>OGZO01001265.1_pt1 | contig 18619 bp, 13 predicted proteins | sample 1576721 | NCBI WGS metagenome assembly OGZO01 (sample SAMEA3541516, study PRJEB24748) | human gut metagenome | biome: human gut; feature: human-associated habitat; material: faeces | place: China | collected 2012 | reverse complement strand
CGCCGCCGCAGGCGGCCATAACCTCCAGCCCCGCAGGGGCTGGCCACCTTCCCCTCTGAACCTTTTGAACCCTTTGAACCCTCTGAACCCGGGCCACGAAGTGGCCCCATAGGCGATACCAAAACCCTCGGGCCAAAGGCCCGTCAAACCTTAGAACCTTAAGAACCTTCGGCCCGTTAGGGCCGTCAACCCTCACGCCCGTCAGGGCGTGTCTACGCGCCCTTATGCATAATAAAAAATCCGCTAAACTTCTGTTTAGCGGATTTCATGGTGACCCAAGAGGGATTCGAACCCCCGACACCTTGATTCGTAGTCAAGTGCTCTATCCAGCTGAGCTATTGGGCCAAATTGGCAGGGGCAGAGGGACTCAAACCCCCAACCTACGGTTTTGGAGACCGTTGCTCTATCAATTGCGCTATGCCCCTAGACGCATGTTTCTTGCGACTGTATTATCATAACAGATGAGCTTTGAAATTGCAAGGGGGAATTTGGAAATATTTTTTGAATAATGGTGGATAATGGTGGCATTAGTGGCGGGAAGCGGTATTCCTGTACGCAAGAGGGTTCAGGCGCCTTCGGCGCCCAGGTTCAAGCCGCCATTGGGCTCACGCCCTTGGCGGCTCCGGTTCCGCCCACAGAGCGGGCTGGTTCAGAGGGAGTTATGAATGCTGCCTGCGGCAGCGGGTCCCGGGTCCCCTTTGGCGCTGGGCGGGGGAGATAATTTGCATATTGGGCAGTAACAGAGGAAAAACCATACGACCGCGCCTATGGCGCGAAGGAAATGCACCCCTTTTGGTACCTTCGGTACCACCTTTCCCCCGGAGGGGGAACTCTTAGCGGTGCTATGCATCGAGGTGCTTATGAGTTCAGAAGCTGGGAGTAGAGCAAACTTCCCCCTCCGGGGGAAGTCCCCGCAGGGGAATAGGGGTGCATTTCCTTCGGGCGTCAGCCCGGTTGTACGGTTTTCCATTCCGCGGAGCGGAATTATAAAACTCATCGCCCAAAGGGCGATACCACCACCCTTTGAACCTTCTGCACCTTTTGAACCCTCTGAACCCGGGCCGCCGCAGGCGGCCCATTATTTATGCTTCACAATATAATCCCGGATATCCCGGTGGAGGATTTTCTTATAATCTTCCACCCCCGGCTGGTCGTAGGCGTTAATGCCTGCCAGGGCCCCTTCGTAGGCGATGGTGAGGAAGAAGAAATACATGAGGGCGCCGATGTGGAAGGGGGTGATTTTCCGTATTTTGATGCTGCAGCTCATTCGTCCTTCGGCGGCCAGGGCCTGTTCGTTGGCCCGGCGGGCGGATTCCAGCATGTAGTTCATGGGGACTAAACCTTCTTCGCCCTCCTCTTCGCAGAGGACGGAAAGGCGGCTCCTGCTTTCCTTGACGGAAATGAACTGGACCAGCTTGTTTCTGGCGCCCTGCTGGTGCTCCTGGGTGAGGGAGTGCATGTCCGTGGTGCCTACGGCAGCCACAGGAATGCGGCCGTAATGGACTTCCCGGCCCTGGGTGTCATATTTCTTTCCCAGCGATTCTCCCAGAAGCTGGGCGTACCACCAGCCGAAGGAACGGAGAGTATCGCCGTAGGGCATGATGATTTCCGCCGCCATGCCGTACTTTCTGCTGGCTGCGTATTTCAGGGACGCCAGGAAAAGGGCGGGGTTTTCCTCTGCCGTCTCGCTTTGGCAGGCTTCCTCCACCATCCGGGCGCCGGCCAGGAGGTCTTCGATGTCCACGCCGATGAGGCGCGCAAAAACAAGGCCCACCTGGGACAGTTCGCTGAACCGGCCGCCGATGCCGTCGGGCACGGTGAAGCAGGGAAGATGGTGTTCCCTGGCATACTGCCTGAGGGTGCCCTTTTCCTTGTCCGTAATGGCCAGAAGGGAAATATCCGCAAAGGGCGCCAGGATTTCACGGAGCGCCTTCAGGGCGCTGGAGGGCTCGATGGTGGTGCCGGATTTGGAAATCACCAGAAGCAGCACCCTGCATTTTCTTCCAAGACGCCGGTTCTGCCGCTCCACTTCCTCCGCCAGCTGCAGGAGGCCGTGGGGATCCATGTTCTGTCCCGCAAAGAAGACCTGGGGAAATCCCTGCCGTTCCTCCCGGCTCATCATGTTCCAGTAGGGACCGCAGAACACGTCAAAGAGCATCTGGTTTCCCAGATAGGAACCGCCGATGCCGATGGAAATCAGGATATCCGAAGATTTGGCCAGCTCGTCCACATGGGAAAGGTGCTGACGCTCCTCTTTGGACATGAGCCTTCCCTCCTCCAGAATGTAGGGGAGGCGGGGGAAAAGAACCGAGCTTCCGTCGGGCCCCTTCCCGCTTCTCCGAAGCTCCGTCAATGACCGTCCTGCCTGGTGGATAAGCCCCTCCATGTCCTTCAGGTCCTCCTCCTTCACGCTCCAGGGATGGCCCAGAAGATTTTTTATATCAATATCCAGCTCATTCTGAATGGTCATACATTTCACTCCTGCACTCTGCATACATAAAAAGATACTGTCAAAAATTAATTATATAGTATACAGAGAGGGAATACAAGTTATAAAAACGGCTGTCCGCTTACCGCTATCTGCTGGCCGCTTTCCGCCGGGCACTCGTCATTCTGGGCAACAGCGAAGAATCTCGGTACTTGTGGATGGTGACTCATCGGCCGGTAAATACCGGTCGGCGGGAAGACGTATTCCCGAAAGTAAGAGGGTTCAGGCGCCTTCGGCGCCCGGGTTCAAGCCGCCATGGGGCTGACGCCCTTGGCGGCTCCGGTTCCGCCCACAGAGCGGGCTGGTTCAAAGGGAGTTATGAATGCTGCCTGCGGCAGCGGGTCCCCTTTGGTGCTGGGCGGGGGAGATAATTTGCATATTGGGCAGTAACAGAGGAAAAACCATACGACCGCGCCTATGGCGCGAAGGAAATGCACCCCTTTTGGTACCTTCGGTACCACCTTTCCCCCGGAGGGGGAACTCTTAGCGATGTTATGCCTTGAGATGCTTATGAGAACAAAAGCTGAGTGGAGAGCAAACCTCCCCCTCCGGGGGAGGTGCCGTAGGCAGAAGGGGTGTATTTCCACGCGCTGTGCACATTCTGCAGAGAATGTGCAAGTCAGTCGAAGTTGGCCCATAGCCTGCACATAAAAGGGCCTTCCTTTTAATCGACTGACCGTTAGGCGCGGTTGTACGGTTTTCGCTGCCAAAGGCAGCGCTGCCGCCGAAAGGCGGCAACATACTCATCGCCCGAAGGGCGATACCACAACCCTCAGCCACGAAGTGGCTGTCAAACTTAAGAACCTTAAGAACCCTCGGCTCCGTAGGAGCCGTTAACCTTCCCCTTTGAACCCTCTGAACCCTCTGAACCCGGGCCGCAAAGCAGCTTTACTTTATCTGATTCAGCCGTTCCGCCAGGGTCTCAGCGGAGGGGTCGCCGTCGGCGGGGGTGATGATGGCCTGGCTGCCCAGGTAGACGGTGCCGTTTCTGGCTGCGGCGGGATTTTTATTTTCTCCGTGGTCATAGGCGGCGGCCAGGTTGCCCATGACGAAGTATTTCCTTTCGGCGGCGCTCATATCGCCTGCCGGGGCGGGGGTGACGAATTCTTTACCGTTCACTTCCACGGTGTTTGTATTGCTCTTCAATGTGACGTGCTTTTTAGAGAGTTCGGTGAGCTGTTTTTCATAGGTGTCTCTCCGTTCGCTGTTGGAGGGGTGGTCGGAGGGGGAGAAGACTTCCTGGGCGAAGGTGGGGTCGTTGTCGCCGCCCTTTTCGATGACCCGCTGCCACACGGCGGCGGCAGCACCGGGGTTGCAGCCGGCGCGGTAGATGTAGTCGAAGGAGAGTTTGTCCGCTTCCTTTTCGTTGCCCCTGGTAATCTGTACTGTTTCTATCTGGTTCACCGCAATGCCCAGCACTTCCTGGCTCAGGGCGCTGCCGCCCAGGGCGCCGGAAATGACGGCGGCACCCAGTTCTGTTTTTGCCTTCTTGTGCATGGCGTTCACCACATGGTCCTTCTGGCCATGTCCCATTTCATGGCCCAGTACAACTGCCAATTCATCGGTGTTGGTGAGGTACTTGAAGAGGCCGTCGTTTACCACCATCACATGGCCCATGGAGCAGAAAGCGTTGAAGGATTCGTCGGTGCAGATGAAATAGAGGTAGGGCTTGTCGTAGATGGAGGGATCCTCGGCGCCGATGCTGGCGGTGAGGCGGCTCATGATGGAGGAGAGCTCTGCCTCCTTTGCCTCGTCGTGCACCACGCCCAGTTTTTCCTGGTAGGACTTGAAAAGCTCCTGCCGCCCTTCTTCGGTGTTATTGTAATAGTTGAACTCTTTGTCCAGCAGGGCGTACTGGGCTGCTCCCTGGGCGATGCCGATAATGTCGCCGATGCTGAAGGCCTCTGCAGTGGGGGCGGGAATGGCGCAGGCGGAAATCATGGCTGCCAGGGCAGCGGTGCATAGAATTTTCTTTTTCATGGAAGTTTCTCCTTTCTCCTGAAATATCTGTCTCTATGATACCGCATTTGGGAGGGGAAAAGGAGAGGCGCTGTCCGATGTCTGCTATCCACTTGCTGCTGAATGGTATTCTCGAAAGCAAAAGGGTTCAGTCGCCTTACGGCGCCCGGGTTCTATCGGTCATGTGCTGGCGCACTGACCGATGGGTTCCGCCCACAGAGCGGGCCGGTTCAGAGGGAGTTTTATAGTATCGCTGCGACGGGAAGCTGTATTCCCGAAAGCAAAAGGGTTCAGGCGCCTTCGGCGCCCGGGTTCAAGGCGCCGCCGGGGCTTCACCTCTGGGCGCCTCCGGTTCTGCCCGCAGAGCGGGCTGGTTCAGAGGGGAGTTATGTAGTATCGCTGCGCTGGCGAGGACGCTGTATTCTCGAAAGCAAGAGAGGGGCGCCCGCCTTTGGCGGGCAGGGGCTCAGCCCTGCGCTTTCGCGCGGGCCAAAGGTTGTGTAGAAGGGTTGTGAAGGCTATGACGGCGGGGAAAAATATCCCGTAACGCTGACTTCATATTCATCGCCGAAGACGATACCACCACCCTCAGCAGCCGAAGGCCGCTGAGGCCCCTTGAGCGAAGCGAACATAACCCTTCTATACAACCTGCGCCGTCAGGCGCGCCCCTTTTTATTTTGCGGCGTCAGCCGCCACCACAACCCTCGGCCCAAAGGGCCGTCGCCCCCTTCTACACAACCCGCCGCCGCAGGCGGCCATAACCTCCAGCCCCGCAGGGGCTGGCCACCTTCCCCTCTGAACCTTTTGAACCTTCTGAACCCTTTGAACCCGGGCCGCCAGGCGGCCCCATTGCAAGAAATCCCCGGAACCGCAGGGGTTCCGGGGATTTTTTATTTCGTCCAGTCGTGGTTGTACACGTCGTAGTTTTTCTTGGATTTCAGGTAGCGGATGCTTTCGTCAATGTCAGCCAGGAGTTTTTCCTTATCCCTGGGGAGGGTGGCCGCCAGACGGATGTAGTTGGATACGTGATTGCTCCTGAAAATCATGTGCTCCGTTTCCGGAAGGTCCAGGTGTTCCACAATGACCTTCAGTTCTTCCATGAGGCCATAGGGCGGAAGGGGCGTGAATTCGCCCCGTTCGAACTGGTCCTTCAGTTCGCTGCCCCGATAGAGCATGAGGGAGAGGGCGGAGAGGTGGGTCGGTTTGATTTCATTGATGGCATGGGCGGTGGCCAGGGCGTGTCTTTCGCTGCCCGGTACGCCGGCAATGCCAAGGATAATCATGATGGACAGGTCCATGCCCGCTGCGCGGACTCGCTTGCCCACTTCGATGGACTGCTCACCGTTCACGCCTTTGCGGATGTCCTTCAGGGTCTGGGAGTCGCCGCTTTCCATGCCGTAGTAGAGGAGCTGGAGGCCCGCTTCACGGAGCTCCTTCAGTTCGTCCAGGGACTTCCGGAGGATGTCTCCCGGCGCTGCGTAGGAGGAAACGCGCTCCAGGTTGGGGAAATATTTCTTCAGGGTGTTCAGGATCTTGAGGAGCCTTTCGGTGGGGAGCACCAGGGCATCGCCGTCGGCTAAAAATACGCGGCGCACGCCGTCCCGGTCCACGGAGTAGGCCATGGCAATCTGCCGCATAATCTGCTCATCAGAAAGCTTTTCAAATTTCACGCCCCGGTACATGTTGCAGTAGGTGCAGCTGTTGTGGGCGCATCCTCTGGTGACCCGGAGGATGAAACTGTCCGCTTCACTGGGCGGACGGAAAACGGGGGTGTCATAATCGTCAAAAAATAAACCTGCCATGCCATCATATCCTTTCATCATAGGGAAGAAGGAAATCCCTTCTTCTGTATAAAACGGGAGTACACACAGTGGTGTTTTCCTCTATAAGAAATGTTACGTCAGTTATTATACGATAAATGAAGAAAAAATACAACTAAAAATTTAAATATGTTAATGTGAGGCGGCAGGGGCGCGCAGCGCCCCGGGTTCAAAAGGTTCAGATGGTTCGGCTCGCTTTCAGCGAGCTGGTTCAAAGGGTTATGGTATCGCCCTGACGGGCGATGAGTTTAAATGCTGCCTGCGGCAGCGGCCCCTTTGGCAGCTGGCGCCGCCACTTTTCCTCCAGCAGAGCTGGGGCACTATGGGTGCTGGGCAGTGGTGGCAATAGGGTGCATGACAATAGCGGAGAAAAACCTTCACAACCGGGCTTCGCCCGTGGAAAACAGGCAAACCGCCCGACGGGCGTTGGAAATGCACCCCTTTTGGTGCTGCGCAACACTTCTCCTAAAGGGAAGCATGTCACTGGGTTTTCGGGTCGCTACGCTTCCCTACAAATCCAGTTCCTTTGCCATCCCGGAGGGGGAAGCTTTAGTGGCGCTATGCCTTGAGGTACTTATGAGATTAAAAGCGGAGAGAAGAGCAAACCTCCCCCACCGGGGGAGGTGCCGTAGGCAGAAGGGGTGCATTTCCAGCGCACCGCAGGTGCGGTTGTTTGGTTTTCGCTGCCGCCGATAGGCGCATACAAAACTCATCGCCCGCAGGGCGATACCACCACCCTCGGGCCAAAGGCCCGTCAACCTTCCCCTCTGAACCTTTTGAACCCTTTGAACCCTGTGAACCCGGCCTGCGGCTTTGCCGCAGGCCTCTGACATTTCTCCCAAAGAAGAGTATAATAACAGCATATCATGAGAAGATCTGCAGAGCAGACAGTTACCAAAGGAGTTTGCTATGAAAAGTACATTTTTCCCCCATTTCACCATCGGCACTGACGCCTATGACGCTATTCCCGGCATCTGCCGGGAGTATGGGAAGACGGCGGTGATTGTAGGAGGTAATAAGTCCAGGGCCGCAGCGGAGCCGCTGATTCGGAAGGCCTGCGAAGGCACCATCGAAATCACCGGGTCCTTCCTGTACGGCGATGACGCTACCTTTGAGAATTCGGAGGCGTTGACGAAGATTCCGGAAATTGCAGAGGCCGATATGATTTTTGCAGTCGGCGGCGGAAGGGCGGTGGATACGTCCAAGTGGGCGTCCCATCTTTTGAAGAAACCGCTCTTTACGTTCCCCACGCTGGCGTCCAACTGCGCTTCCGTGACGGCGGTGTGCATTATGTACAATCCGGACCATAGTTTCCGGGGCTCCATTTACAGGGACCGGAACGCCTACCATACCTTTATCAACACCGACATTATCGCCCATTCGCCCCGCGAATATTTCTGGGCCGGCCTGGGGGATGCCCTGGCCAAGCAGTATGAGGTGCCCTTTTCTGCCCGGGGCATGGAGCTCACCTGGGTGCAGCAGACGGGGGTGCGGAATGCACAGAATGTGGCGCCGGGGATTTTGAAATACGGTAAAGAGGCGCTGGCGGCGGTGGACCGGCAGGAAGTGAATGACGCCCTGGAACCGGCTATTCTTTCCATCATCGTGGCGCCGGGCATGGCTTCCGTGTGCATTGAAGATGACCTGGATTCCTCCCTGGCCCATGCCATTTACAACAGCCACACCAGGACGCCCCATAAGGGAAATCATCTTCACGGTGCCGTGGTGAATTACGGCCTCCAGGTCATGCTCACCATGGACGGGCAGCTGGAGGAAAGGGATAAGATTTACAACTTTGCCAAGTCCATCGACCTGCCCCACTGCCTGGCAGATATTGGCATCGACCCGAAGCACCCCGATGAGCTGGTGAAGAACTGCCTCCACACCAAGGATATGCGGGTGAAGCCCTATGACATTACCTTCGACATGGTGTACAAGGCCATGATGGATCTGGAAAAATTGAATCACTGATTGGCTCCGGCCATTTCCATTTCTTCTATGGAAAGGAAAAATTTTTTCATTTTCCCCTTTACAAAGGGGAAAAGTGCATGTATACTATTTCCAACTTCAATTGGAATAAAGCTTCACAGCACACCTGTGCATGAAAGACAAGGAACGGAAGCGAGTGAACCGGCTTTCTTACAGAGAGCTGCCGGAAGGTGGAAGGCAGCAGGAGGTCCTCACAGAGTCGTCCGCAAGTCCTGTATCTGAACTGAGTAAGATATGGCGTTTGGCAGCGTTACAAGGCCGCATGAGTATAGTGCGAGGTGGTACCGCGTAGGTGTTACGCCCTGGTTGATTTTTATCAATCAGGGCGTTTTTTGCAGTATGGAAGATGGTACAGCTTGATTTCAAAGAAAAGAAAACAGATGAGTTCATTCAAAGGAGGATTTCATGATGGGTATGTTTAAGAGAAGTCATAAAGTAGTTTTAGCAGGTTTAGCAGCCCTTGCCATTGCAGGCATGATGACAGGCTGCGGTATGTCCGGCGGCGATAAGAAACCGGCCGCTTCCGGCAATGGGCAGAAAGTGGAATTGAAACTGGCTTACCAGCTCCCCGCGGAACATCATCTGTCCAAGAGTGTAGAAAAATTTGCCAAAGAGGTCAATGAACGGTCCAAGGGCCAGATCGACATCAAAGTCTATCCGGCAGGGCAGCTCTATAACGACCAGAACATGAACGACGCCCTCATGAGCGGCGGCCTGGACATCGGCATGAACTCCACCGCCCGCTGGTCCATGGTGGTGCCGGCGCTGAAGGTACTGGACATGCCCTTCGTCCTCACCTCCTACTCCGCCGTAGATAACGCGCTGGACGGCGACCTGGGCAAGGCACTGAACCAGGAAATGGAAAAGAAAGGGGTTCATCCCCTGATTTGGGCAGATTACGGCTACGTACAGTTCTGCAACAACGTGAAGAAAATCGAAAAACCGGAGGATTTCCAGGGCATGAAGATCCGCTCCTACTCCGAAACCTCCGCCGACATTATCCAGGCCCTGGGTGCATCCCCTACCACCATGAGCTCCTCTGAAGTGTACATGGCCATCAAGAACGGCACCATCGACGGCCAGTCCTCCGGCCAGACCGCTATCCTGTCCCGCAAAATCTACGAAGTGGCCAAGTACCTTACAGTCACTAACAATTCCTACGTAGAATTCCTGGTATCCATGAACGACAACTCCTGGAAGAAACTGACACCGGAACAGCAGAAGATCATCACCGACACCGCCAAGGAAATCCAGGATGAAATCCGCAAGGAAACCAAGGCAGAAGACGAACGGTGCCTGAAGGAACTCTCTGCCAAGGGCATGGATGTATACGTGATTCCAAAGGATGAAATCCACCTCTGGCAGGAAGCCACCGCACCGGTAGTAGCCAAGTTCGAACAGGAACAGGGCGACTTCGGCAAGCAGCTGGTGGATGACTGCCTCAAAGCCAGCGCAGCTGCGAAGGACTAAAGGATAGGGGTCCCAAGATTGACGGGGCTTTCGACCTGAAGGGGTGTCCAAAGGGGCGATACCACTATTCCCGAAAGCAAAAGGGTTCAGGCGCCTTTGGTGCCCGGGTCCAAGCCGCCATTGGGCTGACGCCCTTGGCGGCTCCGGTTCCGCCCACAGAGCGGGCTGGTTCGGAGGGAGTTATGTAGTATCGCTGCGGCGGGAAGCTGTATTCTCGAAAGCAAGAGGGGGGCGCCCGCCTTTGGCGGGCAGGGGCTCAACCCTGCGCTTTCGCGCGGGCCGAGGGTTGTGTAGAAAGGTTGTGAAGGCTATGACGGCGGGGTGGAAAATATCCCGTAACGCGGACTTCATATTCATCGCCGAAGGCGATACCACCACCTTCAGCGGCTGAAGGCCGCTGTTGCCCCCTTGAGCGAAGCGAACACAACCCTTCTATACAACCTGCGCCGTCAGGCGCGCCCCTTCACGGCGAAGCCGTGTCGCTGAACCTTCTGAACCCTCACGCCCGAAGGGCGTGTCCAATGGCGGCCACAACCTTCGGGGCCCAAGGCCCCGTCCCCCCCTTTTTTTCACATGAACCCGGGGCGCTCCGGGCCCCACTATTTCTTTATTTCACTAGCCCACTAGCCAACTAGCCCACTAGTCCACCAGCTCACTATCCCACTATTTCAACTATTCCCATAAAGGAGGGCTGTCCCGTGCGTTCCATTTACCATATATATGACCGCATCTTAGGTTATATCACCAATCTTGCCGCAGCCATTGCAGGGCTTGCCATTTTACTGACAGCCTTCATGATCTGCTATGAAATCATTGCCCGCAGTGTTTTCCACAGCCCCACGGTGTGGGTCATGGAAATTTCCACCTACCTTCTGGTACTGGCCGGCTTCTTCGGCATGGCCTACACCATGAGGAAGAACGGGCACATTACCGTAGATTTCCTTTTCAGCCGTTTCTCAAGGAACGTGCAGCGGGGACTGGATATTATCACATCCATCCTGTCCCTTTTCGTCATATACGTATGCATGACCGAATCCACCAACTACATGCTCATGACCGAGGCCATGGGCGTGGTGTCGCCCTCCCTGCTCCGGGTGCCCATGTGGATTCCCCAGACCTTCATGGTCATCGGGTTCGTACTGCTGTTTCTGGAAATCATCAACCACCTTTTAGGCGATTTCTTTCGAGATGGAAAGGAGGAAAAATAAATGGTTCTGGCAGGTTTTGCACTGTTTATCATCGTCCTCCTTATCATCGGCATGCCCGTGGCCTTCACCCTGTCCCTGGCGGGGATTCTGGGCATCATCCAGTTCGTGGATATGTCCACCCTGTCCCAGGTGCCGGTGATTGCCTTTAAGACACTGGACTCCTACGTGCTGACATCGGTTCCCCTCTACATCCTCATGAGCCAGATTATGCTCACCGGACGGGTGGGAAGCGGCCTCTTTGACTTGGGCAGCAAATGGATGGGCCACTTCCCCGGCGGCCTGGGCATTGCCACCATTTTTGCCTGTGCCATTTTCGCCGCCATTTCCGGCTCCTCCGTAGCCACCGCCGTCACCATCGGCGCCATGGCCATTCCGGAAATGCTGAAACGCGGTTATGACAGGAAACTGGTGGTAGGGTCCGTAGCGGCCGGCGGCACCCTGGGCATCCTCATCCCGCCGTCCATCCCCATGATTCTCTACGGAACCATTACCGATGAGTCCGTGGGCAAGCTCTTCATGTCCGGCGTCATGCCCGGCGTCCTCCTTACCCTGGCCTTTGTGGCCTACATCGTCATTGCTTCCTGGAACAAACCCCGGGAAGAAAGGGCCTCCCATGAAGCCAAGATGAAAGCCCTTCGGGAAAACATCTGGGGCCTCCTCCTGCCGGTTATCATCATCGGCGGCATCTACACCGGCGTCTTCACACCCACCGAAGCGGCAGCGGTTGGCACGGTGTACGCCCTCATCATTACCTTCTTCATTTACAGAAGCATTACCATTGAGGATATGCCCGCCATCCTCCGCTCTACCATCAAGACATCCTGTATGATTTTTGCCATCATGGTAGGCGCCATGCTCTTCGGCTACATCCTCACCGTCCTCCAGGTACCGCAGGCCCTCATGTCCCTGGTCACCGAAGGTCATTTCAACAAATGGATCGTCCTCATCGGCATCAACATTGTCCTCCTCATTCTGGGCTGTGTGCTGGAAACCGTTTCCATCATCCTCATCACCCTGCCTATGCTCTACCCGGTCATCAAAGCCCTGGGCTTTGACCCCATCTGGTTCAACGTAGTGCTCCTCATCAACATGGAACTGGCCCTCATCACACCGCCAGTGGGCATGAACCTCTTCGTCATCAAGGGCATCAGCGAAGACAGCTCCATCCAGGACATCATCTCCGGCGCCGCTCCCTTTGCGGTCATCATGATACTGGAAATCGTGGTCCTCTGCTTCTTCCCCGGCATCGCCACCTGGCTGCCCTCCGTTTTGAAATAAGGACATAAGAAAAACCGACACGAAATGTGCCGGTTTTTTATTTTACGTCATTGGCGGCGGATTATATATTCCCGAAAGCAGGAAGGGAGAGGCGCCTTACGGCGCCCGGGTTCAAGCCGCCATGGGGCTCCGGTTCCGCCCGCAGAACGGGCTGGTTCAGAGGGGAGGGAAAAGGTTCTTAAGATTGACGGGGCATTCGCCCCGAGGGTTCTAAAGTTTGACAGCGGCTGCGCCGCTGAGGGTTATGGTGGCGGCTGGCGCCGCAAGTATATACGCTGCCTGTCGGCAGCGGTGGTGGACGCCTTTAAAAACGAAAGGCGCCATGATGATAAAACCGGGGAACCGCCCTGTGGGCGAAGCTCGGTTGTATGGTTTTCCATTCCGCGGAGCGGAATTATAAAACTCATCGCCCGAAGGGCGATACCACAACCCTCAGGTCCGCAGGGCCTGTCAAACTTCAGAACCTTAAGAACCTTCGGCCCGGCAGGGCCGTCAATCCTCACGCCGACAGGCGTGTCCCTTCATCCCTTCAGGAACTGTCCGATTTCCCTTACCGGAAGGGTATAGAGGAAGCCCTCCCCGATTTCCTTGATAAGGGTAATCTGGATGACATCGCCTTTGATTTTCTTGTCGTGCTTCACTGCCTCATAGAGAATATCGTAGGGCACGGTGGTGCTGGTGGGCAGGGACAGGGACTTCAGCACGTACTCCAGCCGGGACGTGGTGCCCCGTTTCGTGAGTCCCTCCAGCTCCGAACGGCGAGTAATGAGGTACATGCCGATGGCCGTGGCCTCACCGTGGGTGATTTCTGCATCATTATACCTAAGGCACCGTTCGATGGCGCCGCCGATGGTGTGGCCGAAGTCCAGGATGCGCCGCTCTCCCTTGGAGAACGGGTCGATTTCCACATAATGGGCCTTAATGGTGCAGCAGCGGCGGATGATTTCCGGAAGCACCCGGTAAATATCCATGTCCGACGACACCTGCTCAAAGAGCTCAAACAGCCCTTTATCCGCCACACAGCCCAGCTTCACCGCTTCACCCAGGCCGTTGTGGAAATAACGGCGGGGCAGGGTCTTTGCCATGCCCGGGTCGATGAACACAGCCTTAGGCTGGTAGAAGGTTCCGACCACATTCTTTCCGGCAGGCATGTCCAGATCCAGGGTCACCTTGCCGCCGATGGAACTCCCGATCTGGGACAGCACGGAGGTGGGGAACTGGACATAAGAAATCCCCCGGTGGTACGTGGCTGCCGTAAAGCCGGTGATATCGCCTACCACCCGTCCGCCCAGGGCGATTAAAGTATCGCTGGAGCCCAGACCGAAATCCACCAGGGCGCCGTACACCCTGCGCACGATATTCAGGGTGCGGGACTTCTCACTGGACGGAACCACAATCATCTGCGTGCGGACCCCGGCATCCTCCAGAGACTTCACCAGACTCATGCCGTAGAGCTTGTCAATGCCGTCCTCCGTAATGATGGCCGCCTTCTCCGCCCCCGTCAGGTCCCGGATGGCAGGCCCCGCCTTCCGCACCAGTCCCGTGTCGATGAGAATGTCGTAGGAATCCTTACCAAGGTTAATATGAATTTTATCCATATCCGAATCACCTCTTTCAAATATTCTTAATTTACCTATATTATACATCATAGGTGATAGAAGGTAGAGGGTAGAAGGTAGAAGATAGACGATAGATGGAAGCGTAAGTGCCGCCCCTCCCGTCATTTCGACCGCAGCGAAGGGGAGTGGATAAATCTCACGCCTCCATTGACACATAGGCGGCCCCGGTCTTTTTACATGGACCATCCTGCACTTTGTGAATGACAAGTGATATAGTAATAAAAGAAATAAAAAGGAGGCACAGCGTGAAACAGTCAGTCAGCCATTACATGATGCCCCATGACAGGGAAGAAGAAATAGAAAATGCGGTGCGCCGCCTTCATCTGGACGGCATTGAAAACCTCATATATGGTACCAGTCCTGCTCCCCGTCCGGCGGGGAAAATCACCGTGGGCTGTCATCTGGCCTACTGGCCGGACTGGATGGACTTCTATCTGAGGCGGAAGGATTTCTATGAAAAAGATTTCCCCACAAAAAAGTCCCTCCTGGACACCTTCGGAGGTACCACCGTGGAGGACTGGATAGAGAAAATCCGCCTCAACATCCGCGCCGCCCTTGCGGAAAAGCCGGAGTACCTGGTGTGGCACGTGGCTCACTGCTCTCTGGATGAAATCTGGACCCGCCGCTTCCGCTACACCGACCGGGACGTGCTGAAAGCGGCGGCAGAGGTGTATGGCGCTGTGGCGAAGGAAGTGCCCCATTCGGTGACCGTGCTCTTTGAAAATATCTTCTGGCCCGGACTTTATACCCTGAAGCCTGAGGAAGTGGATTATTTCTTCCATCTCCTTCCGGGGGAAAACACCGGTATCATGCTGGACACGGGGCACCTGATGAATACGAATCCGGACCTTGTGACCGAAGAAGACGGCGCACGTTATGTGCTGAGCGTGGTGAACCGGCTGGGCTCCCTGAAGTCCCTCATCAAAGGCATCCACCTCAGCTGCTCCCTCTCCGGCGGATATCAGAAAGGCCTCTCCGGAAGGGCTCCCGCCCTTGTGACGCCGGATGTTATCAGCCGCCACATCACCTCCATCGACCAGCACCGCCCCTTCACCACCGGCGCAGCCCGGGAAATCGTGGACTCCATAGAACCGGACTACCTGACCCACGAACTCTTCGGCACCGATTTCACCATCCCCGAAGACAAAGTACGCCTCCAGATGAAGGCGGCGGGCCTGTGGAAAGAGGGACAGTGAGATAGCCACAGGTCCCTTTGGACTATATGGACAGAGAAGCGAGGGGAGCCATCCCCGGTCACTATGTCCCGCCGGCGCGCATCCATGGAAGGCGGGATGGCCGGGCACGGAATGTCCGCTTCTTATCAGCCGGCTGAAAAATCAAAAACGAAACAAAACTTCCTGAGAACCTCAAAAACCGGGCCTCCCTGTACACGGGCCTGTGACTTGGGGGATTTCAGGAAGTTTTTGCGCGTTTATGGGGCTTTGGGGTGGAAGACAGTCAATCGAAACAGGCAGAGAAAGGGGCTGTGAAGAAATGATTAAACATTTTTTCACAGCCCCTTTTATAAAACTTTTTCCTTTTATAATGCTTTTTTGTAAATCGCCACGAAATCCTCTTCCGTCAAAGGATAGAAGCCGTGGAGGATGCCGTCGGTACTTTTCCAGGCCATGGCGTGGGCGGCCATGTCTTCGAAGAGGGCATCGTCCATGCCGATTTCAGAGAGGGCAGAGGGAAGGCAGAGGGATTTGGTGAAGAATTTCCTGAGTTTTTTGATGCCTTTCCTGGCGGTTTTGATTTCATCCTTTCCTTCTTTGACGCCCATGACGCGGACGGCGAAGCGGGAGAGGCGGGGGGCGGTTTCCTCGTTCAGCACGTATTCCATGAAGGCGGGGGTGAGGATGGCTAGCCCCAGACCGTGGGGGATGGGGAAGAAGGCGGAGAGTTCGTGCTCCAGGGCGTGGCAGGTCCAGGAGACGGAGTGGCCCCGGTCGATGAGGTCGTTGATGGCCCATTCGGAGTCCCAGAGGAGATTGGCCCGGGCTTCTTCGCTGCAGCCGTCTTCCATGGCCAGGGGCGCCCAGTGGATGACGGAGCGCATCATGCTTTCCATGAATCCGTCGATTGCGTCGAATCCTTCGGCCCGGTTCAGATATACTTCCAGAATGTGGGAGAGGATGTCGGCGCTGCCGTAGGCGGTCTGGGCGGAGGGAACGGTGCAGGTGTTCTTCGGGGAGAGGAAGGAAACTTTCGGCCTGAGGGCTTCCGTGGTCCAGCCCAGTTTTTCGTGGGTGTCGGGGTTGGTGATGACGGCGCAGCTGTTCATTTCAGAGCCCGTGGCGGCCATGGTGGGAATGGCCATGAGGGGGAGGGCGCGGGAAATCTGTGCCCTGGATTTCACCAGGTCCCAGGGGTCTCCTTCGTAGAGGGCGCTTCCTGCAATGACCTTGGCGGTGTCAATGACGCTGCCGCCGCCTACGGCCAGGATGAGGTCGATGCCCGCTTCCCGGCAGAACCGGGCGCCCTTGGCGGCCAGGGAAATTTCCGGGTTAGGTTTCACGCCGGAAATTTCATAGGCAGAAATACCGGCTTTCTTGATTTCTTCCACCACGGAATCGTAGATGCCGTTTTTCTTGATGGAACCGCCGCCGTAGACCAGAAGGGCGTTCTTCCCCCAGTGGGGCAGTTCTTCGTGGAGATGGGAGAGAGCGTCATTCCCGAAGTATACTTTGGTGGGATTGTGGTAAATAAATGGATCGACCATGGGAACCTCCTTGTAATGATGGTGTGGTAATGACAGCTCTATTATACCCCATGGGAGGGATGGAGGGGATGCTTGTCGGCTTACTGCCGGCCGTTGGCGTGCTGGCTCGTATTCCCGAACGCAAGGGGGAGGGAAAAGGTTCTAAAGATGGACGGGGCTTTCGCTCCGAGGGTTCTTAGGTTTGATGGGCCCTGCGGGCCTAAGGGTTGTGGTATCGCCACCTTTGGCGGCGATGAGTATATATTGCTGCCTTCGGCAGCGAAAACCGTACAACCGCCTTTTCGGGCGAGGGAAATGCACCCCTTCTGTCGCCTGGCGGCGACGTCTTCCCCGAAGGGGCAGATTCTAGCGGCACTATGCCTTGAGTTGCTTATGAGTGCAGAAGCTGAGAGTAGAGCCAACTTCCCCCTTCGGAGAAGTCCCCGCAGGGGAATAGGGATGCATTTCCATCGGACGAAGCCGGGTTGTATGGTTTTTCCCGCCACCGACAGGTGGCATATAAAATTCATTGCCGCGGCAGCGGCAATCCACAACCCTCGGGCCAAAGGCCCGTCAAACCTTAGAACCCTAAGAACCCTCGGGCCCCATGGTCCGTCAACCCTCACGCCCGAAAGGGCGTGCCCAAAGCCCCACAGCCCCTTTTTTTCTTCCCCGAAATGGAGTAAAATACAGGCAATCGTTTATTGACCGGGCGTGCCCGGCTGTAGGAGAGGAGAATAGAAGAATGCATTTGAAAAAAGTATTTGCCATGATTCTGGCAGGGCTGATGGCTTTGACCTTGTCCCTGTCTTTTGCAGGCTGCGGAGGCGGCTCCGGCGGCGGGTCTTCGACCGGCGGGGAGAAGAAGCCGGTGAAGGTGTCCCTGGCCATGCTCAGGCTCACCAGCAGTGCGCCCCTTTTCATTGCCATGGATAAGGGGTATTTCAAGGAGGAAGGCATTGAAATCGATCCTCAGTGGTTCGATGCGGCCCAGCCCATTGCGGTGGCCACCGCTTCTTCCAAGGTAGATGTCGGTGCCACCGGCATTACGGCAGGGCTCTACAACATGGCTGCCAAGGGGCAGAAGCTTTACATCGTGGCCGATAAGGGACGGGAAGAAAAGGGATATTCCTCTTCCGCCCTGCTGGCCGCCTCTTCGGAATATGACAATGGCCTCAATTCCATCGAAGCGCTGAAGGGAAAACGGGTGGGCATTACCCAGAAGGGCTCCACCTTCCATTACATGCTGGGACGGATGCTGGAAGCCAAGGGCCTTTCCCTGGATGATGTGACCATAGTGCCCCTGGGCAAGCTGTCCGCCGTTATGGCGGCCCTCCAGAGCGGCCAGATCGACGCCTGCATCCTGAATGAACCGAACATTACCAAGGTAAAGAACGAAGGCTACGGCAAGGAAATCACCCAGGTCAGTGCTGTGATGCCCTACCAGACCAGCGGTATTTTCTATTCCCCGGAATTTGCCAAGAACAAGGACGCTGCGGTCCGTTTCATGAAGGCCTACAATAAAGCCTGCCATGAATACTACGACGCCGTGGTGGATAAGAAGGACCCGGCCAAGCTGGACGAAGTGGTGAAAATCATTGCCAAGTACGTGAAGACGCCGGAAGCGGACATCCGCCTGGGCCTGCCCTATGTGGACAAGAACGGCGTGCTCATGGCCGATGATATTAAGACGCAGATCGACTGGTACTCCTCCCATGGCATGATTGATGGGAAACTGGATGCCAAAGATGTGGTGAATACATCCTTCCTGGAAGAAGCCACGAAGAAATAACAGAAAAGCGCCGCGGATCCTGCGGCGCTTCCTTCGTTATGGGAATGGCGCCGTCCGCTATCGGCTTACCGCTTACCGCTGCACGATGGGTTGTATTCCTAGACGAAAGAAGGTTCAGGCGCCTTTGGCGCCCGGGTTCTATCGGTCATGTGCTGGCGCACTGACCGATGGGTTCCGCCCGCAGAGCGGGCTGGTTCAAAGGGAGTTATGTAGTATCGCTGCGGCGGGGATCTGTATTCCCGAAAGCAAGAGAGGGGCGCCCGCCTTTGGCGGGCAGGGGCTCAGCCCTGCGCTT
>OGZO01001254.1_pt1 | contig 18701 bp, 14 predicted proteins | sample 1576721 | NCBI WGS metagenome assembly OGZO01 (sample SAMEA3541516, study PRJEB24748) | human gut metagenome | biome: human gut; feature: human-associated habitat; material: faeces | place: China | collected 2012 | reverse complement strand
GGGAGTGGGAATGAAAGTTAAGAACAAGCCTTGACACAGTTTAAATTACACCCCCCTACAGTACAGATAATCTTCCTTCTCTAATTATCCAGTGTTTTGCTATTGCTTATTCCTTAACTCTTCTATCAAGTCATTTACAATATATGTATCACTCATTAGATGCAAGCCAAGTTCCTTGTCATGTAACATACGGCAAACATCAGAGTCATAGAATATCTGTAATGATCTGTCGGTTGATATATGTAACGTATCAGCTAGTTGCTTTATGATACGAGCGATTTTATTCCATAATAAGAAATCCAACATAATTATACCTTTCATATGATTTGAATTGTAAATACTTATCTACTATCTCTTGGCTCAATTTGAACCATGATATAATATTTGCTTTTCCATTATTCTTTTCTTTCCCAATTTTTAAGAGCGTCAACCACATCACTTGCCACAGCTTCCCGGCTCTCGGTATGTAGAGTGTCATAGCAATCTTGGATGAGACTCTTGGTTAGCCCCACCTTATCCAATCGTTTTCTCATTTCAGACGGCAATATACCCATTTTTTGTGCCGAAGCCTCGATAGCCAACACCGTAAAGGCGAGGCGGTCAAACTCTGGGTCACTTTTCAGCAACAGTTCTCTATCTTCCATTCTTTACAAAATATTGTATTTAAATGCAAATTTAAAGATTTTCTCTGATATTCCACTCAATTTCGGAGTTAAATAAAGAAAAATAGCCCGATTTTGCTAATTTCTCTGCTGATAATGGAAGAAAAATCATCAGCTACGAAATTGTCAATCAATTCTTCAAGACTGATTTCTTTGGTAGAATCGCCAGATTCTGAAAGACTCATTGTCCTCATCTCATCGTCAACCATACAAATCGACCAGTCCCTGAATGGTGATTTTTACTTGTATCAGCAGGGACTGCAGAACCATTAAAGATGAATTGCCCTAGATCATCCCTATGGTAGGGTGTCCAGTTTTGTGTTTCTGTTTTTAGTATCAAAAACAATGCAACAACCATCTAATTCATTGATAATCATTCACTAAATCAACTATAATCTTGTACGAATCTACATCAGACTTTTGATAGCTAAATATGTCTTGCTTTTTATTCTTAACTTACTGTTATTAAAGCTTTAAATTATCAAAATACAATCAAAAAACGAGAACATAGAACTAGACACCCTAACTATATTTTTAATCATGTTGTATATCTTTTGATTCCTACATCAAACCACAACGCCGACTTCCCGAGGAGAGTTGTCACCATAGTTGTATATCTTTTGATTCCTACATCAAACCACAACTCAACCAGGAGATAGACGAGGACCGCAAGGGTTGTATATCTTTTGATTCCTACATCAAACCACAACCTTGGCGATGCCTACGTGAATGGAGAGTCGTTGTATATCTTTTGATTCCTACATCAAACCACAACCTTTGTCTTGATGTCTACCCTTACAACCGGTTGTATATCTTTTGATTCCTACATCAAACCACAACCCTATCTTTCCCCTACCCCTTTCTTTCCCGTTGTATATCTTTTGATTCCTACATCAAACCACAACTGCCAATACATTTTGCGAGTGCACCAAAGGTTGTATATCTTTTGATTCCTACATCAAACCACAACATAATGAAACGCTTACTATTTGCAGCCGTGGTTGTATATCTTTTGATTCCTACATCAAACCACAACCTTTATCTCCCATTATCACACCTGCAGCCCGTTGTATATCTTTTGATTCCTACATCAAACCACAACGTGATGTTCTTCACACCCTGGGTAGTTACCGTTGCATATCTTTTGATTCCTACATCAAACCACAACTGCCTTACACTAATTAAAATTTATAGTTAGTTGTATATCTTTTGATTCCTACATCAAACCACAACGCCGGCAATTTCCTTGAGGTTCTTTTTCTGTTGTATATCTTTTGATTCCTACATCAAACCACAACAAAGACCTGTACGACCTTGGCAAAGAAGTCGTTGTATATCTTTTGATTCCTACATCAAACCACAACGTATTCGCCAACGATGTAGTAGCGCAACGTGTTGTATATCTTTTGATTCCTACATCAAACCACAACCCAATCGGTTTGGTGCGGTTTTATCGAAAGGTTGTATATCTTTTGATTCCTACATCAAACCACAACTTCAGAGATTCAGAGAGATTCAGAGATTCGTTGTATATCTTTTGATTCCTACATCAAACCACAACTATACCAGATGATACTCTTAAGGCTGATAAGTTGTATATCTTTTGATTCCTACATCAAACCACAACGTTTTGCATATTATGCTGTCTTACATTCTGTTGTATATCTTTTGATTCCTACATCAAACCACAACTAACATTAACTTATGATGATGATAATTTGGTTGTATATCTTTTGATTCCTACATCAAACCACAACCACACGCGCAAATATTAAGAAACAACAGTGTTGTATATCTTTTGATTCCTACATCAAACCACAACTTTAAATGATTAGATTATGGAATTTAGAAAGTTGTATATCTTTTGATTCCTACATCAAACCACAACTAGCGCATCACGGTTAAGCGAATTTAGGTAGTTGTATATCTTTTGATTCCTACATCAAACCACAACCCACGCACTGAGAACCAGATGCGACAGCGTGTTGTATATCTTTTGATTCCTACATCAAACCACAACTGGTTCCAGGGTACACCACACTAAGCCGAGTTGTATATCTTTTGATTCCTACATCAAACCACAACCAGTATTCAGTTCCTGATTTAACCGTGCAGTTGTATATCTTTTGATTCCTACATCAAACCACAACTTCTGACTGATTTCGCTCCACCTACGACCAGTTGTATATCTTTTGATTCCTACATCAAACCACAACTCGCTGGATCTCAGCATCCACAGCTGCCTGTTGTATATCTTTTGATTCCTACATCAAACCACAACACATTTGTTAGATTTCTGATAACGATATTGTTGTATATCTTTTGATTCCTACATCAAACCACAACCATAGCTTCGGTCATAGACTTCTGCATTTCGTTGTATATCTTTTGATTCCTACATCAAACCACAACAGGAATTACCGAGTTATAATTGGGGTACTGGTTGTATATCTTTTGATTCCTACATCAAACCACAACCCATTGTGTGCTGCATGGAGCAAAAACTAGTTGTATATCTTTTGATTCCTACATCAAACCACAACTTGTTTGCCATGTCTTATGATTTTTGTGGGTTGTATATCTTTTGATTCCTACATCAAACCACAACCTTTGCGCCCTTTTTGTTACTTCTCTCCTGTTGTATATCTTTTGATTCCTACATCAAACCACAACCCTACAGATTTGAACATACTGATTTTCAGCGCATAACAAGCACTCTATCTAATAAGAAATGGTGAGTAGGATATAATTTCTAATGCAAAAGTACTAAAAAAACTCCAATTGAATAGGTTCGCTGATAACTTTTTTCGATATTTTACTCTTATTAATACTTTTGGGCTTACCCCAGAAGTTATAGATATCTCCATATTGCTTATCTGTTACACTTAACAAACTTACTTTTCCTGCCTCCGGAAGCAAAGATTTTACCCGTTTTAAATGTACTTCCAAACTTTCCCTTGATGCACAATGACGGATATAGACAGAAAATTGCATCATGGAGAAACCATCTTTCTCCAAGTTTTTACGAAAAAGAGAAGCAGCCTTCATCTCTTTTTTCGTAGTAACAGGTAAATCGAAAAACACAAATAACCACATTATATGATAAGCATTTAGTCTATCTTCAGTCATGTCATAATAGGTAAGGAAAGTTTTTTTATTTCTCCAGAATAATATTTAACAAGAGAGGCAGTTGTTATGGTCAAAGCTATCTGCAAAGGTCGTTTAACCTTCCCTATATTGACATCACAATTCAACACACGCATTATCTCAGGCTTTGATTCTTTATTCAATTCGGTAATTCCTTTGCCATAAAGTCGATAAACGATTTCATCTACAAATGGCCGATATGGTTCCATAACATCATCAGCTAAAGGAAAAGCATTATATCTGCTTTTATGGAAGATACCCAAATTCGGAAGTAAACCTGAACCTAACAAAGCACGTGCTACAGCAGCACGCAATATGGCATAGCCATAATTTAGAAGAGCATTAGGTGGACATCCTTCCCTTTCTCTTTTAAAGGAGTTACCGAAAAGGTTGTTCCAATATACCTTTGCCGCCAATCCTTCTCTATTGTCAGGATCTCCACTCTTAACATTATTATAATAAGGTTTGAGAATATCTTTATTCTTACCAGCAAGACTCAAGACTGCGGATTGATTTGCTATCTTTGACTCTATAATCTGTTTCCAGGCTTGCTTTTTCATTGGCTCAGTAACAGCAAGCTGAAATTTTAAACTTTCAGCCTGCGTTGTATTAGCATCTAAGCTTTGCAACATAGATGTTGGCATCATTTTGTTATCACATAAGATAACAGCAACATTATTCTTTACCAACTCGTTGAGAAGCGGCAAAGTAATGCTTATCATTTGATTTTCCAAGACAACACACCCTATATCTTCAATAGGGCGTGTTATCTTGTCGGCACTATCTTTCCAAGAGATTACAATCTGGCAATTCTTGAGTGAAAGACAAACTGGTGTTGAAAAGAACAATGTCTGCTTAATCATTTTTATCTTAATCTTTTAATTTTACCTAATTCATTAATCTCGAAATCGTAACCTTGAACTAAGGCATTGAGCTGAGTATGAAGCATAATTATTGAAGGGCGCAATTCTTCTCCTTGCTTAAATGCGCCATTTTTCGCTTTAAATTCTGTACTTAGACGAGCCTCCTCATGATGTTTCAACTTTATTGTTGCATAGTCAACATTTCGTCCTTTCATTCTCATTGCAGATAATCCCACAACTTTATAGAGACGTTTATTATTATCTATAAGAGAATCATCCCATATCTCATTTGGAGATTTTTCGTAAAGAAGTACCATTGTTCCTATCTTTAAAGAATATGCAAATGGATAATCATGTTCACTCTTCAACGGCACAATATTTTTTCCAACAGCGACTTTGTCATTACTTGTTTTAAAATATTGTGCAGTTTGCAACATATTTATTATCTCAAATTCACGCTTTTCCTTACCCTTTTTATCCTTACCAATGTACAATGCAAGCAAATAGTTGCTATCATTGGTGACATGATATTGCTGCTTGTATTCTTTTGATGAAACATCTCGTTGTTGGCTAATATTCAAAGGCTTAGTAACAGAAGGAGCATAACATCTTACCTTTTTAATTGGTATTTGTTTCTCTTCATTCATCCATATGGTACTAGACATCGCTTCTTTGAAGCCCTTCTCATTAATAGCTGCTTCAATTATACCTCTTACTGTATCATCCACGATATTTTTGACATCATTCTCCTTCATTGATGCCAAATTTATACGCTTAACGTATTTTACGACACCATCACTCTCTATAGCTCCATAGTAAGTATCGTTATGCAATGATCCTCTTGCAGCATCACCTTTAGATAAAACCTTTTTCCCATCAATAAGAATTCTACGGCGACCTTGTTTTGGCATATTGTCTGGTGTGTAATGATAAACCATTATTTCATCTTGCACCTTCTCAACATCCTCAACAAATGTAGACCAAGGCTTTTTAAAATAAGCCTTGGACATACCATACCATTCATGATTTTCTTCATCATGATAGTATGCTCCCAACTTATTATATTCATCTAAACCGATACAGGCAATAACGATGGCATCAATACAATGATGCACATGATTTACACGTTCCTTCTTACTATATACCTTTTGGATACCCCAAATCTTTCTAAAATCAGAAGTCGCAATACCTTTAACGGTATAGACATGCTTGAAAAGGGATTTCAAATAAAGACGTGCATATTTAGAAATCACGCTGATATCCGTACCTTGACGACGACTAAATCCATCAGGTACACTTTCCATCGTGAAACGTAAATACTTACCTCGCCAATAGTCACGCTGAAGTTCTAATAGATGGCGCTTGCGAGTAATGCTATCCTTTTGTTCTTTGCTTGAAGCACTCTTAGATAACTTCTTTTGTTTGCGAATTTGTCCTTCAAGAGTCTCATACTTTTCTTTCCATTCATTAATACGAGTCATAATCTCATCATGATTAGACAATTCAGTAGGTAACTTGGTTTTCTTGATTTCTCTATTGAATCGACTATCACAGAGAGTCAAATTCATTCTTGTACTGTCACCACCTACACTACGAGGAATAGTATGCTCTATATCAAACTTTGGATTAGCTCCAACAAAGTCTGATATCCGTATTTGCCTACCCGTATATAAACAGATGTGCCCCTGTTCTTCCCAGAGAACATATTTCAAGACATCTGCATCAGTTGGTTCTATATCATTTCCCGTTTCTGCCTTAAAGAGATTTCTTATTTTCTTGCGAGCCTCATCATTCTTGTTTTGATTTTCTTTTGTGTATGCAGCAATAGCATTACGCTTATTAGCATCATTCAATTCACGAGCAAACTCAATATGAATTTCTGTATCTTGATCTATCTTACCTTCCTCCAACAAGCGGTTTACCAATTTACGCAATCTGAACATAGAACGCATAGCCATTGGATTACGCACACTATCAATTCGAGGTGAACCAAGCTGGTAAACCCCATGATTGTTAGTGCGCAGTACTCTAGGATACGTCTCCATCATCAAAGGATGGTATAGTTTTTTGAGTTTCTCATCAGATACACGATACTGCTCCTTCAGGTATTCTTTAATACACACCTCGAAAGTACGTGTATCCTTAGAATCAATCTGATTCATTTCATTGATAATATTATCAATGGCTGCATTACGCATTTCCCCTATATTCCATTCATATTGCGGCATCACTTCACATAAGTTACCCAAGAAAACAGCATGAGAATAAATCAAACCTTTTCTAAGATAAGGAAGAATCTTACATATAGCCTTCAAACTTAAAGACGCATAATCACTTGGTAAAGAAATCTCACAAAACTTCTTTGCTTCTTCATCATTCAATTGGAGACGATTCTTACCAAACTCAGCAAGTTTTGCTTCATCTGTATAAAAGAATAATGCATGCCAAATATCATTAACTACATCCAAACGGCTTTTACCATCAGCTAGCGTATAGGCTTCGCAAAGAGCATCAATCCAATTCTCTCCAAATATATCTTTCAGAGCAGCAGTTACAGGGCAACCAGAAACAGATGTATCCATAGGGTAATTGAAAAGATATGGCATTTCTGCATCAGAACTCTTCTTATAAAAACCATAATGTTTCTTTGGAGCCAATTTCTTTGCAATATCTTCAAAATCAAACTGCTTCTTTGATTTGCGGAAAAATAAAGGCATAATGAGTGCTCGCTCTTCTGAAGACAAAGGGCGTAACACATCATCATTTGGCGTCTGAATCTTTATGTTGTTGATAAAAGAGAGCATTCTAAACTCTTCATACATAGGATGTGAAGAAGGACATTTGGTCTTGTTCTTCTCGAACACACATTTACCTACTTGTCCCTTTTGTGACTTTAATGGTCGCTGATCAAAAATGGCTTTTTCTATTTGGCGTACTATCTCTGGACCAAGATTCTTATCTAACTTCTGCTTTTCACAAATAGCCTTAAACTCTGCCAGATAATGTTCATTTCGTGCAGTATAATGATTGCGAATCTTCTCTCCTTTATTATAGAGAGAATAGAAATAATCACCTAAATATTCATACCCATCATCATGCATCTCCTGAGTCAAGTTGCTGATACTTTCTTTTACTTTTCCAGTATCATCACCACTCTGACCTTTACGATTGCTCAAAAAGCCACGTCGCTGAATCATGTGATAAAATGCACGGCCTAAAATATACCTATCAGTCATACTGTTGAAGTCCAAACTCTCATGAAGACATTTGTGTCTATAAGCATAAGGAGTCTTTTCTGAATCATCATCAGTAGCTTGCCATTGCATAAACAACTCATTCTTAGGATACTCTTTCTTGAGTCTCCATGCAGATAGTTCTGCTTTAGAAAGCGGAGGACATAGATGTGCATCACTTAAAATACGAAGCAGACGAATCTTACGTAATTTAATACGATAGTTTCTGACTCTTGCTGCCTTATGAGCCGTACGGTCAGCTGCTTTAGAAGACTCTATGCCTTTTTCTATTTTAACACCTTCCTGAAAGATGTTCACACCTTTATCCAGCAAATGATATTCATCCGCCTTCTTTTCTACAATAGCCCATCCAAGACTATTGGTACCAGTATCAATTCCTAGTATTTTAGTCATATCAGTATTATTTTATATGCTTAATTATTAATTTTCTGTAAAATTACAACATTTTTATTGGATAAACAAATATTTTGTATTATATTTGTAGCAGAAAATAAGATTTCCTACATCTTATCACAATAAGGCAGTAATTGCCGAAGGTGTAAAACCTATACTCCCGCCTCGGTGGGAGTTTTGTTTTTTATGTACCTCCCATTTTCTCCAGCAAGTTCATCCTTGCCTTATCAGCAATCTCCTTCGCTTCCTGATAGCACCCGTCAATTTCTTCATAGGTGTATGCATTCCGAGCCTCAGCGATGCTTTCGGTTGCAACCTCTTCGAACATCTCGAAGACGATTTGTTCATTATTATTCTGCTTCATATCTAATACTATTAAGAATTAGTATTTCCTTGTTCGAGTATCACCCAAACACCGGTTTTATCACTTCCTTCGTGTCTTATGATGCCTGCTTTTTGCATTAACGCCAAATCTCTTTCTATAGTTCTTACTGTCACCGACAATGTTTCAGACATTTGCTTAGCTGTCACCATAGGATTTGACTTAATAACAGACACCATAATAGTCTGTCGCTCTGTTAGTTTCACATCGGATATTTCTATTGAATTTACACCGACATTTACACCGACATTTACACCGACATTTACACCGACATCCCCGCCACGCTCTGCGATAACTTCGTCTATCGTCTTGCGCTGAATAATCGCCATCACGCCACCTCCATTTTCTTCTATCGTTGGCAATGGCAAGCTGGCACGTTCAAACTCCTCGGCAATCTTCTTGAAACCACGTCCCCATGACTCCACAAAACCTGCTTTGTAAAAAACATTAGCAATATTATGGTTACGAGGATAAGAAGAATGCTTCTGCAACAAAGCTGCAGGAGTCAACTCTTTTGGCAACAATCCATAATTCCACAATTCTATACTGCGGTCGTAGATACGCATCTGGATGGCAGGACCGGTATAAGCCTTATGCGAAATGGCATTGTATATCAACTCTCGTAATGCCTTATCAGGAATCTCCAACTGCTCTATGCGCTGCAATCCCTCATAGTGAATAGGCGAAAGCAGATACTTGGTTCGGAGTACTTCCATCACCCTACTAGCCATCTGAATCAGGTTGCCTTCAATCACATCCTGAATAATCAAATCGCTCTCATCTGTATGAAAACGTCCTATCTTGAATACCGCAGATGGGAAGAACTGACCAACATGCTTTCCGAAAAGCAAGATGGCAGCATTTTTCAATTCACCTTCCCTGGTAAACAAGCCAAGATTACGCAATACCTGCTCTGTGGACGAATTGACCTCTGATTCATCCATACGACCTGCCTTGATGCTACATTGCAAAAAATAGTCAATCGCATTGCGGTCAATATCATCAAGAGTTGCACCATAAACAGGAATATCATCCCATGAATGTCCCATCTTGTCCATGATGAATTGCTGCAAAGCAAGCCCTTTGAGTTCTTGCTTGGTAGAACCACTACGATAATGATACGTACCTTTATAGGCTATCGGCATATTACTTGGTGAGACCACAATCTCTATATACTCTTTATCACCTTCCATAAGAAGGTTTACATCTTCTACGATACCTAGATAATTAACTATCTTGTTAGGAATATCTTCCAACAATCGTTTGGCATCAGATAAACCGATTACTTCTTTCTGGTCGTTTACACCGATATAAATACGTCCACCTTGGGCATTGGCGAAACCACATATCCATTTCAGATATTCATCACGCCATGATTCCTTGTATTCTATATTTTGACTTTCATTCTGCATATTCTATTCCTCCATACTTTTGATGATTGAATTGACTCTCTTCTCCCTTCCCAATGTCTCGGGAAATACATAGTGGCCATTACCTATTTCACGAGGATTAGGCTCTATATGCTCGGCATACCATGCCCGTTTATACTCGGTGGTGATGATGCCGTAATCTCTGGCGGTAATAATGGAAGCGGCGAGAGATGCGCCATACAGTTCCTTGATGTCAATCATCTCCTCCAGCGTTATCTTCTCACGCTTCTTGGAGCCCAACTCTTCGATAAGCGCCAATTTGGGAAGAAGGAAGAAACTGGCAAAGAGATCACAGCGCTTCTCCAGCCTCAGCGGACTATCTTCCGGGAAGAGGAGAAGCAGATGGGCCAGTTCATGAACTGCCGTGAAGCGAAGTTTCTCTACGCTACTCTTTTCCGGATTGAAATCGAGAATCATCAGCGGATGCTTCTTATCAGCCCAGGTGCTCATTCCGAAGACATACTCTGGAAGATTAGCAGCAAGTATCATGATACCTTTTCTTTCCAAGAGTCTCAGGATACTGGCGATAGGTCCATCACCGCAATGCCACTTTTCACGAAGAAGGTCGGCAGCATGGATGGCATCTTCAAGGGTTGATACCTTGGTGCCTTTTACCGGATTCTTGAACCGGGTAGGAAAGCCTGCTTCTTTCTCCTTCGTAAGATACTGCTCTGCCCAAAACGAGAGTTTCGCTTCCAGGGCTTGCAACTCGTCTTCGGATAACTTGCCACTGGAGGTGGTGCGGAGCATCGGCATGTTTATCTTGAGATTGGTTCCTTCGAAATATTCCTCGCTGATATTGAGGGCTTTGGCTATGGCTTGCAGGGCATCACGCTTAGGGCGCATGATGCCTTTCTCATATCGGGAGATGCTCTGCTTGGTGATGGCTCCGTTGGTTCGCTCTACGAGTTTATCCATGCTGAGCCCCATCATCTGTCGCGCTTCCCGCAATCTTATAGAAAATGATTCATTAATCATAATTGTCAGCTTTTTAATTTGTTGACAAACATAAGAAAAAGAATTGATTTTGTAACTAAGTGTTTATAAGATTTAACATAAAAAAGCAGGCAAATGATAAAATAACAAGAAGAATTTAGGCAAAATCAGGTTTACACATTATTATAATAGAAAACACCTTGACCATACAAAACATACAGTCAAGGTGTTATACATATATTCATTCTCTATCTTAGTTGCTATAAGCACTCTCACCATGCTCGTAGATGTCGAGACCTTCCTCCTCTACTCGCTTGTCAACACGTACTCCTACACTCTTATCTACTACCTTGAAGATAATATAGGTAACTACTACGCTGTAGATGATGCTTACCACGGTGGCTACAACCTGAATCCAAAGCTGATGCCAGTCGCCATAAAGGGCACCCTGTACACCTTCGGCTCCTGTTACATACTGAGTGGCGAAGACACCGGTGAGGATAGATCCCAGAATACCACCCATACCATGAACACCAAAGGCATCGAGAGCATCATCATACTTGAACTTCTCCTTTACTACAGCTACCATGAAGAAGCAGACGATGGTGGAAATGATACCGATGCAGAAAGCTCCGAAAATATCGGTACTGCCGGCTGCAGGAGTGATGGCTACTAGTCCGGCAACAGCACCGGTACAAGCACCTACTGTAGTTGGCTTCTTGTTCACAATCCAGTCGATGAACATCCAGGTAGTGGCTGCCGCTGCTGTGGCGATATGGGTTACAAGGAAGGCATTAGCTGCCAGACCATCGGCTGCCAGACCGCTACCGGCATTGAAACCGAACCATCCCAACCAGAGGAATGACATACCCATGAACACGAAGGTGATGTTGTGAGGTGTGATAGGATGACCCGCACGGTAATCATCTCGCTTGCCTACACAGAGTGCCATGACCAGAGCGGCTACACCGGCATTGATATGAACCACGGTACCACCCGCAAAGTCGATGGCTCCCATCTCCTGCAGGAAACCGCCACCCCATACCCAGTGGGCCATTGGAAGATAAGCGATGATAACCCAGAGGATGGTGAAAAGTACATAACCGCTGAACTTCACACGCTCGGCAAAAGCACCGAGAATCAAGGCTGGAGTAATGAGGGCGAACATGCACTGGAACATTGCAAAGGTGAGCTCCGGAATGCCTGTAGGCATGATGGCATCCAAGCCGATGCCGTGAAGAAAACATTTATCGAAACCACCGATGACGCAAGCCAGAGGATTGCCCGAATCGGCATATTCTGTAGAGAATGCCCAGGAATAACCGAAGGCTACCCATATCAGACTGACTACTGCCACGATGAAAACCGTCTGCATCAGGATGCTGAGAATATTCTTCTGGCGCACCAAACCACCATAAAAAAGTGCTATACCCGGGATTGACATCAAAAGCACCAAGATGGTTGCCATGATCATCCACGCTGTGTTACCCGTATCAAGTGTCGTCAATAATAAACTGCTCATAAAAATATCTTATAGTAAAATTAGAATACAATATTATAATATAGCCTCTCAAATATAAACTTCAATACTAATCATAAAGTTCAATGTTCAAACCTCAAAATTCAAAGTATCTTTATTCCTCTTTCTCTGCGTTATACAATGCGATGTCGCCACGTTCGCCGGTTCTGATTCTTACCGTATCGAGTACAGGAATCACGAAGATTCTGCCGTCTCCGACTTCACCTGTCTGGGCTGCCCCCTGGATAGCGGCGATGGTAGGCTCCACATTCTTATCACGAACCACGATGTTCAGAAGCACACGTTCGATGCTGCTGGTATCGTACATCACACCACGGTAAATGCGAGCCTGGCGCATTTTACCCTCACCTCTTACATTATAATAAGAGAACCACTCGATGTCTGCTGCTAAAAGCGCCTTCTTGACATCCTCGAATCTAGACTTGCGGATAATTGCCTCAATCTTCTTCATAATCCTTTAATAATTAATAATGTGTTAATACTTCTACTGATTGTCTCTTTTCGAAAACGGACCTTCATTGGTGTTATTCAAACCAAGTCTTTCTTTTACATTATATTCGTTTTCGGCTGCAAAATTAATACATTTTGTCAGTATTTTAAAGAAAATATAAGCATTTCGTTTCTGCTTTTTATCGAACATTTTAAATTTATCAAGGCTTATCACATTCTCCTTACAATTTGTAAGGCAGAAAGCATTTTTATAATACAAATTGTAAGATTGTGAAAAATAACCAAGATTTCTGTATTCATTTTCTTGCATATTTCAACAAATCGCCGTACCTTTGCAACCGAAATCAAACAAATAGTCATCGAAATATTCGAAAGACTAGCAAAAAGTCAAATCTCAAAAGAGATAAGACATGAGAGATAAAAGAAGAGTATTCAAACATAAAGAACAACGCAGATGAAAGAAACAGTTCATTTTACAAAGATGCAGGGAGCGGGTAACGATTATATATATGTAGATACCCAACAATACGACATCCCTGCCCCAGAGAAGGCGGCCATTGCCTGGAGTGCTTATCACACGGGCATAGGAAGCGACGGACTGGTTCTCATCGGAAAGCCGCACGACGGCAGAAGAGCAGATTATTCGATGCGTATCTTCAACGCCGATGGTTCAGAAGCGATGATGTGCGGCAATGCAAGCCGATGCATCGGTAAGTATCTTTACGAAAAAGGATTGACCCGAAAGGACACCATCCGACTGGAAACACTTTCGGGTATCAAGATATTGAAACTTCATCTTCAGGATAATAAAGAAGTTGTGGAATCGGTAACAGTAGACATGCTGGAACCCAAACTTGAAAATCCCGAGCAATTCATAGGCCCTTCGGTGCTCGAAGCTGACGGCAGAAAATTTGAAGGCACCTATGTTTGCATGGGTAATCCGCATTTCGTTACCTTCGTGGATGACATCGACACCATCGACATCGCCCACTATGGTAAAATCCTGGAAAGAGACAAGGCATTTCCCCAGAGATGCAACATAGAATTTGCACAAGTAACTGACACAGACGCCATAAGGACACGAGTTTGGGAAAGGGGAAGCGGAATAACAATGGCTTGCGGAACAGGAGCCTGTGCCACAGCCGTAGCCGCAGCCCTTACCAAGCGTACCGGCAGAAAAAGCAGTATCGTGATGGATGGCGGAACGCTGGAAATAGAATATAGCGAGGCTGATGATCATGTTTACATGACAGGGCCTGCAGCCTTCTCATTCGAAGGAGAAATTGAATTATAAATAAGAGCAAACTTAAATAACAAATGGTCGATAATGACCGTAAATAAAAGGAGAAACAAAATATGGCATTAGTTAATGAACATTTCCTGAAGTTGGCCAACAACTACTTGTTTGCCGACATCGCAAAGAAGGTGAACGCCTACAAGATTGCACATCCAAAGCAGCGTGTAATCAGTCTGGGCATCGGTGATGTAACCCAGCCTCTCTGCCCTGCCGTCATCAAGGCGATGCACAAGGCTGTAGACGAGATGGCTGAGCAGGCTTCTTTCAGAGGCTACGGTCCGGAGCGAGGCTACGACTTCCTCCGAGAGGCTATCATCAAGAACGACTTCCTGCCACGTGGCATTCATCTTGACGCCAACGAGGTATTCGTAAACGATGGAGCCAAGAGTGATACGGGAAATATCCAGGAGATTTTGAGATGGGATAACAACATCGGCGTTACCGACCCGATTTATCCGGTTTATATAGACTCTAACGTGATGATAGGTAGAGCGGGAATCTTCGAGAACGGCAAGTGGAGCAATGTAACCTACATGCCTTGCGATGAGAGCGACGACTTCATCCCTCAGATTCCAGACCACCGTGTGGACATGATTTATCTCTGTTATCCAAACAACCCTACGGGTACGGTCATCTCGAAAGAAGAACTCAGAAAATGGGTAAACTATGCTATCAAGAACGAGAGCATCATCCTCTATGATGCAGCCTACGAGGCATATATCACCGACCCATCAATTCCTCATTCTATCTACGAGATTCGTGGAGCCAGAAAGGTAGCGATAGAATTCCACAGTTATTCGAAGACTGCCGGATTCACAGGTGTGCGTTGTGGTTACACCATCGTTCCTAAGGAGTTGAAGGCAAAGACATTGGCAGGTGAGGAAGTGGCATTGAATCCTATCTGGGACCGCCGCCAGTGCACCAAGTTTAATGGTACAAGCTATATCAGCCAGCGTGCTGCCGAAGCCATCTACACCCCAGAGGGTAAGGAGCAGGTGAAGGCAACCATCAATTACTATATGGAGAATGCCCACTTCATGAGAGCAGAACTCCAGAAACTCGGCTTGAGAGTATATGGCGGTGAGAATGCACCTTATCTTTGGGTGAAGACGCCAAACAATACACCTAGCTGGAAATTCTTCGAAGAGATGCTTTATGGCGCCAGCGTAGTCTGCACCCCTGGTGTCGGCTTCGGTCCATCGGGTGAAGGCTACATCCGTCTCACCGCCTTCGGCGAGCATGAGGACTGCAAGGAAGCCATGGAGAGAATAGCCAAATGGTTAGGAAAATAGATTAAGTGAAGAACGAAGAGTGAAGAGTGAAGAATTCTATAGCTTTCTTGCTTGAATCTCTCGTGACTCACATAAAACATAAAGATAAGAACAATATGTAAAACGAAGAAAAGAACAAGAGAGAAGCAAATGAATTCTTCTAGGAAGATTCTCTGCTACACTCGGCAAAACACAAACAAGTTTGGTTCTGCTCTCGTTTGCAAGAGAATTCATCACTCTTCGTTCTTCACTCTTCACTAAAAATAATATAAGGTATGAGCAACTTAAGATTTGAAGCTGTTTCAGAGGCTTCCAAGAGAAAGCCTGTTGAGGTAACCGCTCCTAGCGAGCGACCAAGTGAATTCTTCGGAAAGAAGGTATTCAACCGACAGAAGATGTACAAGTATCTCCCTGCAGATGTCTATGAGAAACTGGTAGACGTCATTGACAACGGAGCACGTCTCGACCGTAACATCGCCAACGCCGTAGCCAAAGGAATCAAGCAGTGGGCTGACGAGAATGGCGTAACCCACTACACTCACTGGTTCCAGCCACTGACAGAAGGTACAGCCGAGAAGCACGATGCCTTCATCGAGCACGATGGCAAGGGTGGTATGATCGAGGATTTTTCAGGTAAGTTGCTCGTTCAGCAGGAGCCTGATGCTTCTTCATTCCCATCTGGCGGTATCCGCTCTACCTTCGAGGCTCGCGGTTACTCTGCATGGGATCCAACATCTCCTGTATTTATCATCGACGATACACTCTGTATCCCTACTGTCTTCATCTCTTACACAGGTGAGGCACTCGACTATAAAGCTCCATTGCTCCGTTCATTGCACGCTGTAAACGTAGCAGCAACAGAAGTTTGCCACTACTTCAACCCAGATGTCAAGAAAGTTATTTCCAATCTCGGTTGGGAGCAGGAGTACTTCCTGGTAGATGAAAGTTTGTATGCAGCACGTCCTGACCTGATGTTGACAGGCCGCACCCTGATGGGTCATGATTCTGCCAAGAACCAGCAGATGGACGACCACTACTTCGGAGCCATCCCAGAGCGTGTTCAGGCATTCATGAAGGATTTGGAAATCCAGGCTCTTGAGCTCGGTATTCCTTGCAAGACCCGCCACAACGAGGTAGCACCAAACCAGTTTGAGTTGGCACCTATCTTCGAGGAGACCAACCTTGCCGTTGACCACAACATGCTCCTGATGAGTTTGATGAAGAAGGTGGCTCGCCATCACGGTTTCCGCGTACTTCTCCATGAGAAGCCATTCGCAGGCATCAACGGTTCCGGTAAGCACAACAACTGGAGTCTGGCTACAGATACCGGCATCCTGCTCCATGGTCCTGGCAAGACACCAGAGGATAACCTCCGCTTCGTAGTCTTCATCACAGAGACTTTGATGGGTGTATATAAGCACAATGGTTTGCTCAAGGCTTCTATCATGAGCGCTACCAATGCACATCGTCTGGGCGCCAACGAGGCACCTCCAGCAATCATCTCTTCATTCCTCGGCAAGCAGTTGACCGACCTTCTCGAGCACATTGAGAAAGCCGACAAGAAGGATCTCTTCACCGTAGCTGGCAAGCAGGGCATGAAGCTGGATATCCCTGAGATTCCAGAGTTGATGATTGATAACACCGACCGTAACCGTACATCACCATTCGCCTTCACCGGTAACCGTTTCGAGTTCCGTGCCGTAGGTTCTGAGGCCAACTGTGCATCAGCGATGATCGTATTGAACACAGCCGTAGCCGAGGCTTTGACCGACTTCAAGAAGCGTGTAGATGAGTTGATTGCCAAGGGTGAGGACAAGACATCTGCCATCATTGATATCGTTCGTCAGGATTTGAAGACCTGCAAGCCTATCCGTTTCGACGGCAATGGTTACTCAGATGAGTGGGTAGAGGAAGCTGCCAAGCGTGGTCTGGACTGCGAGAAGAGCTGTCCAAAGATTTTCGAGCGTTATCTCGACCCTGCATCTATCAAGATGTTCGAGGATATGGGTGTCATGAAGAAGAACGAGTTGGAAGCTCGTAACGAGGTGAAATGGGAGACCTACACCAAGAAGATTCAGATTGAGGCTCGTGTAATGGGCGACTTGAGCATGAACCATATCATTCCTGTGGCTACTCACTATCAGAGTCAGTTGGCCAAGAATGTAGAGAACATGATTGATATCTTCGGTGACGAGGAAGGCAAGAAGTTGACTGCCCGCAACATCAAGATTATTAAGAAGATTGCCGAGCGCACTCAGATTATCGAGACAGGTGTTGAGGAGTTGGTAAATGCCCGCAAGGTAGCCAACAAGATTGAGAATGAGCACGATAAGGCAATTGCTTATCATGACACGGTAGCTCCAAAAATGGAGGAAATCCGTTATCAGATTGATAAGTTGGAGTTGACAGTAGCCGATGAGCTCTGGACATTGCCTAAGTATCGTGAACTCCTGTTCATCCGCTAATCAGCAATGTCTTCCAACATAAGACATATTTCTGACAGATAAGAAACACAAAGCTCTAACAAGAGCTACTCTTCATCAGATATAACAATTGAACGATCAATCTATTTCTTTTATTGGTTGTTTAAGTTTGCGCGGAGTGTGGTTGTGAAATCACGCTCCGCTTTTTTATTTTCTGATTACATAAACAAAAAACAGACCGACATGAACGTTTGTTCACATAGTAAGGACATTCTTTGTTTGGGCTCGTTGGTTCTCCTAGTCAGATACAACTTCTTTGCATAAGTATCAATGGTCGCATGTTCCTTGTTAGCTTGATAAACCTCTTCAATATCTGCTATCAAGCTATTACGCTTATGATTAAGATTGTCACCTCCTACACGAAACTTATTCAAAAATGAATAATCATTTGTATCAATCGGAGTATTCACTACAGCTTCCTTAAAAGAAAGGAGACATTTACCTATTTCATTGATAACAGGTAATCCCTCATGAATTAGAAGTCGCTCATTATCCGTTCCTTTCCCAATCAATTCTCGAGCATCGTTTTTACCATAACCCTCAAATCCGCAACCTATAGGGTTTAGTGGGATTTTGCTTGCAAAGCGACAAAA
>OGZO01001240.1_pt1 | contig 18807 bp, 6 predicted proteins | sample 1576721 | NCBI WGS metagenome assembly OGZO01 (sample SAMEA3541516, study PRJEB24748) | human gut metagenome | biome: human gut; feature: human-associated habitat; material: faeces | place: China | collected 2012 | reverse complement strand
ATAGAAAGCCAGATTTACCGCTGCTCCTTCTCCCATTGCCATAGCCATTGTTAAGGCCGCTGCTCCCGGTGCAACTCCTGATGCAATTGCAATACCTGTACCTGCAATTGCTACCGCTGCTTTTACCGGAGCCGGTATTCTGTCTATTAGATTATTAAAATCATTCCACACATTAACTGTTGTTTTTGTGAATGTGTATATTCCTCCTATTGCCGTACTGTGTCTCTGTCTGTCAACGACTGAACCTCATTTGCCTCTTTTATCAAATTCCCGGAACTATTTGTTTTTTGAAGCTACAATTCTTGCTTCAGATAATCGAGCATATACAAAATTCAAACACTATGATAAAAGTAATATTCCACGGATCTATGGAAATATGCATTATCGATGGACGAGCTGGTTTCTGGAGATATTAGTTTGATTTATATTCAGAAAATCAAAATGAATCAAAACAGAGATATGATGTTAGGAAGTGTGGATTAAGATTGGAGAATTTTGGTATTCTCAGATGCAAATAGTTTCAGATTACTGGAAATTGACACTTCATTCTCTTAGTTGTCTGCATTTAACAGGCTATTATCTGTCTCTGAATGTCATAATTCATATTAAATAAAGTGAAACTTAATTACGAAAAAATCTTACGTAACAGCTAAATTTCTAAATAAAAATGGATTCTCGTAATATCTTGAAAGTAAAATCAAAAGAATCCGATACCATCTTTCCATCAAAAATCTGTATGTGATTTACTGCCTTTTGAAGCAATAATTGGACTAAAATTACTGCTTTTCAAAAGTAAATCTTATGTAATTCTACTGCTCGTAATAGAGTAAAGGCTGTGAAATAATAACTATATCACAACCTTTAAACAAATTACTCTACTACAAACCACATGTTGTCATCATCATATTTAACTATTCTTACACTTACTTCTTCATGCAATCTATAGTTATTTTTTCCCCTATATAAAGCAGTAAAATCGGTACCTTTCAAAATAATTCCTTGTGGATAATAATATTCTACTCTCCCCAGAACATTTGAACCAATTTTATATTTTGTTTTAACAGACTTCCATTGTTTCGAAAATCTGGCTAAACAACTATACCACAATTCTTGAAATTCATTTTTTGATATTATCTTTTCGATACATTTTTCCTCAAAAACTCCTTCTGCCAGACAATCCTCAAAACATGATAAATGATATCTACCACAAGTATCCCTAGATATTTGTCGAACAGCATAGTTTTCTCCATCTAATTCTATCCAATACTTATCCCCCTCATCTTGGAGATAAATATATTTCTTATCTAGCAATTTATTGTCCCACCTTTCCATAACTGATAATTCTATTTGTTAAATCTAACGGAACTTTATTCGGAATTACAAAAACTCCACCTCTACCTTTTACCACATCTAACTCCGATACATCTATTTCAACATAATTGGTATATTTGTATTTGTTTGGAACATTAATAAATTTCTTTCCAAGCTGCCCTGGCGTTACTGAATCTGGTGTTATATCTGATAAATATTGACCATTTCCATATCTAGCATCTTTAGGATTATTAGCTTTCAATGACGGATTCAATTGATTTGAATCAATAATTCCATTCATACCTTTCTTATTGGTATAATGGTATAAAGTATTAGAAGTATTAGAAGTACTACCACTCTTACCATCACTTAACCCATCTATTTTAACGGAACCGGTCTCGTCTACATAAAAGTTCTTTATTCCTGCCTTATTATTAACCAGAATCCTTCCTGCACCTGCAATGCCCTGTCCTATTCCATTAAGGAATGCTCCGTCTAACGCTCCTTTTCCGGCTGTCTTTATAGCATCCTTCCATGTCATCTGTTTTCCTGTAACATAACTGCCCACTGCATAGAAAGCCAGATTTACCGCTGCTCCTTCTCCCATTGCCATAGCCATTGTTAAGGCCGCTGCTCCCGGTGCAACTCCTGATGCAATTGCAATACCTGTACCTGCAATTGCTACCGCTGCCTTTACCGGAGCCGGTATTCTGTCTATCAGATTATTAAAATCATTCCACACATTAACCGTTGTTTCTGTAAATGTGTATATTCCTCCTATTGCCGCTTTTACAGCCGAACATGCTGCTTTTTCAAATGTTGATGTTGTAAAGCGTCCATTTAAGTCAACATTCATTACCGGGTTGTTCGAAGCATATGAATATTTATGTAATGTTTCCGGCATATATATGTTTCCGTTTTCTGGATCCATTGATGTAAATCTTTTTGTAAACGGATCATATTCTCTTGCACCTGCATTCCAAAATCCGGTTCCCTCATCATAAATATGTCCCGTATAACTCTTTGTAATATTAACTGTAGGCACTGACGCATTAACAGTTAAACCTGAATTTTCAGTTACATTTCCCCATGCATCATACTCCGTGCTAGCACAAACATTTCCTATTGAGTCAAACGCCCATCTTGTAGAGCCTATTATGTCTGTGCTTACACTATATGTCTCATGAGTCTTTTTGTAAAGTATGTTTGTATCAACTGTAACATCTGTTTTTTTATTGTCACATCCATATGCATAATCAATTGTTACTCCATTGTTTTTTATTTCTGATAAAACTGTCGGGTTCTTTTCCGTATAGTCGTAAATATACTGTGTCTCTGTTGATGTCTTATTTGTCAACGACTGAACCACATTTGCTTCTTTTATTAAATTTCCGGAACCATCATATTCATAGTTACTTGTGATATCTTTGATTCCATTTGTATTAACATTTTTGAAAGCTGTCTTAATCTGTCCATTTTCATTATATGTTGCACTAAATTTCGCAATAACACTTGATTTATAATCATTTATTGATGCGAGATTACCATGACTGTCATATGAATACTTTATTCCTTTAATTAGTCCGGAAGCATCTATATCATTATCATTATATTTCTCTATTAACTGATTCAAATGATTATATTTGCAATATGTTTTATACGAATCTTTTGTTTCTGATATTAAGTTGCCAAAACCATCATATTCATATTTTGTTGTTGATTCTTTCCCATCTGAAATAATTGTTTCTTTGGTTAATTTGTTTTCAACATCATATTCATATTTTGTTTCCTTTGTTTTTTCTGTATATCTACCTGACTCTTTATGATTTATAATATTTCCATTAGCATCGTATTCATAGTTGTCAATCAGATAAGCTCTTATTCCCTCTGTAGCATACACCTTAACGAGATTATGTGAGTTGTCATACTTATATGTTTCACCAACACCATTTGATGACTTTTCTGTTATATTATTTAAATAATCATATGTAAAATATGTTGACTTGTTATCATTTTTTAAAGAAATAATATTTCCATTTCCATCGTACTCATATGATACAACCTTTCCATCAGAATATGTTATTTTACTTTTATTTCCATCAGCATCATATTCGTATGACACATGCTTTCCATTCTGATTTGTATTAACAATTCTGTCAAGGTTATCTCTATCAAACGACACCTCGTTGTTTGGTGTAATCATTGAAATTAAGTTGCCGTCCTTGTCATAACAATAAGTTATAGTATCCTGACCTTCTGTTTTTTCAATAACATTATTATCTAAATCATATTTATATGTCTTATTAGGTGCTTTTGCATCATTTGGTGAATCACTTACACTTATAAGATTATTCATGCAATCATATTTATAGTAAGTGTATATATATTTTTTATCTTCTCCAAGACTTACGCCTTCTCTAGTACAATTACCATTAGCATCGTAACTATAGTTAGTCAAATGACTCTCTCCTGTTTTGGCATCACATTCTTCCTTAACTGTCAAATTGTTATTTTCATCATAACTATAACAGTTAAAGTTTCCATCCGGTTTCGTTACTTTAACAAGATTTCCATTATAACTGTATGAATATAAAGTCTTATTTCCATTCTTATCCTTATAAGATGTAACATCTCCATTCCCGTTATATGTAAACGACTCTTCTGTCCCATCGTCATAAGTAATTTTACTTAGATTGTCCCCCTTATCATATGAATATATTTCACTGTATTTTGCCTTACCATTTTTTGATGTTTTAACCATTTTTGTGATTTGGTTTGTTGCACTATATTCATATGTATACACAGTTCCATTGCTGTCTATTTTCTTTATCAAATTTCCAGCATTATCATAACTATATGTTTCAAGTAATTTTCCGTTAGATTCCTTTTTACTTAAAAGATTCAAATAGTTATATTCCATTGATACATAGTTACCTTTTGCATCAACAATCTTAGTATTATTTCCATTTAAATCATACTCATATTTTGTCGTATGACCTTCTGAATCTACATATTTTGTAATATTACCACTTGCATCGTATTCCCATTTGCAAATTTTACCGCTACTTTCTTTTTGTTCAATAACATTATTCATTGAATCATATACAAAAGTAATCTCATTATTATTTGCCTCTACTTTTTTTATAATGTTACCATTTCCATCGTAGCTATATCTTGTAACATTTCCATTTCCATCTTTATAAGCAGTAACATCTCCACGCTTATTATATTCATATGATGTTTCATTACCTAATCCATCTGTTATGGTTTTCACATTACCTGCTTTATCGTATGTATAGTGTCCCAACTCGACTGTCGACTTGGACTCACTATCCTTAGCCTTTTCGCTAATTAAACGTCCTGCTTTATCATACTCATATAAATAATCAGCATACGGTAAATAATTTTCACCCTTTCCCTCGGCGTATGTCATTTTTTTAACTTTACCAACTGCATCATATTCGTATTTTTCAGAATAATTGTTTGGTTTACATTCAAATGTAAGATTGTCATCACAATCATATTCATATAATGAAACTTCGCCATTTGCATCCGTTTTACTTACCAATCGGCTTTGCTCATCATAGACATATTTTTCCTCATATCCTCTTTCATTCTTTAATGAAACAAGATTATTGTTTCCATCATATGTGTATGTAATTGTTCCGGCATCTATTGTCCCATTCTGTTTTGTTACAGTTGCAAGATTTCCTGCCTTATCATATGTATATAATACTTTATCACTTCCCTTTGCACTATTATTAGCATTTGTAAAGCTTGTCACTCTACCGGCGAAATCATAAGTATATAATATTTTCGATACTTTATCATTTTCTTTTGAATTATCTACTTTTTCAATGGCAATCACATTATTACAATTATCATATGTATATTTTGTTATGCACTTATCTGTTTCTAGTTTCTTTAATCTATTATCTCCATCATATGTATAAACAGTAACGTTGTTGTTAAAATCCGTCTCTGTAATTAAATTGCCATTACTATCATAGTTATATGTTTTTCTGTTACCTTCTTCATCAATTTCAGCCAATACCTTGCCAGTTCCATCATATTCATATGAATAGCTATTTCCGTTAGCATCTTTCTTTGATATTAACCAACCATTGTCATCATATATATATGTATCTTTATTTTCATAAGGATCTGATATTGACTTAAGTCTCCCTTTCTTATCATAGGAATACATCCATATATTATCATTTTCATCAACTCTTGATGTCACATTTCCGTAAGAATCATATGTGTATTTCACTTTATTACCAAGCGCATCTGTTTCTGATGTAACATTTCCCATTTTATCATAAACATACTTTGTTTCATAACCGGCTTTTGATTTAACTGTTGTTATCTTGCTCTGTGCATTATATGTTGTTTTTTCAGAATTGCCACAAGTATCTACAGTTTCTGTTATAAATCCATTTTTGTTTACTTTATATTTAATAGTATTTTTGTTTTCATCAGATTCACTTAAAACTTTACCTGCTCTCGAATATGTATACTCTTTTGCATTACCATCATTATCAGTTTCTTTGACAGTCCTCCCAAAATCATCATATGTATATCTGATAACGTTTCCATTACCGTCCGTCTTTGTTGCCACCAATCCTGCTTTGTTATAAGTATATTTAATAACGATGCCTTCACTTGTTTTTTCTTTAACCAGATTTCCTTTTACATCATACTCATAAGATATGCTATTATTATTAGCATCTATGAGTTTAAGTAAAAGTCCTTCATTTGAATAAACATATTTCTGCATTTCACCATTTCTGTTTGTATATGATGTCATCAAATTATTTTGATAAGTATACTCTTCATATGTTCCATCCTGATATACCATTTTTACAATATTTCCGTTATTATCATATGCTGTATATACAATACCATCTGAATCTTTTGCTCCTACAACTTTTCCATATCCATTATATGTATATTCAGTTATATCACCTGCAATTTCGCGAATGATTGCTCCATTTTCATCATATTCAACAGTATTTTTATATCCATTATCCCCTTTACATATATTTCTATATTTTTCATCATCATAAGTATATGTGAATGTTCCTTCATCCTTTGATACCTGACTAGTCACTCTACACTTTCTATCATAAATATTTTTTATAGTTTCAACGTTTTCAAAATCTTTTATACTAATAAGATTATAATTATCATCATAACTAAATGACATAGTATCTTTATCAAGATTTGTAACTGTATCTAGATTATCCCCATTATAAGTGAATGTGATATTTTCTCCATTGATGTTAATCGTTTTAATATGATTTTCTATTTTTTTCGGAGTGACTTTTATTTTATTTGCATCCCATTCAATTTTTGCAGGATCATAATTCTTAATAATATCCTCTAATGAATTTGTGTTACTCTTACCCACTTCTTCATTATCGCCATTATATCCTGTGCTTTCCCAAATAAATTTCATCTCGCCTGCATCACTTGATACATTTTCCAACAATCCGTTATTATATGTTAATACAGTCTCCCAACCATCACTCTCTATAATAGAAATCAACTTACCATTACAATCAAATTTTAATTTATTTGCTACATCAGTTAATATATATTCTTTATTATTCTTTTTAAGCGTTTTTCCACACATACCATAAGATTCATATATTCCATTATCGTTTGGATTAAAAAATATATATTTTTCTCCATTTGGATAACTAACAGTTATTTCATCGTTTTCACTATCATCTGTTAGTACATAATCATATGTTGATGACCATCCTATGCCAAGTCCATTATCAACTTTTCTTCTGGAATCATAATTTCTTTCAAATGTTAATTCATGTCTTCCCCTTGCAATTATATCTGTATATTTATATGTAAATCCACCAGTATACAAATTTACTGGTTCTCCTACATAATGTTCAATTGAATTTTTCCAAATATTCCAATCATTATCATAATCCGGAACCTCTATAATTTCATACGAAGTGCTTCTAAATGTTGTACTTGAACCTTCTAAAACTCTTGTCACAATACCACTTAAATATGATTTTAATTTAGAGAATTCAATAGTTGTTACATATGTAATTGTAAATGATTCTTCTGGTAATAAACGTTCACAAAAAATACCATTTTTTCCTTCTATTTTCTCTACTGGATGGTTTACTACTTTATGTGTCGTATCATACTCTTCTAAATATATTGTTCCATCAATAGCCTTTTGTTCTTCCCTATCAAAGAAAAACTTCAATCCATATAAAGTTTTATCTGAAACATTTGTATATGTCATTCTAATAGGATATGCTTTTCCGGAAAATGCAATAGAATTAGCTGCAATCTTCAGTTCCAAAGCTGCCTCTCCTGTTACATGAAGAATGTCTTGAGATTCAAACTGATGAATAAATTCATATGGTTCCGTCTCGCCTGTCCCATCATCCATCTTTCCGGTTACAATCGTCGACACCTTATAATCTCCGTTTTTCTCCCCTCTTACATACCAATCAGCACAAGCCTCACTAGATTTATCAATCCTTCCAATTTTTTTAATTGCTTCATTAGATTTTCCTTCAATCATTTTTGCAAGTGCTAATCCATCCGGCAGACATAATTTTGCTTCGCAATCAGTAATAAATTCCTGTGTTGAAGTATTAAACACCACTAATTGCACATGAAACATATCACACAAATATTTAGTAGTTCCATCAACAATTAAGAAAAAGACTGAATTTCCTTTTATATATGTATTGATTTTAAATTCTCCGGAAGTAGTTTCTGATTTTGCTTTAATTTTTATGTCACCTGAAACCTCTTCTGAATAAATTTCCCAACTACGCACATCTGATGTTTGAGATGCTTTAGGACCAAATACTAAAGTTACTTCATACTTGATAATCCTTTGGTTATCATCACAGTCCATGTCAATTCCTGCTTCTTTAATCTCTCCATATGTCATTTCAGAAGCAGTAACTTTACCTTTTACTGTATCATTAGTGCTAAGATATAATACTATTTCCTTATCCTCTTCACCCATTATCACTTTTGACTGACGTGGCAAATACCTTTCATTTTTATCCTCTGCATATACACTATATGATTCTCCAGGTAATAAATAAACTTCTAATATACCTGTTTTATTAGAATTTTTCCAAATTGCTTCATTATTGTCATTTAACACATATATGTCAACTCCCGTAAGCAATTCACCTGTTTCCGTCGATTCAACCCTTACTTTTAATTTTCTATATGTATCAGAGCCCTCTACTTCTATCTCCTGTACAGCAGTATTTGTTCTTCCTTTTTCATCTGTAATTGTTAATATAACAACATAAGTTCCCGGCAAATAATATTTATGTGTTGCTTCTAAGCTGCCAGATTTCTTTCCATCCCCAAAATCCCATGAGTATTTAAGATTTTCTTTATCAGTATGATCATCATAAGATTCAGCAGCTGAAAAGTTTACTGTCTCACCTACTTCAAACTTTTCCTTATCTAATGTAATAATCGCTGTCGGTTCTGCATTAAACTCTCCAAGATTTATAATTTTTACTGTATTATCATTTGATGTAGTAAATAAATAATCTATTTTTTCATTTGGATAATATCCATCAGGATATTTATCTAATGTTACTGAATAATCTCCTTTTTGCAAACGTACAATTTCGAGTATGCCATCTTCATTTGTAGCCCCCGTAATTCCCATTTTATATTTTCTTCCATTAATTACTTTCCAAAGAGTAAAATTCACTCCTTCTATAGGTTGATTATTATTGTCAACACACTTAATATTCTGTGTATTAATTTCACTAACTAATCCAATTCTGTTTCCACTGGCTGTAATATTATCCTGCTTATCGTCTGTTACTGATGATAATTTCCATATAGCTTCTGTAGCATTTATATAAGCATCTGCCTCTGATTCTTCCGTCTCATATTGCGCAATAGCTCTAAATTCATCTCCAATTATCTCCTCTACAACAATATCTATAGGATACATAAGTTTTTCTTTAACGGTAACTATTTTACCTTCTCCAAGCATAATCTGATCCTGAATGTTTGCTAAGCTATATACCTCTAATGTGCCATTATTATAAATTCCGTTTCCATATGTAACCTTATTAACATTCTTATCATTACTATTCCTAGCCTTATTATCAAAAATAGATACTTTTTTTAATATTGTATTACCCTGATTATTAATTGCACCACCCATATCATTATTGTTCCCACTAAACGTTCCTTCTTCAACAATAAGTGTTGCTGTACTATCAACAAAAAATGCACACATTGAATTACCGCTAAATTCATTTGAATTTACTTCAATATCCTTGCCAAATTTTTCACTATCTATCTTTCCTTCTTTAACAATAACCGAAGCATACTTTTCAATCTTAATATCGTTCCTGTTATTAACAAACTTTACACCAGCCATAACTGCTCTTTTTCTTACTAAAATATTTGTCCAACCATATCTTACATATTCCTTTTCAAATGATGTATTTATAATCTCACCATAATCAAATGCTAATGTACTTGTTCCGTAATGAGAACCATTATGATAAAACTTTGAATTTTTAATATATAATTTTTCTGCATCTATCGCTTCACCATATGAATATATCTCACTAATATCACAATTATTCATTGTGAATTCCTTGGCTCTTGCAACTCTTATTACAACATTACTAATATTTACATCACTTACTTCCAATAAATCATTAGAATAGAAAACACATCCTACTCCAATATCATACCACCCTCTAACATTTGAAACTGTTCCACCAGTTATATTGCCCTTATTATATACTCTGATCAGAGCATTGCTTGCATAAATCCCCTGATTATCACATTCTGTAATTCCAGAGTTCTTATCCATTTCTAACGCACCATTATTCAATTCAAAAATAGATTTATCATCATTTACTGAAAAATTCCTAAATATTGTATTATTTAGAACTACCTTTCCTTTTACAATAATAAAGCTCTTGTTCGCCGCATATTTATTTTCATATTTTACTTTTCCATCTTCCTGTGTAGTTTTAACTCTATTTCCTTCTACATCAATATTTTGAAATGTTAAATTTGCTGTTTCCGGTACTGTGAAAAACGTATCTGACTTTGTTGTATTACATGTAAAACTTATCACAACTTTATTTTCATCATTCGAACTAATTGTCATATGTTGATTTTCTGAAAGTGTTACACTCCCACCAAATTCAATATTTCTTTTCAGATAAATTACCGGATTTTCATCTCCATCTTCTGTTGCCTTATTTACAGCTTCCTCAATTGTGTCATAAGAAGTATTGTTATACATAATCGGTCCTGAGACTATATCTGCGAATACAGATAAATTGATACTTGTTGTCATAATTGCAAATATAAGAATAAATGCAATCATTTTCTTAAATAATTTGTTCATACTTTTTTACAGAATATTAGAATTTTTTCATTATAAATATTTTCTTAAGTTTTTACTACTACTCATACCAATAACTAAAGAAAACAAATTTGAAAATGGTTAAAACCCCTCTATCCCATCTTCTCCTTTTTTCTTTTTTGTTTAAACATTATCGTTTAACTATTTTGTATAGTAATACATTGTTTATGTTTTGTCTACATATTTTTTATATTAATAAATTTTTAATATTGTATCAATATATTTATATACAACTCCGATTACTTTATATATTTATTTATAGATGCAAATCTAACAATTATTTATTATATAAAAGACGTCATCCTTACAATTTTCATTGTAAGAACAACGTCTTTTATTTCTATTACCTTTTACAGTTTATTAATTTTTTACCATTTAAGGTCAATGATTAATCCTGTTGGATTTGTGTAATGTAATAATGTACTGTGGTCATTTACATCATCATAACAGAAGCCATATGCAAGTCTGTCAAATGAATGATTGTGGAAGAATCCTGAATAGAAGTTTGAATTGCTATTCTTATAGTAAGCACTTTCATTATCATAATTTTCAGGTTCTGTTGCAACACCTCTGTTAAATGCTGCGCAAAGCTGTGCTTCGATAACTAATTCTGTTGAGTTACCTCTTGCCATGTTGCCTTTTCCTTCTAATACATCCTGAGTTGTTGGCTTGTAAATTGTGTATGTTCCACCAACACCGTCTTTTGTAAATACCATTGTATCTCCATGTACACGTCCTCTGAATGTTCCGGCATCACATGAGAATACTAAATCCTGTGTAGAATATTTTGACCAGAATTTATTGATATAGTTATCAAAATAATTTGAATACTGCTTTCCTTCGTTAAATGTAAGTTTACATGGTGCCATGATTCTCTTATCTGTAAGTAATGTCTGGAATGCTGCAGGTACTTCATTTTTAAATGCTGCAAACATTTCTGCTCTTGTTCCTAAATCACCTACTGTCTTATCGTAAACATCTGCATCACCAGGGAAGTTGTTCCATCCGCCTTCACCAATTAATCTTGTAGCCATTGGGAAGCTGTAGAAATCTACTCTTGATGTGTTGCCCCAGTATTCTTTGTTTGTAATTGTAAATTCAATAAATTCAAATAATACATCTGCATTAGGGTCTGATGCATTGTTAAGGTCAGGTCCTGCAAATCCCATATTTCCATCTGCACCCTGGTTAATTGTAATATAAACAGGTGAACCATAGCTTAAGTACATTCTTCCTGATTCAATGTCAGGCATATAAACATAATCTTTCTGAGCTAATGTGTTGCAGATATTTGCACACATTCTGTCTCCCTTTTTAACTGTATTCATTGATAAGCTTACAGGAATTAAATTTCCATTTGTATCAACATAACATAATTCATGTGTTTTTGGATTCTTTCCAAGTATGCACCAATAAACCTGATCATCTGAATACTGACCTTTTGTCTTATTGTTCATCTGGAAATACATTCTGTCTTCGTTTGCTTTTAAGTCTGCTCTTGTTTCAGGAATTGCTTCACTGTATGTTGGTTTTTCAGCCGGAGCTGTTGTAGCAATTTCAGTTAAACCGTTAACTGTTACTGTTACGCTTACTTTTGCTGATTCTTTTCCATCTTTATATGTAGCAACTGAAACTGTGTGTGTTCCTGCTACGATATTTTTAAACTTGTATGAGCCACATCCAACTTTCTTTGCAACTCTTGTATCATCTACATATACATTGTATGAGTTAATTTTTCCATATCCCCATACTACTGTAATCTGATTATTTACAGGTGATGAAGCGACCAAACCAAATGGTGCAGGAAGACTTGAGTCAACCCCAATTGCTTCTGTTGTCTGTGGTGCCTTTGTTGTAGTTTCAGGTGCCTTTGTTGTCTGTGGTGCCTTTGTTGTCTGTGGTACCTTTGTTGTTTCTGGTGCTTTTGTTGTTGGGGCAACTGCTGACTGTGCAACATTTACTGTCATTGTAGTCTGTGCTGATTCATTTCCGTTCTTTGTTGTAGTAATTGCTACTGTATGACTTCCTGCTGCATATCCTTCATATACATAATATCCGCAACCTACAGCTGATGCTACTCTCTTACCATCAATGTAAACATTGTATGAGTCAATATTTCCTCTTCCCCATACTACACTGATTTTTCCTGCTTCAGGATTTCCTACTACTAATCCAAATGGTGCTTCAATATTTGATGTAGGTGCCTTTGTTGTCTGTGGCGCCTTTGTTGTTGTTTCAGGTGCCTTTGTTGTCTGTGGCGCTTTTGTTGTTGTTTCAGGTGCCTTTGTTGTTGGGGCAATAACATTTACGCTAGCTGTTGCAGCTGCTGATTCTTTATTACCACTTACTGTAGTAACTTTTACTGTATGAGTTCCTACTGCATATCCTTTATAAACATAATATCCACATCCCAACTTGCTTCCTACTAATGCATTGTCAATGTAAACATTATATGAGTCAACGTTTCCTCTTCCCCATACTACACTGATTTCTCCATTTGCAGGACTTGCAACTACTAAACCAAATGGTGCTTCAATACTTGTATCTGTTACAGGAGCTGATCCTGTTGTGTATGTCATCATTGATGAATCATACTGAAGTCCACCTTTGTTATATGTAAATGAGCAATCGATTTTATCACCTTTTTTAACATTGTTGATATCGTATTCGAAATATGAACCCTTAGCGTTCATTCCAATGTTAACCTGCTCTCCATCGTTAACTTTGTAATGAATAATTACATAAGCTGCCGGATTTGTTGGTGTAAATGTGATTCTGCAAAGACTGTCTGATACGTCCGTTGCTGTTACAGAATAGTCTTCTGCGCTTCCAATAGTTGATGCTGCTGCTTTTGCATTTGTACCCTTTGAAAATGAAATTGAAGATACAAGCATAGCAACTGCTAAGACTGCAACCATGATTCTCTTGAATCCTGGCGCAAAACGGTTCAATGTTCTCATAAAACCCTCCTAAAAATATTTTTACTTTTTTGTGATATCGCTTTCCAATCGCGATAAGTACTTTTTCTTATATACTATTTTTACCTTTTTATTTTACTAAAAAAAAGGGTTCAAATTTTATTATGGTAACATTATTTTTTAATTTCTTTTCTATTTTTGGCATTTATTGTATTTTGTTGTTTTCAATTTTGTTTTTTATTGAATTTTTCGCGTAATTTTTTATTGGATTTTACTAAATAATTTCTCTAAACAAAAATATTTTTATTCACTTTCGCCTATAATTTATGTTACTTATTATTTTTACGTACAATATACATTGGTCATATTTAGATTTTACTTTGACTGTTTATAATTTCTTCTATATGTAAATACTATCAATAAAATATTTAAACTAATGTTCTCTTATTAATTACATAAATTTTGCTAATTAATTTGCAATTTCTTTTTAAATATTTTAAATCAGATTTTCCGGAGGTTTATATGTACGCAATTATAGATATAGGTTCAAATACAATACGAATGGTTTTATATAAAGTAATAAACAATGAGATTCAGCAAATGCTTAATTCTAAAATTCCTGCCGGGCTTGCCGGTTATATTGACAATAACAATATGCTTTCGAAAAAAGGTATTTTAAAAGCCATTGAAGCTTTAAGCAAATTTGAAACCATTTTGGAAAGTGTGGATGTAAAAGAAGTTCACGCATTTGCAACCGCTTCATTACGAAATATCAGTAACTCAGAAGAAGTTTTAGCTGAAATAAAAAAACATTGTAGTTTTGATATTGAAATCATTTCCGGCAAAGAAGAAGCTTTGTACGACTACTATGGTACAATGAAAAGCATTTCATCCGGAAACGGCTTATTAGTTGATGTAGGTGGAGGAAGTACTGAACTTGTTTATTTTGAAAACGGCACATTATTGTCTACATGTTCAATACCTGTTGGTTCATTAAATATGTACACAAATTATGTTGAAGATATCATTCCTACTAAATCAGAATTAAAAAACATCAACGACCATGTTAATGAAATCCTTAACACGCTACCCCTTTCGCCTGAAACTGTTAACTCAACCGTTTTATTCGGAGTAGGTGGTTCTGCACGTGCCTGTTGTAAATTAAGTGATGAACTTTTCAACGAAAACTCAGGCTATACAGGCTTTGAATGCAAACGATTAAATAAAATTTTGAAATTAGCAAAGAAGGACAAACCTAAATTGGTATCCGCAATCATTAAGGCAACTCCCGGACGTATCCACACTATAATTCCCGGAATTGCAATAATCAATTCAGTTGCAAAACATTATGGATGCACTAATTTTACCGTTAGCCCATATGGTGTACGCGAAGGCTATCTTCTAAATATACTAGAAAGTAAAAATTTGTAAGTAATTACACTTTTACGTGTAGGCTGTGTATCAATTTGCAAAAAAATGCTTACGAGCCTACCACCTGCAGCAGTCCCAAAACCATAAGATAACCATTAATTAAGGAGATTTGAATGAAAGAGAAATTACAAAATTATACACAAAACAGAGAATTGTCATGGCTTAGATTTGACCAACGTGTTTTATCCGAGGCTACAGACGAAACAGTACCTTTATTAGAACGTCTTAAATTTATATCAATCTTTACAAGTAATCTTGATGAATTTTTTATGATTCGTGTTGGTACTCTTCATGATTTGAGCCAGATTAAAAGTAATCATAAAGATAATAAAACAGGAATGACTCCCGCTGAACAGCTTGAAGCCATTTTTCGTGCTGTAAAACCATTAATTAATTTCAGAGATGAAATTTATGAAAATGTTACTGAGCAGTTAAAAACCTATGGTGTTCACGGTCTGAGAATGAATGAAATTGAGAAAAAGGAATTAAAATATATTAAGAACTATTTTTTGACACAGATTAATCCTATACTTTCACCTCAAATAATCGACCCACACCATCCATTTCCATTTTTAGTTAATAAAAAAATATATGTGGGTGCTACATTAACTAATGCGGATGAAAAAAAGGGAAATGAACTATTTGGTATAATTCCAATTCCAACTGCCCTTCCGGAAGTAATTTTCCTGCCCGGTGCAGATGTAAGGTATGTTTTTACAAGCGATGTGGTTTCTTATTTTGCTGATACAATATTCAGTTCATATAAAATTATAGAAAGTACTGTATTTTCAGTAACAAGAAATGCTGATATTGCGTCAGGAGATGAAGCTTTTGATGTAGATGAAGACTTTCGTGATGCAATGCAGCAATTATTAAATTCAAGAAAACGACTTGCCCCTGTAAGACTTGAATTAAAGAATAAGATAAGTGGTAATTTTCTTCGCTTTCTATGTGAGAAACTTGAATTAACTAAAGCTCAGGTGTTTATTACTTCTTCGCCTTTAACAATGTCATACGCATTCGGATTAGAAGATAAGATATCAGGCAGTGTAAAAAGCGAATTAATTTATCCACCATTTGAACCTCAGCCAAGTAGTGATATTAGATTAAATGAAAGCATAATCAAACAGCTTCAGAAAAAAGACTTGCTTTTATCATACCCATACGAAAGCATGGACCCATTTTTAAAATTACTTAAAGAGGCATCTTATGATAACTCTGTTATTTCAATAAAGATATCCATATACCGCCTTGCAAAAAATGCCAAAATTGTAGACTATTTGTGTGCGGCTGCGGAAAATGATAAAGATGTAACTGTACTTATAGAATTACGTGCCAGATTTGATGAGCAAAATAACATTGACTGGTCACAGCGATTAGAACAGGCAGGCTGCCGTATAATTTACGGATTTGAAGGTTATAAAGTTCACTCAAAGGTTTGCCTTATCACAAGAAGAGAGCGTGGGAAAATTTCCTATATTACCCAGATAGGCACCGGAAATTACAACGAAAAGACATCAAAACAATATACTGATTTTTCACTTATGACCTCTGACATGGAAATAGGAACTGACACAAATGAATTTTTCAAAAACATGGCAATTGGGAATCTTGAAGGAAACTATTCCACCTTGCTTGTTGCCCCTAATTCAATGAAGTCAGAAATTATTAAACTTATTGATAGAGAAATTGCTAAAGGAACAAAAGGACGTATTTTTCTTAAATTCAATTCAATATCTGACCTGACTCTTATTAATAAATTAGCTGAGGCTTCTCTTGCCGGTGTTAATATTCAGATGATTGTTCGTGGTATTTGCTGCATTCTTCCTCAGGTTGAAGGAAAAACTGATAATATCTTTATAAAGAGTATTGTTGGAAGATACTTAGAACACTCCCGAATATATTTATTTGGTTCAGGGAACGATGAAATTATGTATATTTCCTCTGCCGACTTTATGACCAGAAATATGGACAAGCGTGTAGAAGTTGGTTGCCCTATTAAAGATAAATATGTAAAAGAAAAAATAATGCATTTTATCGAAGTTCAGCAGGATGATAACACAAAGGCACGTATTATGCGTAGTGACGGCACATACCGTTCCATAATTACAAGCAATGAGCCAATCGATAATCATACCGTATTAATGAACGAAGCAAAAAGAAATTCAGGAAACGCAAACTCCGAAAGTAAATCTTTTAACCCGAAAGATTTTATAGCTGAAATCAAAAGAAAATTTGGATAAGACTTTTACATTCTTCTATAAAAAGCATCCGGTTTTATATACTTATTTACTGATTACAGTAATGCATATAAAAACCGGATGCTTTTTTCTCATATTCTACCTCCTTATTATTTTAATTTGTTGTTTATCTCCTTTTTTTACATTTTGAGATTTTTTTACATATATCTTATCAATCTTCTTTGCCTTTGATACATCTATGTTTTTTATAGGATTTCCTTGCAAAGAAAGAGAATGAATTTTTGCATTTGTTAAATCAATGTTTTCTATTTTATTAAATGATAAACATAAATGATTTATTGATGGCGTTTTACTCATTCGCACTTTATCAATTCCCGTAGCTATTACTGTCACTCTCTTCAATTTATTACATTTCGATATATCTAATTCTTTTATTCCTTTGCATTCATATAAATCTATATTTTTTATTTTTCCAATTTTAATATTTTTTAAATATTTTGAGTACCATACTTCAAGTCTTCTTAAATTCTTTAACTTTGATACATCTATTTCTTTTATTCCTTTACCTATTTCTTTCATGGAAATATTTTTAAGTTTCTCATTTTGACCATACACGATGCCATTACAATTAAATCCTATTGCCTTAAATCTTTCTAAGCTATGTACTTTTGAAAGGTCAATAACACTATCGGTATATACAGAATTAAATTTTATCTGTTTTATTTTATCTCCAAATTTTATTTGTTCTAAATTTTTAATATAGTTCAATTGTACTTTTTCCAAATTTGGGAAGCGATTTAATTCATATTTTGCTTTATATTTTTCTCCTGATATAAACAATTCTTTAACTTTATCTAATTCATATAATTTTTCAAAATTTAACAAGCCATATTCTTCTATTATTTCATCATTATGTTCAACAATTTCCACACAGATTCTTATTTTCTCTACATTTTTAAATATTTCCAGTCCTCTACAGTCAATAACAGAATATTTGTAATTACTATTATCCAATCCATCCATATAAGTATATGTATCATCAGGATCTATCCATAATTCTGTTACTGCATCAATTTCATTTTGGCTCAATTGATTGTCATTATTGGAATCAAAGGATTCGCTGACTAATTCTCTTACATATTCACTCGGAAAATTTTTCTCATTAATTTCAATGCCTTTTTCTTCCTTCTTATCACTTTTTGTATATTCCATATTATCATTTGAACATCCACTGGTTATTAAAATTATAACTGTAAACATTGCATAAATAATGATTTTTTTAACGTTCATAACACCCTCTCCTTAATATATTTTTTTATCTTGATTTTATTATATTAAGAGATTTATTTCAACGCTTTATAATTACTCTTTCCCCAACGACAATTAAGAGCGATTCCTTGACATTATAGTAATGTTCAAAAAAAGCTCTCTGTGCAATGCACAGGAGCTTTTTATATGTAGACATCTATTTATTTGTGCTGTCTGCATCAATTACAGACTGAATCTGCTTCATAAGGGC
>OGZO01001205.1_pt1 | contig 19067 bp, 14 predicted proteins | sample 1576721 | NCBI WGS metagenome assembly OGZO01 (sample SAMEA3541516, study PRJEB24748) | human gut metagenome | biome: human gut; feature: human-associated habitat; material: faeces | place: China | collected 2012 | reverse complement strand
TACCCTTCATAGCGTCGGTGACATCGTTGATGGCATCGTAGATGACGCGGTACATCCGCATCTCGACCTTGGTGGCAGCGGCTTCTTCCTTGGCCACATTGTCGGGGCGGACATTGAAGCCGATGATGATGGCGTTGGAGGCATCGGCCAGGTCAACGTCGGACTTGCTGATGGCACCGACACCGGCGTGGATGACGCGGACGCGCACCTCATCATTGGAGATCTTCTCCAGGCTCTGCTTGACGGCCTCGGCGGAGCCCTGCACATCAGCCTTGACGACAATGGCCAGCTCCTTCATATCGTTCTGTGCCATCTGGCTGAACAGGTTATCCAGAGTGACCTTCTGGAAGGAGGAGAACTGCTTCTCCTTGGCAGCGGCAATGCGCTGCTCTGCCAGCTCACGGGCCAGACGCTCGTCGGCAACGGCCTCGAACAGGTCGCCTGCCTCGGGCACAGCGGTCAGGCCGGTGATCTCTACAGGGGTGGAGGGGCCTGCATCGTTCAGCAGCACGCCCTTGTCGCTGCGCATGGTACGCACACGGCCCACAGCGGTACCGGCAATGATGACATCACCGGCATGCAGGGTGCCGTTCTGCACCAGAATGGTGGCGATGGGGCCCTGGCCCTTGTCCAGACGGGCCTCAACCACGCCCGATGGATTTTTGATCCATCGGGCGCTCTCCATGTTTTCTTATTTCATCGCGGCGGCAAACTTCTCTTCCATAAACTTCCGCGCGTTCGTGATCTCGGCGCGCCAGTCCTGGCCGGGCTCATACCACATTTCGATCATGTACGGCCCGCGGTAGCCCTCGCGCTCGAGCTGGCCGAGACACGCGGGGAAATCCACGCACCCGCTGCCGAAGGGGACGCATTTGAACTTGCCGGGGAAATCCTCCGTCACGGCGAGCGTATCCTTGAGATGGACGCCGACCATGCCATTCCGTCCGAGTGATATCTCCGCGGCGGTGTCGTTGCCCCAGGCGGAGAGGTTGCCGACATCAGGGTAGACCGTGAACCACGGCGAGGGGAGGACGGCCTTGTATTTTAAGTAGCGGGAGATGCTGCTCATGAGCGGCGTATCCATGATCTCCATGGCGAGCATGACCTGATACTTTTCGGCGATCTCGCACGCGCTGCGCAGCCCCTCTTCAAAAAGCCGCAGGCTTTCCGGCGTGGAGGGCTCATAGTACACGTCGTACCCGGCGAGCTGGATGACGCGGATGCCGAACTCCCGCGCGAACAGCACGGCCTTTTCCGTGATCTCATGCGCGCGTGCGCGCACGGCGGGATCGGCGCTGCCGTAGGGGAAGCGGCGGTGGCCGCTCAGACACATCGACTGGATGGGCACGCCCGTTTCGCGCATGGCGCGGTGGAGCACGCCGCGCTCGGTCTGTGTCCAGTCGAGCCGGGCAAGACGTTCGTCCTTCTCGTCAATGGAAATTTCCAGATAGTCAAAGCCGAGCTCCTTTACCGCGCGCAGACGCTCCTCCCAGGTAAGCTCCGGTGGGAGCGCCTTTTCGTAAAGGCCGAGCAGATGGTTTCCAAGCATGTTCGATCATTCCTTTCCCCATACCTCGCCGGACGAGCGCGGCGCGGCGGTGCTTTTGCGGATGTGTAGCTGTGTGCTGACGTGGATGCTGCAGGTCGTGCGGATGCGCCCGCGCATCTGCTGGTGTATGATGTTGACGGCCCAGCGCCCGATGTCGGCGCAGGGCACGTCCACGGTCGTGAGCGTTGGCTCGCTCATCGCGGAGAACGGCAGCCCGTCAAAGCCGATCATGGAGATATCCTGCGGCACACGGATGCCGCGCTCCTGGATGGCGCGCATGGCGCCGAGCGCAATGCTGTCGTTGTTGGCAAGAAAAGCGGTCGGCAGCGCGATACCGCGGTCGAGCGCTTCGCCGAACGATTTGCGCGCGCCGTCCATCGTGGGGAACACGCGGCAGATGAGATCGTCCGAGTACGAAAGCCCGGGCTGGTGCATCGCCGCTTCAAAGGCGTCGCGCCGGGCGTTGTCGTTGCTCGAAGGTATGGAATTATAAAGAAAGCCGATCTTCCGGTGGCCGAGCGAACGGAGATACTCCACCGCCTCAAATACGGCGCCGGCATTGTCCATCGTCACGGTCGAAAACGGCAGACGTTCGAGCGCGTTGTCCACGATAACGAACGGCTTCTGCAGCCCGTCAAAGTATGAGAGATCCTCGCGCTCGATCTCCGTGCCGAGCAGGATCACGCCGCCGGTGGTGGCGGTGTCGATCAGCTCGGCGCGGTTTATGGCGGAAAAGTCACTGAAGGCGTTCACGAGAAGATTGTAGCCGTGGCGGCGGCATTCCTCTCCGGCGGCGTCCATGATCTGCGTGACGAAGCCGGGGTTGCCGTTGACAAGATAGGAGTGCTTGCTGTATTTGAGAAAGCATAGATTGCTGTGGGCATGGATGCGTTGGGGCGCGTCCTCCGGACGGATCTGGTAGCCGTTTTCCTGCAGAAGCCGGGTGACGAGCGCCCGCTTCTCATCGCCGATGCCGGGCTTTCCGTTGAGAACGAGGGAGACCGTCGTCAGCGATACGCCGGCAGCGTCGGCGATTTCGCGCATTTTCATCCGTAGTGCCTCCTTATGGCTGTTTAGTAAACGGTGCTTATGTACATCTTTATTCTATATGATTTCACTAAAAATGGAAAGACTCTTTTCACAGAAAAACCATATAAAAATGCGGCGGTAAACTTGGACAATGTTCTGAGTATGTTATGCGCTTCGGATAAAATATCCATAAGAGCGAGGGATAGTATGCGGATGATAGAGCGGAATGACGAAAAACGACGGGGGTTTTTGTTTATTGTACCGCATTGACATACGAGAGGAAAGAACGTATCATTAAGATACGGTAAGCAGCGGGGAAAAGGGGATGTTTACTAAACTGCGTCCCTGCTGCGTAAAAAGCCAATAATAGGAGGAAAGAACATGAAAAAAGCATTGGCACTCATCCTTGCCCTGGTCATGGTGTTTGCTCTGTGCGCCTGCGGTACCGCAGCCGAGACTCCGGCAGCTCCGGAGACACCGGCGGAGACGGAGACCCCGACCGATGGCGAGCTCCCCTGGGCGGGACACACGCTGTACGTTGCCAACTGGCAGGGCTACAACTCCGACGAAGATTACTGCGAGAAGGCCTTTGAGGACATGACGGGCGCGCAGGTCGAGCACGTCTACTTCAACTCCTACGACGAGCTGATGACCACCCTCATGACCGGCGGCAACAAGACGATCGACGCGGTCGTTCTCTCCAACAACTACACCCAGTGGTTCCACGACGAAGGCCTGCTTGCCAACGTCGATCCGGCGAAGATCCCCAACTACGCCGAAGTGGCCGATGTTTACAAGGACCTCAGCCCCTACGCCGTGGATGACGCGGGCAACCTCTTCGCATTCCCCTGGTGCAACGGCACCTCTTCTCTCGCCTACAACCCCGACAAGGTCGATTTTGAGCTCGAGCACTGGTCCGATCTTCTCAATCCCGCGCTGAAGGGTCATGTCATGGTCCTCGACGGCGACGGCGACGACTGGGTCATCGGCTGCCTGCTGGCGGGCGAGGATTCCGACGATATTGAGAACGTTGATATCGAGAAGGTCCGCGCCGCGCTCAAGGAGCTCAAGGGACAGCTCCTCGGCTTCTGGGCTTCCAACGACGAGCAGACCATCCCCTGGCTCGCGGGCGACTTCTGGGCGGGCGAGATCTGGTCCGGCCCCTACAGCCAGCTCATCAACGATCCCAGCACCAACATCAAGCTCGTCCACCCCACCGAGGGCACGGTCGGCTACGTTGACTATTGGGCCATTGTGGAAGGCACCGATGAGTACGATCTCGCGTGCGAGTGGATCAACTGGATCGAGAGCGAAGAGCAGCAGACCGCTATGGCTACCGGCATCAGCGACAAGTACCCCGGCGAGTACTACACCTATACGCCGGTCAACGCCAAGGCCATCGAGAATCTGACGCCGGAGCAGAAGATCGCTCTCGAGCTCGACCCGATGCCCACCTGCATCAAGCTCCTGCCTTACATCGCTGATCCCGATCTGAAGGACGCCTGGACCGACCTTTATCAGGAATTCGTCGGCTAAAGCGCCCGGCACATAACGCATCCAACGACAGAATGCCGCCGGAACCCCTTTCGGCGGCATTCTTTTTTAAAAGAGGGGCGGTAATTGAAAATGAAAAAGAAGAGAACCAAATTTCGTCCGGGCGCGCTGTGGACGACGCCGAGCGTCATTCTCCTGCTGTGCCTGACGATCCTGCCGCTTTTGATGCTGCTCGTGTTCAGCTTTATGAACCGCAACATCTTTGCCGGACAGCCATGGCCGGGCTGGACGCTGCGCAACATCACCCGTATGTTCGGCTCCGCGACGTTCTGGCGGCTGATGGGAAAATCGCTCCTTACGGCGGGCGAGGTCACGCTCATCTGCATCGTTGCGGCGTACCCCGCGGCGTGGGCGATCGCAAAGATCGTGAAGCCGCAGCACCGCAGCACGCTTATGATGGTCGTCATTCTGCCGTTTTTCACATCGCAGCTGCTGCTGATCTACGCGATGATGAATCTTATCCAGACCGGCGGTCTTCTGCTCACGGCGCTCGACGCCATCGGCATACACGGCGCGAAAACGTGGCTTTATACGAACAAGGCCACGGTACTCATACTGACGTATGAGTATCTTCCGTATATGATACTGTGTCTCTATTCCTCGCTTGAGGGCATCAACGACAACGTCATCCAGGCATCGCTGATCCTCGGCGCGAGCAAGACGAAAACCTTTACGAACATTGTATTTCCCATGAGCGTGCCGGGGCTTCTCTCCGGCATACTGCTCGTGTTTGTTCCGGTGGCAGGCAGCTTTGTCGAGCCGGGACTTGTCGGCGGAGCGGGCGGCTCCATGGTCGGCAGCATGATCGATACGCAGTACTCCGGTTCTCTGAACATGGGCTACGGCGCGGCACTTTCCTGCGTGCTGCTCATTATTCTGAGCGTCATCATGGCCGTTACCCGGATTGCCGCCAACCGCGCGCAGAAAGCGATCGGAGGTGATATCGCATGACGAGCAAGGCCTTTCGCCGCACGATGATGGCATGTCTGTGCATCGTGCTCGCGTTCATGTATATCCCGATCATCGCCATCATCGGCATGTCGTTCAACAAAACGCCGTACGGCATGTTCCCGTATGTGTTTACGACCCAGTGGTACAAAACGCTCTTCACGACGAGCAACCTTCTTCCGGCCTGTGTCCTCAGTCTGAAGTTTTCCTTCCTTGTCACGCTGGCCGCCGTCGTGATCGGCACGCTCTGCTCCTACGGCCTGCAGTACTACGCCCCCAAGTGGGCGGCGCGGTTCAACTTCGTGCTCCAGCTGCCGATCATCATCCCGTGGCTCGTAACGTCGATCTCCCTGCTGCTGATGTTCTCGTTCCTCGGCTCGGGGCGCGGCATGGGCACCATGTTCCTCGGCAACCTGATCGTTGTGCTGCCGTACGTTGTGCTGCTCGTCAACGGCCGGTTTCAGGATATGGACCGCTCGCCGGAGGCAGCGGCCCGGCTTCTCGGGGCAAGCCCGCTGCGCGTGTTTTTTGATATCACGCTTCCTGCCATCACGCCGGGCATTCTGGCCGGCGGCATTATGGCAATGATCATGTGTTTCAACAACTTCGTGCTGCAGTATTACCTCATCCCTGTCGGCAGGAATACGCTGCCGACGCTCGTGTTCACTCGCATCCGCAGCGAGTATCAGGCCGATCTGAACGCACTTTCGGCGATCATCGTTTTGATCGCGGTCATCGTTGTGATCGCGTTCTCGCGGCTGGGCTTTTCCGCGGGCAGCCTGTTCGGCATGTCCGGCGGCGCGAAGAAGAAAGGAGAATAACCGATGGCGGATCTTTCGGTAAAAGGATTGAAAAAGAGCTTCGGCGACCATGTCGTTCTCAAGGGCGTCAGCTTCGATGTAAAAAGCGGGGACTTTCTCTCGCTGCTCGGCCCCTCCGGCTGCGGCAAGACAACGATCCTCCGCATCATCTGCGGTCTGGAGACTGCGGACGAGGGCGAGGTGCTCGTAGACGGCGCGGACGTGACGAAGGTGCGCCCGGAAAAGCGCAACATCGGTCTTGTGTTCCAGAACTACGCGCTGTTCCCCTCCATGAACGTGGCGAAAAACGTGGGCTACGGCCTCAAGATGCACAAAGTCCCCCAGCCGGAGATCGACGAGCGCGTCAACGAGGCGCTCGAGCTTGTGAAGCTCGGCGGCTATAACTCCCGCCGCGTGACGCAGCTCTCCGGCGGCGAGCAGCAGCGCGTGGCACTGGCCCGCGCGCTTGTCACCAAGCCGAACATTCTCCTGCTGGATGAGCCGCTCTCCGCGCTCGACCGCAAGGTGCGCGCCGAGATGCAGTATGAGATCCGCAATCTCCAGCGGCAGATCGGCACGACGACCGTGTTCGTTACGCACGATCAGGAGGAAGCGCTCACGATGTCCGACCAGATCATCCTCCTCCACGACGGCCAGATCGAGCAGCAGGGCGACCCCTTCACGATCTACAGCCAGCCGGCGTCCGTGTTCGCGTCCGACTTTCTCGGCAAGGCGAACCTCCTCTCCGGCGTTCTCGCGTGTGAGGACGGTGTGTGGTGCGTATGCAGCGAAAACGTCCGCATTCCGGTCAAGCACGTCGGCGGCAGGGAGGGCGACACCGTCAAGACGGCGGTGCGCGGCGAGTATTTCGAGTTCTGCACGCCGGAGACCGAGGGCGCGAACCCGTTCCATCTCGAAAAGAAGATCTTCACCGGTCTTTCGTGGAAGCTCATCGGCACGCTGGGTACGCAGCCGCTCGATATTTCCGCGCTCGGCACCCACGCCGGAACGCTCTCGGAGGGCGACGATCTCTTCGTCCGCATCCGCCCGGAGAACGTGGTCTACTACAACAATAACTGATTTTCCCCTTACGAAAGGAGTTTCTGCATGGCAAACCAGTACGAAGCCGCCCGCGACATATACGCCGCCTGGGGCGTGGACACCGAAGAAGCGCTGCGGAAGATGGATACCATCCCCGTTTCCATTAACTGCTGGCAGCTGGACGATCTCACCGGCTTTGAGGATTTTGATGCCGCGCTGACCGGCGGCATCGCCGCCACGGGCAACGCCCCCGGCAAGCCGAGAAGCGTGGAGGAATACTTCGTCTCTCTCGACAAAATGCTCTCGCTCGTCCCGGGTGCGAAGCATTTGGCGCTGCACGCGGTTTATCCGCTCACAAACGGCGTGAAGGTGCCGCGCAACGAGATCCGCCCCGAGCATTTCGCCGGGTGGGTGGACTATGCCCGCGAAAAGGGCATCGGTCTTGATTTTAACCCCACATACTTCTCCCACCCGATGCTGCGCGATAACTGGACGCTCGCAAGCCCCGAGAAGGAAGTGCGCGATTTCTGGGTACAGCACGGCATCGCCTGCCGGAAGATCGGCGAGTATTTCGGCCGCGAGCTCGGCGAGGTGTGCATCACAAACCACTGGATCCCGGACGGCTCGAAGGACACCCGCGTCGATACGCTCGGCCCGCGCGAGCGGCTCGTCGAATCGCTCGACCGCATTTTTGCCGAGCCGATCGACCGGAAGTATAACCGCGACTCGATCGAGGGCAAGGTGTTCGGTCTCGGTCTTGAGAGCTACACCGCCGGATCGCACGAGTTTTACACCAACTACGCCCTCACGACCGGCAAGGCCATGGTCTGCATGGATACCGGCCATTACCATCCGACCGAGAGCGTTGCGGCGAAGCTCTCGTCCTACTTCGTGTTCGGCCAGGAGATCATGACGCATCTCTCCCGCGCCGTGCGCTGGGACAGCGACCATGTCGCCACCGTGTCGGAGGATACCGTCGCCATCATGCAGGAGATCAAGCGCTGCAATGCGTTTGACAAGGTGCATCTCGGTCTCGACTTCTTTGATGCGAGCATCGACCGCGTAAGCGCGTCTGTCATCGGCGCGCGCAGCGTGAAAAAGGCACTGATGATCGCCCTGCTCGAGCCGACGGACAAGCTCATGGAGGCCGAGCGCGAAGGAAACTTCACGCGCCGTCTCGCGCTGCTCGAAGAGTTCAAAATGCTCCCCGCTGGCATCGTCTTTGACGAGTACTGCCGCCGGCACGACATGCCCGGCGCGGATTGGGCGGCGAAGCTGTGATCCGCCGCTTTATCATCGACACGGACACCGGCTCGGACGATGCCTGGGCCATCGTCGAGGCGCTCTGCGCCGAGGACATCGCCCGTGTCGAGGCGATCACGACCGTGTGCGGAAACTTTCCGCTCGATCTCTGCACCAGGAACGCGCTTCTGGCGGAGGACGCGGCGGGAGGCTATCTCCCGCCGGTCTACCGCGGCGTGGAGCACCCGCTGCTCTCCCAAAAGAGCTTTGCGGCGTACCATGTCCACGGCGAGGACGGTCTCGGCGGACTCAACCTGCCCGCACCGGCGCGCGAGGCGGAAAAGAAGCACGCGGTGCCGGCTATCATCGATCTTGTACGCGAAAACCCCGGCGAGATCGAGATCGTTACCATCGGGCCGCTGACGAACATCGCTGTCGCGCTCACGCTTGCGCCCGATCTCGTGCGGAAGATCAAAAAGCTCTGGATCCTTGGCGGCAGCGCCGGGATCCGCGGCAATCTCACCGAGTGCGCCGAGTATAACGTCGGCTCCGACCCCGAGGCGGCGGAGATCGTTCTGCAGTCCGGCGCTCCGGCGGTGTGGATCACGCTCGATACGACCCGCGGCAGCACCGAGATCACTCCGGACGAGGTGGAACGTCTGCTCGCGTCGCCGTCTCCCGCGGGGCGGTTCTGCGCGCTCGCCACGCGGCGGCTGCGCGAATTTTATAACGAGATCCGCGGCGGCAGCGAGACCTACGGTGTGGTGGACAGTCTCGCCGTCACCTCGGCGCTGTACCCGGAGATCATGACGAAGCTCGTTGCCGCTAAGTGCCGCATAGAGCTGCACGACGCGGAAAAGCGCGGATATTTCCATTTCGATACGGCCGCGCCGAAGGCGGAGCACAACGCCGTGCTCTGCACCGCGGTGGATAGCGCGCTCTTCAAACAGCGCATGTATGCCCTTCTCGGCGCGAAATAACAAAAATCATGCCCCGTTTCGGTTTTCGGAAACGGGGCATTCTGGGAAAGGAGAAGATCCATGAACGATTTTATGTATTATAATCCCGTGCGCGTCCACTTCGGCGCGGACGCCATGAGCCATCTGCCGGAGGAGCTGGGCAAGTTCGGCGCAAACGTCCTGCTCACCTACGGCGGCGGCAGCATCAAGCGCACCGGCCTCTATGACCGCGTTCTTGATGCGCTGCGCGCGGCGGGGAAGAGCGTCTATGAGCTCTCCGGCATCATGCCGAACCCGCGCACCGAAAAGGTGTACGAGGGCATCGAGCTTTGCCGGAAGCATAAGATCGACCTCATTCTTGCCGTCGGCGGCGGCAGCACGATCGACTGCTCCAAGGCCATCGCCGTGGGAGCACCAGCGGAGGGCGACTTCTGGGAAAAGTTTTATGTAAACTGGGAGAGCGCCGAAACCGGTATCCCTCTCGGCGTCATTCTCACCATTCCGGCCACGGGCAGCGAGCTGGACAAGTCCGCCGTTATCACAAATTTCGCCACTGGCGAGAAAAACTCCTATGACAGTGAGTATGAGTTCCCGCGCTTTGCCATTCTTGACCCGACGCTCACATACAGTCTGCCGAAAAACCAGATGGTGAACGGCATCGTGGACACCATGTCGCACCTGATGGAGCTTTATATCTCCCCGCCGGACGACGATTTCCTCACGGACAATCTCGCCGAGGCCGCCATGCGCACAGAGATCGCCGCGGCGCGGCGATCCATCGTGGAACCCACGGACTATGAGGCGCGGGCGAACCTTATGTGGACGAGCAGCTTTGCGCTCTGCGGCATGCTCAATAACGGGAAAAAGACCGACTGGGAGAGCCACTGCATCGAGCATCCGCTCTCCGCGCTCTTCGACGTGGCGCACGGCGCAGGTCTCGCTGTCGTACACCCGGCGTATCTCGAGTATATCTGCGAGAGCGCCGCGCCGCGCCTTGCCCGCTTCGCCCGGAATGTCTGGGGCATCGATCCTGCCGGGAAGAGCGAGAGCGAGCAGGCGAAAGAGGGTATCGCCGCGCTGAAGAAATTCTTCCATGAAGAGCTCGGCGCCCCGGCGACGCTGCGCGCTCTCGGCGTGCCGGAGAGCTGCTTTGCGCGCGTCGCGGAGCTCACCGATCTCAGCTGCTACAGCTACCGGCAGCTCACCGCGGACGATGTGATCGAGATCCTGCGCCGCTGCTATTGACTGCTATGGAAAGAGAAACGCTCGAAAAGCTCTATGCAGGGCTCATCGGCATGGACGCCGGCATGCGTCTCGGCGCGCCGGTGGAAAACCCGTTCTGGACGTATGAACGGCTGCAAAGCTATTACGGCGACATCCGCGGCTATCTGCGCGAGCAGCGGTATTATACCGCGGATGACGATGTGAACGGTCCGCTCATCTTTGTGCGCGCGCTTGCGGACAACGCCATGCCCGAAACGCTTGCGCCGGAGACGGTAGGGGAGACGTGGCTCAACTACACCCGCCGCGGCATGGGCATGTTCTGGTGGGGCGGCGAGGACGTTTCCACCGAGCACCGCGCGTATATGAACCTCCGCCGCGGCGTAAAGGCGCCGCGCTCCGGCAGCATCGAGGAAAACGGGAAGACCGCCGCCGAGCAGATCGGCGGACAGATCTTTGTGGACACCTGGGGGCTCATCTGCCCCGGCGACCCGGCGCGCGCCGCGGATCTCGCCGCCGCAGCCGCGAGCGTATCGCACGGTGGCAGCGGCGTGGACGGCGCGCGGTTTATGGCCGCGTGCGTCGCCGCGGCGTATATGGCGTCCTCGCTGGACGAGGTGCTGGATGCCGGTTTGCGCTTCCTGCCGGAGAAGTGCGATTACCGCCGCGTGGTCGAGACGGTGCGCGCCTACCACCGCGCACACCCGGCGGAAGCGAATTTCCGCGCCTGCCGCGAGATGATCGCGCGCGAGTTCAGCGACGAAGAATATCCCGGCGGATACCATATCGTGCCGAACGCCGGGATCTGTATCCTCGCCATGCTTTACGGCAAGGGCGAGCTTGGCCGCAGCATCGAGATCTCCGTCATGTGCGGCTACGATACCGACTGCAACGCGAGCAACATCGGCACGATCCTCGGTGTGCTCGGCGGTCTCGGCGGCGTACCGGAGCGCTATCGCCGTCCGATCAACGATCTTGTCACGCTCTCGAGCGTGTCCGGCTATCTCAATCTCGTCGATCTTTCCGACAAGGCAAAGGAGCTTGGCGCGCTCTCCTGCCGGATGTACGGCGGCGCACTGCCGGAGGATATCGTCTGCCCGAAGCCGGGCGAGCTGCGTATGGACTTTCCGTTCCCCGGCTCAACGCACGGGCTCGAGCTGTCGGATAAGGCGGAGCACACGCTGCGCATCGTTCCGGGAAAGGCGCACTCCGGTGCATACTGCGCCGAGCTTATGACCGACGGCAAGCGCGCCGGACCGGTCGATCTCTCGTTTAAGGCGATGCTCACGCGCCCGGATCTCCACGAGGAGCGCTATGATCCCGTGTTCACCGCGAAGGTCAACCCCGGTCAGCGCGTCGGCGTCTGGATGAAAAGCGAGCAGACCGCCCCTGCCGCGGTGACGGTGACGCCGTTCATCCGCCGCGCCATGACCGGCGAGAGAGTGAACATGCCCGCCGCGGTGCTTTCGGAAGGGGAGTGGACGGAGATCGTGTTCACCGTGCCGGAGCTCGGCGGTGACGCCGTGCACGATGTCGGCTGGACGGTCGAGACGAAGCCCGACGCCGACCCCTGGGTCATGGGCCGGGTGTATGTGGACGAGATCACCGTTACCGGCGCAATGGACTATGCGGTAAATTTTTCGCTCCAGCGCGAGGAGTTTTCGCAGCTCACGCCGTTTGCGTTCAATGACTGCGCCGGGAAGCGCGAGGGGGACGCCATGCGTCTCACGGCGGAGGCGCTGCCGTATATGACCGGCGCGCAGGCGTTCACCGGAAATTACTATCTGCGCGATACGGCGGTGAGCGCGTCTGTGACGGTTGAAAGCGGCGAGAGCGCCCTTGTGCTGCTGCGCGGGCAGGGCACACGCCGGTATTATGCGCTCGGCTTTTCCGCGCCGGGCGAGTGCGCGGTGCTCCGGTACGAGGACGGTCGGGTGACGAAGCTCGCCGCCGCGCCGTTTGTCCGGCAGCCGGGACGGGAATACGCTCTCCGGGCGGAGGCAAAGGGCGAGGTGCTCACGCTTTTCGTGAACGGAACGCCGGTGCTCAAAGCGAGCGACAGCCGGTATGCCTACGGTATGCCCGGCCTCGGTCTCACCGCTGCGGGCGAGACGCTCTGGCGGGCGCTGCATATTTCCGGAGAATGCTGATGCTCACAAAAAAAATTCCGTATGTCGTCGGACATACGGAATTTTTTTATTTATCCGGCGTGTCGGTACGCTGCCGGAAGACCCAGCGCTTCTGGATCTGGTAGCTTGCCAGGAAGAGCACGCCGTCCACCGGGATCTTGATGACCGTTTCGAGCAGGTTTGTTGCATTTGTGAGATCCTGCAATACCGAAACGAGCACCGCCGACAGGCTTGCCTGCACAACGGCAAGCACGGCATACCGCCAGATCGACTGCCCCGCCGCGCTCTTATCCTGAAACACGAGCAGCCGGTTGAGGAAAAAATTCGTCACGGCGGAAACGATGCGCGCGCCGTAGGTCGCGCAGAGCTCGCGCGTGCCGTCCGGCAGGGAGACGAGAAGTACGGAGTTGAGCAGCGTGAACAGTCCATAATCCAGCAGAAAGCAGATGACGCTGCTGCCGGAAAAGCGGAGGAACGATTTCAAAGCGGCTTTACTCCTTCTTGTCCCCATGGAAGAGGTGGCGGAAGATCAGCTTATAGATCCGCCAGGAATCCTTCACGGTGTTGAAGTGGCTGGTCTGGTTTTCGTCGATGTAAACGGTATCGATCACGACCTCGCCGACGCCGAGCCCCGCGCCCTTGAGCGAGAGGAGCATCTGCGTTTCATATTCGTACCGCTCGCCGCCGATGGAGCACATCAGCGGCAGGTGCTTGCGGGCAATGGCGCGCAGTCCGGTCTGCGTGTCGGTCACGCCGACGCCGCAGGCGAGCTTCATAAAGCTGCGCGTGATCTTGTTGCCGAGCTTGCTGCGCAGCGGGACCTGCTCCAGCGAGAAATCCCGCACGCCGAGCCAGAGCTTGTCCGGCTCGCGGCACATCGCCTCGGCAACGGCCATGGCGTCCTTGGGGCGGTGCTGATTGTCGCCGTCCACGATAACGACGCCGTCGATATCCGGCCGGTTTTCCACGCACCAGGCAAACGCCGTTTTCATCGCGCGGCCCTTGCCTTTATTCACCTCGTGCCGCAGCACTGTGACGCCGGGGCGTTCGGCGGCCTCCGCGAAGGGCTGGAGATGCCCTTCGTGGCTGCCGTCGTTGACGACGACGATATCGTCAAAGCCTTCGGCCAGCAGGCCGTCCACGACCTGAATGAGCTTTTCGTCCGGCTCGTAGGAGGGAACGACAGCAGTAACTTTCATTTCGCTTTTACCCTGCCTTTATCAGAGAGTTTCGTAGTTGCTGATGACAAAACCGGCGTCGGTCTGCAGAAAATAAATGCGCATGGTGGCGTCGGCATAGTCGATGGCCTGCCCGTTGTGCGTGCAGTTGGCGTCGTAGGTCACGTCCACGCTGTAGCAGTTGTCCGCCCAGATCACTACGCCCGAGGCGGTGGTGTTGGAAACGTCGATGTTGCCGTAGGCGGTGTTCCAGACAACGCCGTTGTAGGTGTCCTGCAGATCGGTGTAGGCCTGCGTGCCGGGCGTGAGATAGGCGAGCGCGGCGTACAGGTTGCCCCACGTGCCGTTGTAGCCGTTCATATAGTAGGTGAGATATGCCTTCACGAAGCTCACCGCGCGCGTGGTGTACTTTTCGGCGTCCGCCCCGTCAAGACAGAGCATGAAATCGCCCTCGGCGGTCTTTGTAACGCTGCATCCCGCAGGCGGCTCGGCGGTCAGCTCCGGCTCGATCAGGAGACCGTCCACCGTGTACGTCGTCCACGAAACGGGGTTGATGAGCTTGTCCTTGAGCGGCTCATAGGAGAAGTTGTTCTGCGGTTCTCCGGCGTACTCGCTGCCGAGCTCGGTGCCGTTGCAGAACACCTTGCTGCCGACGGCGACCTCGACCGAGGCGGACTTCGTCCCCTCAAGCTCAAGCTCCACGTCGGATACGGCCCAGTTCACGTCGCTGCCGGAGAGCGTGACGCGGGCGAGCGCTTCGTCGCCGTCCTTGAGAACATAGGCGGGCGCTTCATCGGTATAATCGAGCGAGCGGAACGCCTGCACGCTGCCGCTGCCGAAGCGCTCTTCCATATAAGCGCGCACACGGTCGCGGCCGTCGATGTTCTCCGGGCGCTTCTCGTACCAGAGATTTGTCCAGTCGTCGGCGGTATAGGAGGCGAGCCACGCTTCAAACGCGCGCTGCGGCGCCTGCCGCACGGCTTCGGCATGCTGCTTTTCCTGCAGCACGATGGCGTTCTGCTCGGCTTCCGCGGCTTTTTCGGCGTCCTTGTTTTTCTGGAAGCGCGCAAGCGCGACCCAAAGGACAATGAGTGCGGCAAGGAAGATCACCGCAACGACAAGAACATACGTCAGCAGACCCTTGCGGAAGCCGCCTTTTTTCTTTCGGTTTTTCGGAACGATCTCCTCGTCCACGGCGGGATTTTCCGCACGGGCGGGGCGTTCGCGGCGCGCGCTTTTCGTTTCCTGTGCGGGACGCTCCCGACGAGCAGGCTTCTCTTCCGGCGCGGGGCGTTCCCGACGCGCGGGTTTGTCCTCCTGCACGGGACGCTCGCGGCGGACAGGCTTGTTCTCCTGCGCGGGACGCTCGCGGCGGACAGGCTCACTATCCTGCGCGGGACGTTCCCGACGGACGGGTTTTTCCTCGCTCACAGGGCGTTCGCGGCGCACCGGGGCCGCTTCCTGCGCGGGGCGCGCTGCTCTCCGGATGGGGGCGGGCGCCTCAAAGCTCTCCTCCGGAATGGGCGAGGGCGCCTCAAAGCTCTCCGCGGGGACCGGAGCGGCGGGCTCTTCCGGCAGCGTCTCCGCCGCGTGCGCAGTCACGCGCTCGGCGGTTTCCGGAATATCAAAGAGCAGCTCCTCCTCGCGGACGGAGGGAGTGCGCTCGGCGCGCGGCAGGCGCGCTTCGCTCTTCCGGCTCGTGCCGGATACAGGTTTTTCATGCTTTCCCATAGCTGCCCTCAATTCAAAATGAGAATGGCGGTGGACATCTGGCGCATGCCGATGATGTTCGAGCCGCGGGTGATCTGCTCACCGTTGTAGTACATGAGCGAGGACGAGCCGCCGTCGAGGTTCGCGGCGTTGACCGCACCGCGGTCATACATGATCTTGGCGATATCGTCGTACGTCGCGCCCATGCTGTCGGGCTTGCGGCCCTCGATGACCATCAGAAGGATGGTGCCGTCCGCACACTGGCCGATGCAGGTGCGCGGGTTCATGCCGCCGCCGAGATTCGTCTGCAGCTCGCCGTCCTTCACGAGCACCGGGCCGGGGGAGAAGCTGACCGCGCTCATCAGCCCGAGATCGAGCGCCTGCTGGCCGGACATGTCTCCGACGTGGAGGATATGATCCGCGTCAAAGCCGATAACATTGAGATACCATGTGCCGGGATTGCCGTAGGCGATGGCGCCGTCGCGCATGACGAGACCGTCGGGGATGCCGCCGTTGCCGCCTCCGCCCGGATCGTAGAAGCCGCCGGCGTTCGTGCCGCCGATGGCGTTATACTTATCGATAAACTCGTAAAGATACAGTCCGTGATAGTTCGCGCCGTAAGCGTCCAGCGTGCCGACAACGACCTTTGACGGATCGCGGATGATCATGAGCTTGCCCTTAAAGGTCGAGCCCTTGATGTCTACGACCTCAAGCCACTCGCCGCTCTCGCCGGTGTTCTCTGACGGGTCGGCCACGACGACCTGTCCCGCGTTGGTGTTTTCGTCTTCCACGGTGCGGCCGTCCTCGTAGGGCAGCTCGACAAAATTGTCGTCCGGCGCCGGTTCATCGTCCGTGGAGGTGCTGACGGGGTGCAGTATCGCGTCCACCTGCGCATCGGAAAGATAGATGTGCGGCAGGAATTTCAGCGCGCTCGTCTCATTAACGGACAGCACGAAAAGCCGCTCTGCTTCGGTCGAAGGGCCGTGGATCAGCACGCCCATCACGCCAAGCAGGAAAACGGCAAACAGCAGTATGGTGACCAGCAGGATCAGCAGAATGCGTCCTACGACGCGGAAGATCCCACCGGCTGCGCTGCGTTCACGCATGGTTTCATCCTCGCTCTCAACAGTAATATAAAGACACCAAATTAGTATACACCAGAATGTCGCCTTTTGACAAGTTCCTTAATCCAAATATAATAAACGACTTCTATCTTTATAGACGAAAAAACCGCCCCTCCGGTTCTCCCGGAGAGGCGGCGCGCGGAAAAAAGAGAGGATGAGTAAAAACGTTTTTACTTTTCGGGCTGCAGGAGCTTCGTCTTTTTGGAAAGGAAGTAGATGACGATCGCCGCGATGAGCCAGTTGAAGGCGGTGTAGATGAAGTTGTAGATGAACGAGTAGATCCACACATTCTTCATCGCCATGCCGAGGAACACGTCCGGCATGTACTCGCCCCAGACGAACACGCCGCTGAGGACGAAGGAGAGAAGCGCGCCGAGCGCGCCGATGACGGTGCCGAGCACCGGCTTTTTCGGCGTGAAACCGGCAAGACCGGTGAGCGCGTAGGCCAGAGCGTAGTCAAGCAGGAGCGACTGCCAGCCGTAGGCGATGCCGCCGCCGATGATGGCCTTGAGAACGCCGAAAACGAGACCCGCGCCCATGCCCCAGACCGGGCCGCGCCGCAGCGCGAACACCATCAGAGGAATGAAGAGCAGGTTCATCGATCCGCCCTGCGCGAACAGATCGAACTTGAAGAAGTTGAGCACGACCGCCATGGCGACCATGATCGCTCCTTCGCAAAGTGTGCGGGTGGTCTGTTTGCTTTTCATAAAAAGCCCTCCAATAAAAAAATCAGCCACCCGATCCCGGACGTGGCTGAAGAACAAATACCGTATAGGCACTCCCTCCGCCGGCATTACCCGGATCAGGTAAAAGGGTACCGGCGCTTCGATTCGCACCGTCTCAGCCGGGAAAACCCAGCACCCCTGTTCTGTACGCACATCATACCGCACGAAAAAGGAAATTGCAAGCGCAACTTTGACGAATTGCGCCGGAGACTTGACCGCGCTTTATGCAAAAGGTATAATTGCTCTGTATAAAAAGGGAAAGGATGGGCCTTTCTATGATCCAACTGAAAAACGCCGCGCTGGAATCCTCCGCCGGAAAAAAGAGCGTGCATGCGCTGCGCTGCCTGAATGTCACGCTGCCGGAGACCGGCCTCGTGGTGCTCACCGGCGTGTCCGGCAGCGGGAAAACGGCGCTGCTGCATCTGCTCGCCCTGCGTGAGACGCCCTCCCGCGGCGAAATCCTCATCGGCGGCGAGAATACGGCGCGCTGGAGCGAAGCGCGGCGCAGCGCCTGGCTGCGGGAATGCGCCGCCGCGGACGAAGCGCTTCTCTTTGCCGATCTCACGCTTTCGGAAAACGCGGAGCGCGCCGCGGTGCTCGCGGGCTTCTCCGGCCGGGACGCGCGGGAGAATGCGCGCGAAGCGCTCGCTCTGCTCGGGCTCGAGGGCGCGGCGGGCGTATACCCGGACCGCCTCTCCGGAGACCAGCGGCGTCTCGGGGCGCTCGCCTGCGCGCTCGCCCGCAAAGGCCGCGTGCTGCTTCTGGACGAGCCGGCGGACGGTCTCAGCGCGGAGAGCGCGGAGACCGTGCTCTCGCTTCTCGGCGAAGCGGCGGCAGATCAGCTCGTCATCGTCGCGGCGCGGAATGCCGAGCCGTTCGGCGAGGACGCGCGCGTCCTGACGCTGGAGGACGGGCAGATCGCCTCCGACACGGACGAGGACGCGGAGAGCGCGGCCACGGCGCACCAGAGCGTCGCCGGGGCCTCCGGCGGGGAACGCCTCCGCATGGTATTCTCCAATTTCTCAAAGAAAAAGAGCCATACGCTGCCGCGCCTGCTCGCGCCGATGGTCGCGGTGCTGCTCTGCCTTTTGCTGTTCGCCGCCTTTTCCGGCGGAGAGCAGAGCGCGAAGGACGCGGAAACGGCGGTGCTCTCCGCCTATCCGGTCGTGCTCGACACAGAAAGCGTTCCCTCCGGCGATCTCGGAGCGCTCGGCGACTGGCTGGATGGTCACACGGACGAAAAAACGATCTCCGTGCAGCGCCGTTACGCTATCACACCGCGCATTTACAGCGGCGATACCTCCTCCGCCGGGACGGAAGCGCTCAACAGCGAGGAGAACAACACGCTCTGGACGCAGCTCCCGGAAGGGGAGGATCTGCGGCAGATGCGCTATACGCTCGCTGCCGGCCGCTGGCCGGAGCGGTACGATGAGGCGGCGGTGCTGCTCGATGCGCGCGGCAAGGTGGACGAGAGCTGCCTCCGCTCGCTCGGGCTTGACCCGGAAGCAAACGCCAACATCAGCTATACCGAGCTTCTGCGTCTTTCGTTCCGTGTGCTGCTGCCGACGGACGAGTACGTCCAAAATGTGGACGGCACCTGGGGCTATATGGGCGGAGATACGGCGTATCTCACCGCGAAGATCGCTTCTTCGCAGCGGCTGAATATCGTCGGCATCCTGTGTCCGGCGGGGGAGACTCCCGGCGAGAGTCTGACCGGCGGCGCGGCTTACCTGCCGGAGCTCATGACGTGGACCGTAGAGACGGTGCTCGGCAGTGATATCGTAAAAGCGCAGACGGCCTTGCCCGATACGGATGTTCTGACCGGTCTGCCGTTCGACACCGAGGGTGTGTATGCGCA
>OGZO01001203.1_pt1 | contig 19075 bp, 17 predicted proteins | sample 1576721 | NCBI WGS metagenome assembly OGZO01 (sample SAMEA3541516, study PRJEB24748) | human gut metagenome | biome: human gut; feature: human-associated habitat; material: faeces | place: China | collected 2012 | reverse complement strand
TTCCGATCTGGAAACTTTTTTATGCGCTTTCACCTCCAGAAATGACAATAGAAGGAAAATGAGTGATCTGGATATTTATATGATGCAGCTATTCCTTATCAGAATTGGAATAGTATATGCAAAAAAGAAATAGGAGCGATTATTTAACATTGAACATTTACATATAAGCAGAAAAGAATTCCCAATAAGGGATCAAGTGATTATTTAAAAAGAATGATTGCATACAAAATGGCTGAGAGAGACCTCAAACGACTAGTTATCAATGAATCTCTGACAACTACCCATTTCCTATTTATTTCCACCCACTAAAAACAGCGATATCCATTAGGCTGATAATATCATCCTCGTGACATCTTCCATAGTAGTATTTTAGTCTTGCATTACTTAGTTACCCCCTAGTATTTACTCATTTTTAATATTCAACCATAGACAAACAACTCGCAAAGTAGAAAAAAAATCAAAAATGAACGACAAAAAGAAACACCTAAGACGGTGCTTTCGCATCGCTGCACACGAATATAAGGATTTTTACCACAATAACAAGCGATAAACAATATTTCTTAAATGAAAAAGCCGTGCTCCACTCAACATATAGTGACACATTTTACCTAATAGATTAGTGACTGAAGCATTTTTTTATCACAGCAGTATCGCAATAAATATAGCTTCTCTGAGAATTTATAATAACGACTAGGTTTTCGATTATTCTCATTAATAATATAATTCATTACCAACGGCGAGATCAGTGAAAAATTGAAATTCAGCGTCCTGTCGGAAGCACAAACCGCCATCTCGGATATGTAGCTCCCCATATCCTCGGCGCAGAAAATCACATCGTCGAGCCGAATACCATGCCGCTTCTCAACCCAGTGCAGACACGAGCAGATCCCTTTTCGGGAGTTGGCGAATTTGCGGTGAGCCATCTCGTTTGCATCCTCGAAGGCGACCAAAGACGCATCGAAAGTCTCTTTCGACACATCCAGACCCACATAATACAAATAGTGCATAACTTGTTAGTTTTGTGAGAGTCGTATGCTATCACATGTACCAGGTCTTCAAACCTACAATTCTAAACAGCCATTCTCTCTGGTTAATGGAGTCGCAGTCCAAATCTACCGCCAAGCCTCAAAGCTTACGACAAGCCCCGGTTCACTGCGACTCCATATCGAAATTACCTGTGATTACATCACGCTGCAAATCTACATGCGACCAGCAAAACGCCGGGGATGGAAATACGCAAGGCTCGCCCCTCGGGCGATTCGCATGGCCTTGCGTATTTTCATCTCCGGCGTTTAATTCCCTGCCGGCGGAAAGAGATGACGATATTCCGGGATCGAGGGGAGCGTAACTCAAACTGAATCCTATTCTCCCATTTACACAAAATTATGGACACTGCCTATTACTATATCTTGCAAAATCATTATACGACTGACTCTTCCAACTTACCCATAGCTATCTCATTCAATTATTTTCGTTCCACTTCTTACACTGCTCCATAATCGTATTCAAAGCATCTTCCTGCCCAGCAGGCGGATAATTATACTTTTTCAACAATCGTTTGACAATACGCCGCATTCCGGCACCTCCTCTGCTTTTCATCAGGAAAATTTTCTGGCAGCTCCCCAGCAATTCAAAAAATCCCATAAACCGTGACCCCAGATTTAAAACGATGGTTGTATAATTCATTTCCTGCGCTAAAATCTGAAACAATTTCTGATACGTCAGATTTTTCACTTCACACAGACACTCGGTATTTCCCAGAGGATACACAACATCTGTCCTGTCCAGATGACCGATGCAGGAAACCATCCTGCTCTTTGAGTATTTTCCGCTTTCTGCCATCACCAGAAGTTCTTCCATCCCGGACGAATAAAATTCCCCCATCAGCTGCGACAATCCACTGTTTTCCTGCAAATCCAGAAGCAGAACTTTTTCGTTTTCACTCAGAATGGAGGACAGCGTGACCGCAAACGGAAGCTGCATTTCATTTTCTGCCAGCGAATATACTGCAAGAACCTGTAATTTTTGCTTCACACCCCCACTGGCATTTTTTATTTCCTCCCCAATCTGTTTTAAAATCTCATCGACGATTTTATTCACTTCCTGATACTTATCCACAAACACCACCCCTTTTTCCACATCTTTATCCACATTTTCATTTCCATCAAACAGATAAATTTGTGGAATTTCACATTCTATCCTGTTTTCCCCAGCCAAATCATCCGACAGAACAATTGCATCCAGGGTTTTCCAGTTCTCCTGAAGTGCCTCCTTCTGGGAAAACATGTGCAGCTCAAGCTGATCCCGATAATGATTCATCAGGCAGCTGGTAAAACGGTCACCATACTCCCGGTCTCCAATACAGAGTCCCAATCGAGCTCTCCTCATAGCTCCTCCTTTCTTTTCAAAACAGTGACAGCCATACTGTCCGATGCGCGTATAACATTCCCAGTAAAACCGCAACAGAAAAATGCATCAGATTCTGCTCCTGAACCCAGCCATTTCGATAAGAGGAGAATTTCCCCGAAAACAGTTCCCTTAAAAAAACCTGTGCTTTAAAAAGGCTGATTCTAAGATTGCGCATATACAACATCTTGAGCACGGCTATTACTGCTCCTGCCACAAATGCTGCCAGCACACAGTCTGTCAATGTTTTTAAATTTGTAAATCCACCGATAACGGAAAAAAGTTTGATATCTCCGGCGCCCAACACACCTATGAGATAAAAAAGATATAACATGATAACCGGAATAGAAATATTCAAAAGAACTTGAATGATTCGCGGCATTCCACCCAAAACTATACCGAATGCCATCGATAAAAATAAACCCATGATAATCAGCCGGTTACTAATCCTCATGCTGGTAATATCCTGAACGACTGCCACAATTAAGATTGCATACAGTGTCAGAACCGATGCCCCCTGCATCGAAATCAATTTGCATCACCCCTTTGTTGTGAATCGAATTATAACAATGCCTATTTTATTTGTCAAGCAGTTTTTTACAAATTTTTGTATAACTTTTCCATTTTTGCTTATACTTGTAAAAGAGAGACTTCAGAAAGCAGGTGATCCAATGAAATTGTTTAAGACAACCCCTCAGCCCCCTGACGGCTATGCAATACTTCTCGATAATCTGAAACAGACAACCGCAGAACTGCAAAATACCTATGCCAATCTTGAAAATGTCGTTGATCCGGATTTGATCGACTATTACATTTATCAGGCAAAAGCCGTACAGATGCGCTATAAATTTCTTCTGGGATGTGTAAAAAAAATAGAGGGAAACTATTCGCTTCCCTCCTGACCGTTCTCATTTTACGGAAATTTTATACAAAAAAGCCCCGGTGACTGTCCACATCCATATAATCTTCGTTTACGGCACCGCGCGCATAAGTCATCCCTGCATATACCTGCTGGGTATTTTTCATAAGGGGTGCACTCTTGTCCTGTTTCGCCACCTCTACAAAAGAAGTATACAACCGGTGCATGATATGTTCCGCTTCCTGCACTCCATCCAGCCGATTCTCGTACATCGCCCGTGAAAGCTCATTTTTACAGAACATATAGAGTTTATACAGGTTGTGCGAGATCGGATACGAAAAATTGAGACTTCCGATCAGCTCATCCAGAACACTCTGTGCATTCCGGATCGCATCCTTCTGTCCATCATGATCTCCCTTGCAGTGTGCCTGCCGAATATCATCCACATAGGCAAAAAAGATATCGTAAATGATGACGATCATCTCACCGGAATTACACTGGCTCAGTCGTCTCGTAAAATCTTTTTTCAGCTCATTATCCATATGCTACTCCTATTTCTGCAGCAAAGACAGTACCTGCTGTGGAATATCATTTGCCTGTGATAACACCGAAACAGCAGCCTGTTCCAGAATATTCTGCTGTGTATATTCTGTCATTTCAGATGCCATATCGGTATCCATAAGCCCTGAATACGCGGTTGTCATATCTTCCTGTGTCTCTGCCAGACTCGAACTTGCGTACTCCAGACGATTTGTGTATGCACCGATTCCGGAGCGGATCGCACTCAGTTTTGCAATTGCTGCATCCATCGTGCTGATGGCTTTGTCTGCACCTCCGTTGACCGCCACATTCACCGTATCCAGATACAGACTCTCCGAGGAAACTTCTGGAATATGTACATCCATATTCTGATACTGGTTTGCACCGATCTGAATTGTCATTGCACCGACATCCGTCACGTCAAATACAAGCGTCGCTCCTGTTGCCTGTATATCATCACTCAGCAGAAAATCCATGGAAAATCCACCCTTATCCGTGATTTTCACACGATTTCCCTCGACATTTGTAATTACTGTACTTCCAAACCCATCTTTCAGTTCTATCTCTGCATCGGTTCCGCTTGCCACAAGTTTGTAACTTTTGTCATCTGTATTTTGAACAACTCCCTGCGCATTTGACAGACCTGTTTTTTTTGCCATCTCTTCTGACATACCAATGGTCAGTGTTTCTTTTGATCCCCTGTTATCCGCAGTAATCTTATAAACCCCTGCCGTATTTGGATCTTTTTCAAACTTGCACCCGATCTCATCTGCCACAGATATCATCTGGTTATATACGTCATCGGCACTCATTCCCTTTTTATACTCGATCCCCACTCCGTTGACAGAAATTGTGCCTCCTTCGAAATCCGGATCATTGATCAGACCGGACAGATCCAGCTGATACTCTGCCTGCTTTGCCGGAGTCTTCACTTCCACCGTATAATCGCCCGGAAGAACTTCCTCGGAAAAGTCAATTCTTGTTGCGCTCCGTGCAAATTTTGTTCCATCTGCTGTTTGTGTTCCACTCACATATACACGTGTATTAGTCGAACCATCAAGCAACGTCTTCTTGTTGTACTCTGTATCTGTGGAAATCCGGTCAACTTCCTGTGTCAGCTGATCAATCTCGTCCTGAATACTCTGACGGTCCGAATAAGAGTTTGTTCCATTTGCCGCCTGAACACTCAGTTCACGGATACGCTGCAGCATATTGCTGACTTCGTTTAATGCCCCATCTGCAATTCTGAGTACGGACTGCCCATCATCAGAATTCGCTTCTGCCTGATCCAGACCATCAATCTGTGCTTTCATCTTGCTGGAGATTGCCATTCCCGCCGGATTATCCCCTGCCTTGTTGATCTTATATCCACTGGAAAGACGGCCCATGGAAATACTCAGTTTATTTTCTGTCCGGAGCAGCTGCCGGTTGGCTACAACAGCAGACATATTGCGATTAATTTTCATATTTGTTCCTTCCCGTATACGCTACGTTTGAGCATCCCTGCCCTCTGATTTGACACTCCCTGTCATTTCATCTGACATATATATCGTCCGAAAATGTCAATTCTTTAATAAAAAAAAGTATAATTTGCAATTAACGGGAAATCGTATTATAATAGCAACATTAAACGATATTTGCAAAGGAGGATTTATCCCATGGCTAAAGTAACCAAGGATACTATGATCGGAGAACTTCTTCAGATTGATGAGAACGTAGCACCTATGCTTTTAAACATTGGTATGCATTGTCTTGGCTGCCCATCATCCCAGATGGAGACTATTGCTGAGGCAGCTATGGTTCATGGAATCGACCCGGATGATCTGGTAAATGATATCAACGATTTCATCGAGCATGATGCAACCGCATAGATTTCACGTATCAAAAAGGAGTGCTGAATTTCAGCACTCCTTTTTGATTTAAATTTTCTAAAGAGATGCAAACACCTGCAGTGCCTGCGGTCCCGTAATTTTATTTCCATGCTCCGCGAAATATGCTCCGACTGCAGGATTATAATTTTTCTGCTGTGCATATTCGCAAATAATATTGCAGACTTTATTAAACTCTTCCGGTGTGTGGTCATCTTTGTGGATCACCAGATAAAACCGGTTTTTCTTCTCGTTCTTAAACAGGTCATTTCGTCCATTGTAATAATTTACAAGTACATGTGCGAGACGCTCCACCTGATCTATCGTCGTAAATTCAAACATTTTCGTCAGATCTGCCGGTACTTCCGGTACTTCTTCCGGTGCCTCTGTCTGCTGTGCATTTTCACTCTCCGAAGAGGCTTTTGCTTCACGTATTTTCTGGAAAAGTTCCAAAATATCATCTGCGCCTTTGCGTTCCACATTTCCGACTGCTCCCGTATTTGAAAACAGTTCCTCATCTCCGGCTTCCGTAAACTGGGAAAAACGGGTATCGAGTTCTTCCGGGTATTCAACCTTTGTAATCAGCAAAACCAGGGATTCGGAAGACAATGGAATTGCCTCTACCATAAGTGGATTGTCACTCACATCAAATCCAAACTCATAATTTGCCTGCTGTATCATATCATGGAAAAGTCCTTTTGCTTTCTCAGAACCATATGCCAGTTCCCGCAGATTAATCTGACGATCTGCAAGATCCTGTTTTGTTAATGTGCATCGAATCTGATTTTCATTTACTTTTTCAATTTTCATCTCTATCACATCCTTCTCTGGAAATCGCTTTCCGTAAATGGTACACTTATTATAATCAAATGCCCTCCCGTTGTAAAGTTACCACGGATTAAAAAATTATAAAAAAAATACTTGCATTGCAAAATAAAGTGTGTTATAAGTTTATGCATGAGATGCGTCTCTGACCCAAAGGAGCGTATGAATAACAAAAATTTAATATTGTCTGACCGATACGAGCTGATTCGTCCCCTTGGCCAGGGAGAATGTGGAAGTGTCTTTCTTGTCAGACAGCAATCTTTAGAGCAGTACCGTGCAATGAAGCGATTCCCCAAAAATACTTCGGCACAACCGCTCTTCGCAATATCCGAAGCACAGATTCTAAAGTCTGTTCAGCATCCCGGAATTCCCACAATTTATGATTTTGAAGAAGATGAATCATTCTACTATCTTGTGGAAGAATATATTCAGGGTGACTCTTTAGAAGAATTTTTGCTTCATCAACAGTCAATATCCCAGAACCAGTTTTTATATTTTTGTGAGCAGCTTTGTGACATTTTTGCATATCTGCATACATTACGGCCTTCTCCGATTCTTTATCAGGATCTTAAGCCGGAACATATTATAGTATGTGGAACACAGCTTAAATTGATTGACTTCAGTGTCGCATCTTTTGCTGCCATTTCTGGAAAAGACTTCAACCATTTCGGAAACGTGGATTTTTCTGCTCCGGAACTTATCTCAGGAAAACCGGTAACCCTGAGATCCGATATCTACAGCATTGGAAAAATCATGGAATATATGATGCCATATCTGGATGCAGCCACCAACCGATCTATTTATCCCAAAATTCAAAAAGCAATTTCAGCAGATCCCGACCTGCGCTATGAATCACCGCAGGCTCTGTACTCTGCATTAAAAGAAGTAATTGAAACTACGGGAAGAACGCATCTCAGGCAGACAATTGCAGTCGTTGGAAATCACAGCGGCTGTGGTGCAACACACATAGCAATCGCGCTGGTGACAACACTTAACTACCTTGGCATTTCGGCGGTTTATCAGGAAAAAAACTGGTCAAACGATCTGCGCAAGACGGTTGCCCAGTTGAAACATGTGTGGGAAAAAAACGGTTGTTTCTTTTATCGCAATTTTACAGGATTTCCAAAATATGACAGTGGCATCGAAATCCCAGAGCCTGTCGCACAAATCATGGTAAATGATTACGGATGTGATTTTTCTTTCTCCTGCCTTGCAACGGCGGATCATATTATCTATGTGTGTGGAGGAGCATTGTGGCATCGGGACGATGCAAAGTCCAAAGACTTTCTTTTACAAAATTTTGGTAACCGCCTGCATGTTGTTGCGAATCTGTGCGACCACAATTCTGCCATTTATTTTGCCAGAACATTTTCACAGCCGGTCTATTCTTATCCGTTTAATACGGACATCTTTCGTGCAGACAAAGAAAAGCTGGATTTTGTTCACTGGCTGCAACAACCTGAGAAAGGACGGAATCGCCTATTTTTACGTTTCATAAACCATTTATTCCGGCTCCTGCAACCATAGGAGTCTGCGGTACAACAGTAAATTCCGGTGTAACACACTTTAGTATTTCGCTTTGCAACTTTTTACACAGCAGATTTCTGGCCCGCACCGCATACCTGGAAGTCAATTCCAGTCATGAAATCGCTGCGCTTTCTTCGAAAAAGGACCCAACCATTCCTTTTCGCTGCAATGGTGTCAGCTACTATCCGGAGATTACACTCCGGCAGCTGCGGGAACAGTTACATCTGCAACACAAGTATAAAATTCTGGATTTCGGGGTTCTGACTCCATACTCATTTCCGGAATTTGTCCGCTGTGATTACTGTATTGTACTGACAAATGTGAGTATTTGGAAGGATCGGCAGCTCTTACAATTTATTGAGGAACTGAAAAAAACAAATTTAGGAAAGGATTATAAAACAAATGTCCGTTTTATGAGTATGGGAAACCTCAAAAAAGACCGAAAAAGAGTCGAAACGTCCTATGGAATCCGTGTGATTCCGGTTCCCTTTCTCGAAAACCCGTTTCAAGTGTCCTCTCATGATTTTGGATTCTTTGAACAAATATGGAAAGGAAAACAGTTATCACATTAAATTTATCTACTGACAATCAGCTGGTCATTGAATTCAGACCAGAAGTATATGAAAGTCTGATCGTTACTTTTTAAAACGATCCATTAAAAAAATAAAATAACAAATGGGCTATTATTATGGGTGTGAAATGAGTCTCAATGCAACTCCGTCACGCACAAAATAAACTGAAAAAAGACAAATGGGAGGGCAGATCCACAGACACAACTGCCCTCCCGAAAAAATTCAAATAACTTCTATTTCTTAATTTTATCTGATTCCATTTGAATCTGTACAGGCACAATGCTATAATCGGAATAAATATATAATTTGCCAACAGACAAAGGAAGGACGGCTCATGAAGAAAAAATCTCATTCCATTTTCGCTGTGCTTGCACTGGCACTTGTCATTGCTGCAGCGATCGTAGTCTTCGCCCTGATCCGCAAATACACACCGAGTAAGGAACACGAAGATTTAACCACTTATTATCATCTGACAAATTCCGATGAGGTTGCCATTGTTTTAAATAATGAAGTAACCTCTTCCAAAGCCAGGGTCATTGACGGTCATATTTATATTGATTATGATTTTGTCCATGACAATTTAAATTCACGTTTTTACTGGGACAATAACGAGAATATTCTTCTCTATGCAACAACACAAAATCTGATCTCGGCACAGGCAGAGCAGACCAGTTATATGGTTACAAAATCTTCCGCAGATTACGGTCGTAAAATTGTTACCATAAACTCTGATACTGCATATATTGATCTGGATTTTGTGAAAGAATATTCTGATTTTAAATACAAACATGTAAAAGATCCTCACCGGATCATTATTACCAGCCAGTGGGGAAAATACCAGACTGCCACTGCCAAAAAAAATGCCTCCCTGCGCGTAAGAGGAGGCATCAAAAGCCCGATTCTGAAAAAAGTTTCTTCCAAAGAGGAAGTCACCGTGATCGAACAGGGCGACAACTGGGACAAAGTAATGACAGACGACGGTATTATTGGATACATGCAGAAACGTATGCTTTCCTCCGTCAAAGAAAAAACAAGAAAAAGCGATTTCACTCCGGATACCTTTGCACATATAAAGAAAGATTACAATATCTGTATGGCCTGGCATCAGGTTACAAACCAGTCTGCAAATAACGCGGTTTCCTCTGTCCTTGCCAATACCAGAGGAATCAATGTACTCTCTCCTACCTGGTTTTATCTGAATGACAACAATGGAAACATTGCCAACCTGGCAAGCCTGAATTATGTAAATTACTGTCATAACCAGGGGATTGAAGTCTGGGCGCTTGTCAGCAATCTGGAAAATAAAAATGTCGATACAACAGAAGTCCTGACCCATACCTCTAAGAGACAGAATCTGGTAAACCAGATTGTTTCCATGGCGATTCAATACAATCTGGATGGAATCAACGTAGACTTTGAAAGTATGAACGGGGAGAAAGTCGGGGATGCATTTATTGAATTCATCCGGGAGCTTTCCATCAAGTGCAAAAACAATGGGGTTGTTCTTTCTGTAGACAATTACGTTCCGATGTCACATACTTCCTTTTATAACCGAAAAGAACAGGCAAATTTTGCAGATTATGTTGTGATTATGGGATACGATGAACATTATGCCGGAAGCCCCGAAGCCGGGTCTGTTGCCTCTTTAAGCTGGGTAACCCAGGGTGTAAGCGATACTTTAAAAGAGGTTCCTGCCGATCAGGTAATTCTTGGAATGCCATTTTATACGCGTGTATGGGAAATCCCATCCGAGAGCAGTTCCGATGACACAACAGCCGGTGCCAAAATTCCCTCAAAAATTTATGGCATGAAAGCTGCAAACGATTTTCTCGCCACACATGGTGCAACCAAAACATGGCAGGATGACTGTGGACAGAACTATTCGGAATTTACAGATAATGACACCACCTATAAGGTATGGCTGGAAGACTCCGCCTCCGCAGAATGCCGGTTGAAACTGGTTGAAGAAAAGAAGCTTGCCGGTGCATCCTTCTGGAAACTCGGATTTGAAACGAGTGATATCTGGGATACCGTTACCAGGTATATCCACTGACTTACCTGCATATATATAGGAATAAATAATTCCATAAAGCAGGTTCTATGAAAAAGAAATTTGAAATTCTTATGGTTGCCTGTCTGTTTATAAGTGCTTTCTTACTTGCGCGTGCATCAGCTGCACTGACATCTTCCAGACATGCGGCTTCCTCCAAAACCTGTATCGTTCTTGATGCCGGACATGGAGGAAGCGATCCTGGAAAAGTTGGCTGTAACGATGCTCTGGAAAAAGACATCAACCTGTCTATTGTGCTAAAACTCAAAACCCTGTTTGAAAACAAAGGATATAAGGTTGTACTCACGCGAAGTGATGATACCGTTCCTGCAGATGAAAACTCGCGCAGTGTAAAAGTAGAAGATCTGCGAAACCGCGTAAAACTGATCACAGATACCAATCCGGTTATGACCATCAGCATCCATCAGAACAGTTTTCCGGATGCCTCAGTCTCCGGTCCACAGGTGTTTTACTTCGAACAGTCTGCGGAAAGTTCTGCAATTGCCTCAGTAATGCAGGATACCCTAAACAACAGCCTTAATCCTCCAAAGCCAAGGGTCTGTAAATCCAACAACGACTACTACATATTAAAAAAAACACCCACACCGATCATAATTGTCGAATGTGGGTTTCTGAGCAATGAAACGGAAGCAGCTCTGCTGGTCACAGATGCCTATCAGGAAAAACTGGTCCGCGCCGTTTACCTCGGTGCCATAACCTATCTGGAAAGCGGAAAGGACGTACCGGATACTGCCACCTAATCCGTTTCTTTACGAAACGATATACTAGTTACACTTGATCTCAAACTCTTTATCCTGTGCAAACTGTGCACTGTTGTAAAGAATCAGTATATCGGTAGGTGAAAACATTTCCAAAAGCCGGTCTCCGCTTACATTCAGCTGGCGAAGATCCACAACGACAAGTTTTTCATAATCTTCTGCCAGAAAAGGAAGGATACTGTTCGCAAAAGAATCCTTGATCAAAAGCAGCGTTTTTCCGTTCTTTATTCCCCCGGTAATCTCAAGCACTGCCTGATTCCCACCGGTAAAAACGCTGTACTGGTCTGCTGTTTTCAGGAAGGAAACATCATACAGTGTCTTTGTCTTTTTTTCTCCCATATTATAAACAACACGCAGTTTATCCGCCGGCTCATAAATCTCAATTTTGTCTGCCTGTCTGGCATAATTTATTTTTGCATAGGTTGTTCCATAGAAATCTTTACTGATGCAACGGAACTTCTTTTTCCCCTGTGCCCTCTGAAGATCTCCACCAACCGCCTTTGTGTATTGTTCATAAGCATACCATGCTCCCAGCGTCGTCCAGTGATGGTCTGTCCGGTAATAGATTTCTTCCTCTTTATGTGCATCCAATACGGGCTCCACGGAAATCAGTACATCCTCTTTTTCCAATTTCTGCTGCAATGCATCATAAAACTTCTGCTCCTTATAATGAGGGGCAAATGCCGGAAGTTTTTCCCGGAGTACCCACGACTTTGTCGGCACCATCATCACATGGACATCCGCGTTCTGTTTTGCTTTCCCGACAAACTTCTCCAGAGCCTGCAGATTTTTGGAAATCTGCTGCGGATCAAACTCTTTTTCTGTATAGTGTTCCAAAAGGTAATGGTTCTTTCCGATGTAAACATTATGAATTTCATTTTTGCCCATAAACAATTCCATGTCTGTCTGGAACGAAACCCAATGATCCCTTCCGGGAAACTGATCCCGCAGATACGATTCATATTTTTTCTGGAATCTTCCATCCAGAACTTTCGTTATACTTATTTCCGGGCGTGTCTGAAGTTCTCTTTTTTCAACCGGAGAATAGGTTCTCTGATGCGACAGTGCTTCTTTTCCTGCCAGGCCGAGGAGAAGCACCATAAAAATCACCCCCGGCAGCCGTTTGAATATCCGTATCATAATTTTCTCTATTTGTACAGTTTATTGATGGCTTTTACGGCCTTTTCATTCTGCTTTTTATATGCAGCAATCACTTTGTCCTCGGACTGTTCCTCCTGCTTGTTGCTGATTGTTCCAAGCATGATAAAGCATACATAGTTTCCTTTTACATAAACTTTGGAAGCCTGAATCTTTAACTGGTTCATCGGGTACTGACAGGTATCCTGTATCAGTTTCTCCCTGTATTTTTTTAATGCCGACCGGATTTTCTTTTTGGAAGCTGCATTCTTTGCTTTTACAATAACCAGTGTGTCTGCATTTGCACTGATCATCGGCACCTCCGCAATTGCAGCACTGTACCATTTGGAAGAAATTCCGTAGCGTTCCTTCAATTCTTTCTTTGATACTTTTTCACTTGGGATATAATCATCCCCATACGCTTTCTTTACAGCATTATATACTTTTTGTATGGATGGGGTTTTCTTCCCTTTCTGCGTGGATGCTTCTACCGTCACCGGTGCTTCCCATGCATTTTCCGGTGCATATATTCCTGTCACACAGGCAAGCACCAGTATCATTGCCACAATTTTCTTTTTCATTCGCCATTCTCCTTCCAGATCCTATATATTTTCATTCTTATCGTGAAACCACCTGTAATCTGGTTTCCGCACTATCCTACTACAGATCTTTTGTTTTTGTCAAAAGGGATTTTATGGAATTAATAAAAACTTCCGCTGTATGATACAACCGCGTTGTCTGTACCTGATTGGAACGGTCTTCCTCCAGTTCTCCCTGCTCTTTCATTTCACTTTCCCTCCGGATTCCGGACATCTCAAACTGCGACAAAGAAAGATCCGGTGTATATGCAACATGGATATCTGCCGGTTCCTGCATGGCATCCTGCAGTTCCTGCAGGTGTTCTTCGATCTGTTTTGCGGTCTCTTCCTCGCTTGTCACAATTGTTCCAGAAATACGGTCTGATTTTACCTGAAAAGATGCCGTAATCTTTCCTGCCTTTTCTCCATCCAGAAAAATATCCACAAGACCCTTTTTCTTTTTTCCTCTTACGATTTTTAAAGAAACCCCGGTGACAGAATCTCCTGTCTGCATCGGAATCACATAACATTCTTCCTGCGATTGTTTCGCACCAATCTGAAACTGTGCGGTCATCTGGCGCATTTCCCGGATATCAATCGTGCGGACATCCGGATCTTCTACGATCATCGTATCCATCACATGCTCTGCCACATCCGCAAGCGTCTCCATGGCATCTGCAAGATCCGAAGGATTCTCAAGGGCTTTTGAAAACTGTTCAAGTACCTGCTCTTTCATCTCTGCAATCTCTGTCATGGAATCTTTGGAAACATGATCTTGCTGAAACAACCGCTCCATCATCCGGTTTGGTTTGCGCAGCATTTCCGATGCTGCCATGACATTTATCATACTGTTTGGAATATCATACCGCTCCAGATAGGTATATACGTCTTCCGGTGTTTCTGCAAGCTGCTGATACTGCGCAAGCTGTTCCTGCCGATAGCTTTTTTCCGCTTCCTGTTCCCCAACGGATTCATCCATCTGCCGGAGTGCCTCTGCCAGTTGTTCCGGAGACATATTCTGCCACTTTTCTTCTCCCAGACGGGAAAGTTTTTCCGGTGAAATATGTTCCATCACATCGCGCAGACAATTCTGCTGGAACGCAGCCGAGATCTGCTCGTCAATTTTCGAACCTTCTGCTGTGCTGTCAACTCCGTCAAAATCATCGTCCACCTGATAATCCAGACCACTCTTTTTTTCTGAACGCACAGCACGCAAAAGGTTTCGCATCGTCACGTCCGATCCCTGATTCATCAGAAATCCAAGTGCTGCCCCATCTCCTTTTTCCACCTGTGCGATCAGACGGTAAATGCCGATATAACTGCTGCGCTCTTCCTCAGAAATCTCATGATTCTGCTCCAGTTTCCACAGATATTTGCTGAACCGTTCCTGTTCCTGTGTTCCGTTCTCCTGCTGAATCTCCTGTGCCGCCTGATTCAGCTGCTCCATAGTCATATCCAGCGGATTCTCCCCACGGCGGATCATTTCCAGCGTTACTGCCGGCTTCATATTAGAAAACGCACGCTGCATCTGCTCATCCAGTGCTTTTACTTCCATAATATTTTCCGGTGTAATTTCGGTATTGTTATATGCCAGTATCCGCACTGCACGGCGGTTTGTTTCACTTGTATCCAGCTGCAGATCCTGTAAAATATCGTCCACATTGGAAAATGCCTTTGTTATGGAATCCCCCATGTCACTGCGCGGAGCAGTCATCAGTGTTTCATAACTTTCATTTGCCTGTGCAAAAGCACGCTGCATCTGCGCTCCGGCATCATGAATCTCCTGAACGGAATCATCCGCATCCACCCGCCCGATTACATATGCCGGCTGCTGTTTCAGTTCGGCAAACACATCCATGGTTTCTGCCATAAGATCCACATTTTTTTCACTTGGCTCAACTCCGGCACCGGCAAGCAGGTCTTTATAGTATTCTCTCTCCTGGGATTTTAAATCCTCGACCAGATCTGCCAGCGGTGTCAGATCCATCTCTACGCCTGCTTTTTCCATCGCCACGGATGCCTCACTGGTCATTACCAGACGTGCTTCCTCCATCTGTCTGCGTGCAGTAATCATGGAAGCATCTGACGGACGTTTTCCTGCCGCAATTGCCTTCGCCATGGAATCCACGATCTGGTTCCAGTCTATATGATCGGTCTGCAGATCGTCCGATAATCCCTGCAGATCTGTCAGATACTGCAGATTTTCCGGTGTAAGGGGAATCTGGTTTGCCACCAGCCACTTGCTGTTGTCCACCGCATGTTCGTCATCGGAAAGGCCTGCTTCTGCAATAATCTCACGAATCTGCGGCATCAGGGACTCAAAATCAATTCCGCTCTGCTCCGGCTCCACAATATTTTCTGCGCTGCTGCTGTAATTGGACAGATACAGATTGCGGATGGTCGGCTCCATATCATTTTTCAGAAGATAACTCATCGCCTGTTTCGTGATCTCTGGAATCGAGGCAGCCTGTGCCAGTGCCTCCGCACTGTCCTGCACATTTTCCTCCGTCGCCGGCAGGTCGTTTGCCGCAAGAGAGTCCATGATCTGCTGCGTCACAACCGGACTTCCGGTGATCTCCTCTAGCTGTTCCTTTGTGAGTGTTCCGCCCATGGAAGACACATCCACTCCGGCTTTTGCCAGTGCCGCTTTAATCTTGTCTGTCACGGTAATAATGGTATGGCTGTCTGCATCGGAAATGGAAAATCCGTCCTCTTCCATCTTCTTTAAATCTTCTGTGGAAGTGGTATTTGCCACTACAGCGATTTCGTTGCTGCGCGCCTGTCCCGAAGAAATCTCCTGCCCTGCAATTTTTTCCGCTACTGTCTTTTCTTCCTGCCCCTGCTTTGCCGGGTTGGAATACGTTGCCATATCGATATTTCCAGCCTCGGACACCGCAGTTTTCTGCTGCACATAGGCTTCCTGTCCGCCAAAAGCTGCAACCGCTCCGGCATCCGGCATATTTGCCTGATAAGCCGCAATTGCCCTGTTACTGTTATCACGTTTTGCATTCCGCGTTACATCTTCCCATATATTTTTCTGCTCAACCTGCATGTATTGCCTCCGTACCATTACATTTTACGCTATAACATGTATCGGCAGGTTATCCCGAAACCTAAAGTAAAATTACATTAAATAACACTTCTGTCATCTTATGTACTTGCAGTAATATAACTAGCGGCTCCAAACATTATATTATTAAATTTTATTTCTGTGCAAAATCAAGCAGTTCTTTTCTTACATCTGCCAGATATTTTCGTCCTGCCACAATCTGCGTTCCATCCGCCATGTAAATCAGACTTCCAACTATAGAATCCACGTACATGATATTTATAATATATGATTTATGACAACGGACAAATTGCGGAGGCAATCGTTTCTCCATCTCCCCAAGGGAAACTCTCTCCGCATATGCCATATTTTTCATTTGAATTACCGCATCATGTTTTTCCTTCCGAATCAAAATCATATCATAATATCGAATTTTAACAATATCATTTTCTTTATGGAAGTAATAAAAATCACCTGCATGGATTGTAAGATATTTGTCCATGCATACCGATAAGTTTTCCTGTGTGATTGGTTTTAACAGATAATGAAGTGCCCTCACATCATAACCACGAAAGACATACTCCCGAAAAGCTGTAAGAAAAATAATCTCTCCGGAATATCCCAGTTCCCTCAATCTTCCACAAAATGTAAGTCCTGTTTCGTTTTCTTCTAATTCAATGTCTGAAAACAAAATATCAAAACCATCCTGTTCAAAAGACTTTAGCATTTCATTTCCGGTCTGATACCAGAATAATTCGATTCGGTTTCCGCTACCCTCACTCCAAATTTTCAGAGCCGACTCCAATATGCGGTAATCGTTTTCTTTATCTTCCAAAACTGCAATTTTCAAATTCATGTCTGCTGCTCTCCCTGATGCAACGGAATCAAAATATTTACGGAGAACATTTCTTTTTCCGGCAATATTTCCATGATTCCGAAATGTCTCTCTACAATTTCCCGTATTCGCTTCAATCCAATTCCATGTTCCATTCCATTTTGATTGCCTTTCCCTGCTTTTGTGCTCAATAATTCATTCCTGGAATTAAATCTGTAACCCCCATCCGAAGTATTGACAATTTTTATTGACAGCATATTATGAAATGGCTTCATATACAACCATATTCTCTTACTTTCTGCCCGCATGCATCCCTCAATTGCATTATCGTAGAGATTCCCCAGCAAAGAACAAATCTCTACATCACTTAATGGAATCTCTTCCGGTAAATATATGATATTTTCTGTAAGAATCCCAACATTTTCCGCCATGCTTTGCTTATTGCTGACGATACAGTCAACCGTTGTATTTCCACTGGAAAGCGTATAATGCACCTTATTCAGGTCTGCTGTGATCTGCCGCATATAGTCAACGGCCTGTCCGGTATGGTTCCCTACCAAAAGCGTCTGCAACACATCCAGATGGTTTTTTACATCATGCTTCATTATACGCAGCTCTTTGACCGAAGCAAGAATCTGCTCGTACTGCTGTGATTCCATATGTGACAGCAGATTCTCTTCCAGCAGTTTATTATTTTTTTCTCTTTCCACACCCAGATTATAAATAAATAACAGCATACTCATAAACAGGAATAACACAAAGACAAAAATTGTTACAAGCATGAAAAAATCGTTATCCCGGGATTGCTGTAATGCTCTTACTACAGCAATCATATCTATTTGCTCGATTGCCACACACAACAACGCAATTCCTATAAAAATCAGCTTTTCCTTTGTCCGCAGGCAGATATTTTGTTTTCCAATCATTATCGTCAATCCGATCAACACACCAAGCAGGATCAGGTAAACCAATGTAAAAACCGCCCGAACCCAGCCTCCCGATAAAACGCGATTGATATTTTCGTGAAAAAGAACCACTGGAAGCATTGCAGACACTACATCTGCAAGTAACGCATAGGTCGAATACAATATAACATAAAAAAACTGTGAAAAAAGAGAAGAATTTGTAAAAATCATTGTAATTAAGAAATGCACTATTATTCCATAAAATACTGTATAAAATATTGATACTTTCATCTGATTTAGGATAAATAAAACAATAGAAAACAGTAACAATGCACACCATTGCAATTTAAAAATCTTCTTTCGGAAATCTAGTTTTTTATTTATAAATAAAAAAAACAAAAATGATTCAAGCAAAATAATAAGAAATTCCCATATATTCCACAATACTAGCACCTCCACCTACTTGCGGTTATTCACCTTCCGATACTACCATTTCCTGCTTTAGAAATAATTGCTACCAAATACAATATCTCCGCAGAAAATATGCCCATAAAAACAGCATTTTCATACATTTGATTAAAATTTTTTAAAAATATTGCTAAGGTCACTTCACCACTTAACATTATAATACCATATTTATAAAATCTTTTTCTATATCGTTCTAAATAAATATCATATATTACTGGTCCCAACCATACGTTAAATAATAACATTCCACCACATATCAACAATTTTATTTTTAATGAAATCGCCATCATTTTTAAAATTCCATACAAACAAATCATTTCATAACCGCAACTATATAGAATACATTGCCAATGTGAAGATGCATGATAACCACCAATATAATTACGTAAAGCCAAAAATGTAGCAAACCAAATAATAGCCGATAATAACATTCTAGCATGCCAAGCATATACTAATAAAAACATTAGCGGAATACTCATATTAATTATGCACTCTATTCCATAACGAAGTACCTCAATCTCTTCATTCTTTAAATTATTTTTATGTATATCTTCTGTTTCGACAGATAAATATATATTTTTTGCCAAAACAAATGCTAATTTTTCAATCAATTTTTCTCCATTCTACTACAATATATTTATGGTTAATATCCCTTACAGCCAGTAAGGAATTATCCA
>OGZO01001192.1_pt1 | contig 19137 bp, 10 predicted proteins | sample 1576721 | NCBI WGS metagenome assembly OGZO01 (sample SAMEA3541516, study PRJEB24748) | human gut metagenome | biome: human gut; feature: human-associated habitat; material: faeces | place: China | collected 2012 | reverse complement strand
AGCGTATCATCAACGAGCCTACAGCAGCAGCACTTGCTTATGGTCTTGACAATGAAAATGAGCAGAAGATCATGGTTTATGATTTAGGTGGTGGTACATTTGATGTATCTATCATTGAGATCGGTGATGGCGTTATCGAAGTTCTTGCAACAAGTGGTGATAACCGTCTTGGTGGTGATGACTTCGACCAGAAGATCACAGATTGGATGCTGGATGAGTTCAAGAAGGCAGAAGGCGTTGACCTTTCTACTGACAAGATGGCTCTCCAGAGATTAAAAGAAGCAGCAGAGAAGGCTAAGAAAGAACTTTCCGCTGCAACAACAACAAACATCAACTTGCCTTTCATCACTGCAACAGCAGAAGGACCAAAGCATTTTGATATGAACTTAACACGTGCTAAATTCGATGAATTAACACATGACCTTGTAGAAAGAACAGCCATTCCGGTACAGAACGCATTAAAGGATGCAGGTCTTACAGCAAGTGAACTTTCAAAGGTTCTCCTTGTTGGTGGATCAACCCGTATCCCAGCCGTACAGGATAAGGTAAAGGCACTTACAGGACATGAGCCAAGCAAGTCTTTGAACCCGGATGAATGTGTAGCCATCGGTGCTTCTATCCAGGGCGGTAAGTTAGCAGGTGATGCCGGTGCCGGTGAGATCTTGCTTTTGGATGTTACACCACTTTCTCTTTCTATCGAGACTATGGGTGGTATTGCAACCAAGTTGATCGAGAGAAATACAACGATCCCTACCAAGAAGAGCCAGATCTTCTCTACTGCTGCTGATAACCAGACAGCCGTTGATATCAACGTAGTACAGGGTGAGAGACAGTTTGCTAGAGACAACAAGTCCTTAGGACAGTTCCGCCTGGATGGTATTCCTCCAGCACGTCGTGGTGTTCCGCAGATCGAGGTTACTTTCGATATCGATGCCAATGGTATCGTAAATGTATCCGCTAAGGATCTTGGTACAGGTAAGGAACAGCACATCACCATTACAGCAGGATCTAACATGTCTGATGAAGACATTGAGAAGGCTGTTAAGGAAGCTGCTGAGTTTGAAGCACAGGATAAGAAGCGTAAGGAAGCCATCGACACCAGAAACGATGCTGATGCATTTGTATTCCAGACAGAGAAGGCTTTGGAAGAAGTTGGCGACAAGATCGATGCGGCAGATAAGTCAGCAGTTGAGGCTGATATCGCAGCGATCAAGACAATCCTCGAGGCACATCCGGAAGCAGAGGCTATGGATGATGCAACCGTAGCAGAATTAAAGGCTGCACAGGAGAAATTGCAGGAGAGTGCACAGAAGGTATTCACCAAGATGTATGAACAGCAGGCTCAGGCAGCAGGCGCACAGGGTGCAGGTCCTGACATGGGTGCCGGTGCAGGCCCTGATATGGGAGCAAACACCACTTACAATGCGGCAGATGATGATGTCGTAGATGCAGACTTCAAGGAAGTATAAAAAACATGGCAGAACAGAAGCGAGATTATTATGAAGTCCTTGGCGTAGATAAAAATGCCGATGACGCAACGATCAAAAAAGCATACAGACAGTTGGCAAAGAAATATCACCCGGATATGAATCCGGGTGATAAAGAAGCAGAGGTAAAGTTCAAAGAAGCCTCTGAAGCCTATGCTGTTTTGAGTGATCCGGATAAGAGAAGACAATATGATCAGTTTGGTCATGCTGCTTTTGACGGCGGTGCCGGTGGCGGCGGATTTGATTTCTCAGGCATGGATTTTGGAGATATCTTTGGAGATATCTTCGGTGATTTCTTTGGCGGTGGCGGCAACAGACGTACCAACAATGGACCGATGAAAGGGCAGAATGTCCGTGCAAGAGTCAATATCAAGTTTGAAGAGGCAGCATTTGGTTGTGAAAAAGAGATCGAACTGGTATTAAAAGATGAGTGTGCAACTTGTCATGGATCCGGTGCAAAGCCTGGAACCACAAAGGATACCTGTCCGAAGTGTGGCGGTAAGGGAAAGATCGTAGTTACACAGCAATCATTCTTTGGAACCGTACAGAATGTAACGTCTTGTCCGGAATGTCAGGGAACAGGGCAGATCATCAAAGAAAAATGTAGTGATTGCCATGGTACCGGATACATTTCCCGTAAAAAGAGAATTTCTGTATCTATTCCTGCCGGTATTGATAACGGTCAGAGTGTTCGTATCCGTGAAAAGGGAGAGCCGGGCATCAACGGAGGACCTAGAGGAGACCTTTTGGTTGAGGTTCGTGTGGCCCCGCATGCGATCTTCCAGAGAAGCGAATACGATATTTATTCTTCTGCTCCGATCTCATTTGCACAGGCAGCACTGGGCGGTGAAGTCATGATCGATACCTTGGACGGAAAGGTCGTATATGAAGTGAAGCCCGGCACACAGACCGATACCAGGATCCGCTTGCGTGGAAAAGGTATTCCGTCTTTGCGTAATAAGAATATGCGTGGTGACCATTATGTTACTTTAGTGGTACAGGTTCCGACTTCTCTTAGTCATGAAGCAAAAGAAACTTTGCGTAAGTTTGATGATGAGACAGGAAAGACCTTGAAAGCCGGAGGAACAGCGGTTAAGGAAGAAAAGAAGAAAAAAGGATTTATGGGCAAACTTAAGGATGCCGTAGACGATTTATAAAATGCGAAGAAGCGATGGCTTGGTATAGAAATATATCCCATCGCATTTTTGCGTATAAGAGAAAGAGGATAACATACATGAAAGTTTGGATTACAAGACATGGGCAGACAGATCTCAACAAAAAGCAGTTGATGCAGGGCGTTTATGACGAACCACTGAACGAAACAGGAATTGCGCAGGCAGAGGAAACACGGAAAAAGATTGGTGATATGAAGTTCGACGCTGTTTACTGCAGCCCATTGAAGCGAGCAAAGAAAACAGCCATGATCATCGGAGGTGTATCCGAAGAGGAATTGATCGTGGATCCGCGTATCATCGAGGTAAACTTTGGAAAATACGAAAAAAAGAGTTATAAAAAATTAGGACCATTTATGACCTTATACTGGATGCTTCCGGAAATCATACCGGCACCTAAGACGGTGGAGCCTGTTTCATCTATGGTGAAAAGAAGTCGTTCTTTTATCGAAGATCTCAAAAAAGAGGACTATGAAAACGTGCTTGTGGTCTGTCACGGTGGCATTATCCGGGCTCTTTGTGGAGTTCTTGAAAACCGTAGAAATGGAATCAAGTGGAGACCAAGACCACAAAATTGTGAAATTAGAAAATACGAGTTGTAGTTTGTAGGGACGTTCCTTTTGCCACAAGGAGCGTCCCTTTTGGCATACCGACAGGTGCAGAGCGGCGTCTTCTATTGATTTCGGTATTCTTTCGGCGTCATACCGGTCAATTTCTTAAATACATTCTGAAAATACCCCTGTGAGGAAAAGCCTAAATAAGTTGCTATCTCTAAAATAGAGCGATCAGTCGTTTTTAACAGAGACTTCGCTTTTTCGATTTTTTGTTCTTGAATATACTGTGACAAGGTCATACCGGTTTCTTTTTTGAATTTGGTTGACAGATAACTGCGACTTAAGAAAAGATCCTGAGCCATTTGATCCACAGAAAATTCTTCCGTTAAATGTTCCCGGATATATCCCGTTACGGAGCGCATAAATTTATCGTAACGATCTCCTTTTTTAATCTCATTTACAAGTGTAGTGTAGTCAATGACCATGTGATACTGCAAATTCATGACTTGTTCCGGATTGTTATAACTCTCAGCATGCTGAATATACTTGTCACTTAAGGTTAAAGATTCTTCCACGGGAAGTCCACCATCAATGGCAGCACGTGATAAAAGTGTAGCGGATGATATGAAAATATTTTTTAACTGTCGCAAGTAAGTTGGTGCTACTTTGCCAGCACGACCTGCTGAATTTAGCTTAAAAAGTTTGTTGAGACGGTCGAGATCACCATCACGGACACAGGAAAACAATTCTTTTTCAAAAAGATAGGCCGTGTGTTCAGACGTTACAGCAGCGTGATAGTCATCAATAGAAGCGTGTGCACTTGCAATGTCGTGAATACTGTGGATGTCGTTTTCACTCATAGGGCGCTTTTCCATATGGGAAATGTTTGCCATTTGCTCATTTGTTTCATTCGCTGTCTGGTTATCAATATTCTGTTTGGAAATATTGCTATGGGAATCGTATATAGCAACATCGGATAATTCTAGTTTTTTATCACTGATATAGTAATAAATCAGGCAGAGCTCATGTAAAAATAATTCAAGCGGCATAGGAGTTATACTGCTGAGCAACTGTTGATATTGTTCCATGTAATTCATTTTTAAATCAAGAGAAAACATGAATTCCCGAATCTGATTTTTCGGCGGCGTAATCTGAAAAGTAGGCCCTAAAATGAGGGTATATTCACCATGTTTTATGATGCCATAAAAATGTTCATAGGGTGATATATAGTAGTTCACCCCTTCGTTTACCTGTAAAAGTGTATCAATATAGGGTGACGCGGGATCTTTTGGAAAATTAGATAAGTCATAGTGAATGATTTCTTTATTATTTTTGTAAACGCGCATGGCAATCAATGATAATGTAGAAATATTTTTTGCAATATAATCATAATCAATTTCTCTCATAACAACCTCCAATGGTATATGTGTATATTTCTGTAGCAATGTCTTTTTATAATCTTATAAAACATCATACATAATTACAAAAAAGAAAACAAGAACAGAAAAAAGATTTCAAAAAACTTTCTAAAATAATAGAAAAAATCGTAGGTTATTAGGATAAAACCGTAATACGAAAAGGAGGAGAAAATGAACGTAGCACAGATTACAAAAATGGTGTTAGTCATAAGTATTATATTTGCTGTACTTATGGTTGCGTTTGTGACTGTAAAAGGGAAAAAGCAGGATGCTGCAGAAAAGAAAAAAGGGAAAAAAATTGTGACTTGTATTCTTTTGGCAGTCATCATTGCAGCAAATGGTGCCATTTATGCATTTAATAATATTATCAATCAACACTTTTCAAGTGTTAAGGTGGATGATATGGCTGTAGATGATACGACGGCAGCATCAAAAGAGATCACGACCCGAATTGAGGAGGAAGGTATTGTACTTTTAGAAAATAAAGATAATACACTTCCACTTAATGTAGAAAAGAATGCGAAAGTGAACGTATTTGGACAGTCATCCACAGCAATTGTATATGGTGGAGCAGGTTCGGGTGCTTCCGATGAGACGGATAATGTTACGCTACAAGAAGGTTTGAAACAGGCGGGATTTGATGTCAATGAGGATTTGACGAAGTTTTATGAGGAGCATAAGACAAAGAAAAAAGGACAGAATGTCTTTAACTTAAAGGGTGGAGATTATAACATCAATGAGCCGGCAACCAGTGAATATTCGGATAAACTGATTTCGGACGCAAAGAAGTTTTCGGATACAGCCATTGTTGTATTTTCAAGAAATGGTGGCGAAGGTGGAGACCTTCCAATGGATATGGCATCTTACACAGGTGGAGATGCAGGAAAGCATTATTTGGAATTGCAGTCTTGCGAACAGGAAATGCTTTCCATGGTAGAAAAGAATTTTGAGCATGTAATTGTTTTAGTAAATTCTTCCAACGCTATGGAACTTGGATTCCTAGAAGATAAGAACGTAGATGCAGCACTTTGGATCGGAGGACCGGGTTCTACCGGTTGTGTGGCTGTCGGAGAAGTATTGAGCGGTGCCATAAATCCATCCGGTCGATTGGTGGATACCTATGCATACGACTTAACAACAGCACCTGCATATTATAATGCGGGAGACTTTACCTATACTTCAAATGGTGAAGATACCAGCGAGCATTATGTGGAATATGCGGAAGGTATTTATGTGGGATATCGTTATTATGAGACACGTTATGTAGACAATGCGACAGGAAAATGTGACGAAGATGCATATGGCAAGGTCGTACAGTATCCATTTGGGTATGGTTTGTCTTACACATCATTTGAACAAAAAATAACACACCATGAAGTAAAAGATGGAAAAATCAATATCGAAATCGAAGTCAAGAATACGGGTAAAGTTGCAGGGAAAGATGTTGCCCAGGTGTATGTGACAGCACCGTATACAAATGGTGGTATTGAAAAATCCTTTGTAGAATTAGAAGGTTTTGCCAAGACAGGAATGTTGGAACCTGGAAAATCTGAAAAAGTGACGGTATCGTTTGATGTAGAAGATATGGCTGCTTATGATTATGTGGAACAGGGTTGTTATGTCTTAGAAAAGGGTACCTATGAAATCAAACTGATGAACAATGCACATGATGTGCTGGATTCCTTTACCTATGATGTGGAAGATACCATTGTTTACAATGAGAACAATGCGAGAAGCAGTGATAAGACAGCTGCAGTGAACACATTTGATTTTGTTGCAGGAGATGTAAACTATGTTTCCAGAAGTGACTGGGAAGGAACACTTCCAACAGAGCGTGTGGAGAAAAAAGAAGCAACCGCTGAAATCTTAGATCAACTAAATCTGGATAATATTAATAAGCTGTATGTAAATCCGTCCAATGAAGGAGACAAGATTACAACAGGCGCAGATAACGGTCTTACCTTAAGCGATATGGCGGGTGTTCCATATGATGATGAAAAATGGGATAAGTTATTAGATGAATTGAGCGTAGATGAGATGGCTAAGCTGATGGGTTATGGTGGATTCTCTACGGTGGAAATTGCAAGCATTGATAAAGTGGCAACCATTGATATTGATGGACCAGCTGGATTAAATGCACTGACAAGTGATATCAGTGGTGTACAGTTCCCAAGTGAAGCTGTTATTGGTTCTACTTATAATGTGGAATTAGTTGATGAAATGGGTCAGACATATGCACAGGAAGCAAATGCGCATGGTGTTGTAGGACTTTATGCACCGGGAGTAAATATTCACAGAACACCATTTTCAGGAAGAAACTTTGAGTATTATTCGGAAGACCCGGTATTGAATGGAAAACTTGGTGCTGCAATGACAAGAGGATGCAATAGCATGGGTGTTTATTGCTATCCAAAGCATTTTGCTTTAAACGATCAGGAGACAAATCGTTCTGGTGTATGTGTATGGTCAAATGAACAGGCAATGCGTGAAATTTATCTCAAGGCATTTGAAATTGTTGTAAAAGAGGGTAATAATCATGGACTTATGAGTTCCTATAATCGTATTGGAACGGTTTGGTCTGGAGGATGCGAGGCACTTCTTACAGATGTGCTGCGCGGTGAATGGGGCTTTGAAGGTGCAGTTGCTACTGATTACGCAAATGCAAAACTTTTAAATGCAGACCAGGCACTTATGGCCGGTGGAGATCTGATGCTTTCAACAACGGGAGCGACACTTTCTGATAAAGTGACGGGAAGTATTGAAGGACAACAGAAACTTCGCCAGGCATCAAAAAATGTACTTTACATGGTAGTGAATTCAAGAGCATATACGAATCCGGTGGAAATGGGCTTCCCATATTGGATTTTGGCACAAGTTGCACTTAATATCGTTTTGATGTTACTCGTTGTACTTCGTATCTTTAAAAAGACAAAGACAAAGTAATGAGGTTATGAACGCGTTGGCAGAACAGACAGATCAGTTTATAAAATTGTAAATGGATGAACTGAAAAACGCAAACTTAATTACAAAAAAAGAAACATTAGTAAATATATTTACAAAATAAACTTGTTATATTTATTTCATCAAATGGAAGTCGTAAAACGGCTTATGAAGGAGGAACATATAATGAAAAAAAGAACAATCAAATTAATCAGTTTACTTTGTGTAGCAGTACTTGCAATGGGGGCTTTTGTTGGATGCGGAAGCAAGAAGGCAGACACAGCTAAGACAGATGATACCAAGCAGGAAGCAAGCAAAGACACTGAAAAGGAAGAAACAAAAGATGACGCAGATGCATCTGAAAGCGGTGAGGCAACATCAGATGGTACAATCGAAGGTCTTTTGAAGACATTGGAAGGTGAAGATGCACACATGATTCTTTCCGGTGTTGGCGATGGCTGGGCTCCAACAGCAATGGTACTTTTAAATGACGGTACATTCTATTGCTTAGTTGACTATGCTGGTCAGGCAACTGTAAATTTTGCAACTGGTGATTGGACAGAGAACGCAGATGGATCTATCACAGCAACAGGAGCACTTTACACAGATGGATCAGAGCTTGATTATGAAATTGCAAAAAATGGTGATGAATATACAACATCTCTTCAGATTCCTGATACAGAAACAAACGTTGATTTGACAGGCACAGTTGCAGAATAAGGGGATAAAATGAAAAAACGAATCATTGCGCTTATGGGATGTTTTGTGCTTACCCTGTCATGCTTTGCTGGGTGTGGAAGCACAGACTCTGCATCAAAAGACGCAAAAGATGCAGACGAAAATGTGACATTTCCATATGACGAGTTTACGGTTAAGTTCGATGCCAATACGACACCGGATGATCTGACCGATGACGAATCTTTTACCTACTGGACGAAGGGATGGGATTCTAAGAAAAAAACATCGACGGTTACCTATAAGGCAACAGCGGACGCTTATATTCATGAAGATGATGTGCCGATTCCTACCAGAAAAGGATATTATTTTGCCGGATGGCAGACAGAACCTGTGGTTACCGATGACGATATTGTCAATGGTGTATCAAAATATCAGGTGTTCTTTGATACAAAGATTAGTTCGATTGGGGAGGATGCCATTAAGAACAAATCAGAAGATGAAGTAAAAGCTCGTGAATTATCACAGGATGTCAATTATATCAAAGATATGAAGAATCTGACGGACGATGGCACGGTTACGTTTTATGCAAGATGGGTAGAAGCGAAAGAAATTTCTACAGAAGAAGATTTGAAAAATATCAAAAATGACCTTTATGGTGCGTATGTGCTGACAAATGATATCACGTTGACGGGTGATTGGGAACCAATTGGAATGTATTTTACCAATTATGAATATTACAATGTAGATTGGTGGACCTATGCATTCCGCGGAACACTGGATGGTCAGGGTCATACAATCAATGGTCTTGTTGTCAATGGAGCGGAACGTACAAATCCGGGATATGATAAGGATAAAAATGCCAGATGGTATGCAGATGGTGCGAGTTGTTCTGGAGCAGCAGCTCTATTTGGAGCAGCTTGTAAGGCAACATTTACGAATTTGACCATTGAATCACCGCAATTTAATATTGCAGATGAAAAAGCATACAGTGGAGATCATCTTTACGTTGCATCTCTTTGCAGTTTTGATATGGGATCGTCTTTGAAGGATATTACGGTAAATAACCCGACAATCCATATTGCATATGATGACACAAAGCTGAATTTTGCAAAATCACTTTTCACCACTATTGCAGGGTTGGAAGCCGGCTCATGGGGTACAACGGTTACCGGCTGTCAGGTAAATAATGCAGTCATTGATGCAAATGTTACAACGGACCAGGCACATGGCGGCGAAGTGTATGTCGGTGGCATGCTTGGTGAGTGCTATTCAAGTATTAAGACAAGCAATGCCAGTGCAAAGATCACATTAAATGGTCAGGATACATCTAAGGCAAAAGAAGATACGGAACTGATTGTAAATGTAGGTGGTGTTGGTGCGGCAAATGCAGCAGCAACAACGACAACAACAGATTCTGATATTGAGGTAAATATTGCAAAAGAATCCGGAAAATCTTCTGTCAATGTCGGTGGATTTGCAGGTGCGCAGCGTTACCAGCAGGTATCAAAATGTGATATTAAATCAAACATCAAAACAGATTGTAGATTGGATGAAAAAGATGGAACATTGAATGTAGGTTCTGTTCTGGGCAGAATGGATATGTTCTACGCAACACTTATCTTGAAATATGAAGTGAAGTGTGGATGTACGGATAACACAACAAGTGTTACCTATAATGGCAGTCCATATAATGTCCTTATGGCAGATGGTGGATATCCGGTAGTAAATGGAGAAAAGGTTACTTATGTTGCTCCAAAAGATTATACGGATGAGGATACCGGAACAAGTTACAAGGCAAATCTGGATGATGTTGTCAAGGCATATGGAAGTTATCTTCCAAAAGAAGGTCTTACGAAGAACATCATGTTTATTGAAATTCAATAATTACTTTTCCTTTTTTATATATACCCTTCTGAAGAAGAGACTGATGCGAAAGCATGGGTCTCTTTTTTTGATATGCAAATTTTTTGGATGCGTGGTGCAATGTTTTTTACCAATCATGTAGTAAAAAAGTCAAAAACTACAAATGCGCTAACATAATTACAAGAAAAATAGCATATGGACGAATATAATACCTATAGAATCAAAAAATCTATAGGTATTTTTTAAAACAAGGGTTTTTTAATGAAGGAGAGGAACGAATGAAAACAATTAGAGCAAAATTTATGGATGCAAGTGCATGCAACAGCCGGATTAAATCACCGGACATGGAAAAGAAAGAGAAATGGATTGGTTATCTGCTAGGACCAGCAGGTGCATTGCTATTGAATGCTGTTATGGCATCATATCTGAACGTATACTACACAGACGTGTTGAAATTGACAACGGTGTGGGGTGGAATGTTCCTTATGGTATTTCCAATCCTGTCTAAGATTGTGGATGCAATTACCAATGTTTTGATGGGATATATCATTGACCACACAAAAACGAAACAGGGAAAAGCAAGACCTTATTTGCTTTTGGCAGCAATATTGCTTCCAATAACAGGAATTCTGCTCTTTACTGTGCCGGAATCCAATGAAGCGTTAGAAATATTTTGGGTAATGCTTTCTTATAATCTTTTTTATTCATTTGCTTTTACCATTTACAATATGAGCCACAATCTGATGGTTCCATTGTCTACAAGAAATTCCGAACAACGTGGCGTTTTGGCAGTATTTAACAATGTTGCAACCATTATGATTTCAGGAATTATTGTAGCATTGATTTTTCCAATGCTGATTTTGCCAAGATTGGGTGTCGATAAGAGCAACTGGATTCATATGGCAGTTATTTTGTCGATTCTTGCTTTGCCATTAACACTTTTGGAATATTACTACACAAAAGAACGTGTTACAGAAGAAAGTGCTGTGGATGAAGAAGTAAGTACGGTCACATTTAAAGAGCAAATGAGAGCCGTGTTTACGGATCGTTACATGTTCTGTTTATTATTTTATTTCCTTGTATATACCGTTGGATCAACGATGAAAAACATATCCCTTGTGTACTACTGCAATTATGTATTGGGATCTTACAATGACGGAATTACGCAGACAATGGTATCTGTGATTGGCGGTATTCCAATGGGAATTGGTATTTTTGCAGTATGGCCATTGGCAAAAAAGTTTGGTAAGAGAAATCTGACGATGGCAGGTTTTGTTTTATACGGTATTGGAAGCGCAATTTGCTGTCTGGCTCCAACCAATATGGTTATTGTGCTTGTTGGACAATTTGTAAAGAATATCGGTGGACTTCCTTGCGCTTATGTATTTATGGCATTGATGGCAGATACCTACGATCATCTGGAATGGAAGAATGGATTCCGTGTGGATGGTGCAGCAATGTCTATTTATTCGATTATTACAGTGACGATGACAGGTGTTTGTACAGGTGTGTTTAATTTATTGTTGTCAACGTCAGGATATGTTGCACCAAGCCTTGTTGATGGCGTGACGGTAGCGGCAACACAGACTGATTCGGTAAAGAATATGCTGATTTTTTGTTTTGTAGGATTGGAAATAATAACATCTATTATTGTGATCGTTCTGTTATCTTTCGTTAATGTAGAAAAGGGATTGCAGGAAAAACAGGATGAAATTGCAGCTCGTAGAGAAGCAAAGAATACAAATAAGTAAGCGGGATACAAGGAGAAAATATGAAGCATCAGGATATCATTGAAAAAATGACACTAGAGGATAAGATTGCGCTTTGCAGTGGTAAGGATTTCTGGCATACAAAGGATATGCCACAATACGGTCTTCCATCCATCATGATGAGCGATGGACCACATGGGCTTCGTAAACAGGAGGCGGAGGCAGACATGTTAGGTGTGAATGCGTCTGTACCAGCCACTTGTTTTCCGGCGGCAGTGACAACGGGCAATTCATGGAATGTTGCATTGATGCATAAAATTGGACAGGCAATCGCAGAGGAGGCAATTGCCTATCAGGTTTCTATTGTTTTAGGTCCTGGTGTAAACATCAAACGAAATCCATTGTGTGGACGTAATTTTGAATATATCAGCGAAGATCCATATTTGGCAGGTAAAATGGCGGCAGATTTTATTCGTGGTGCAGAAGAGAAAGGTGTCGCAACATCGCTGAAACACTTTGCGGGAAATTCGCAGGAAACAAAGCGTTTTACATCAGATAGTGTCATTGATGAGAGAACGTTGCGTGAAATTTACCTCACAGCATTTGAAATTGCTGTTAAAGAGGGAAGACCAAAGACCGTTATGTGCGCTTATAACAAACTAAATGGTATTCATTGTAGTGATAATAAGAAACTGTTGACGGATATATTACGTGATGAATGGGGACACCAGGGAATTGTAGTGACAGACTGGGGTGCTATGAATGACCGCATCGAAGGATTTAAGGCGGGATGCGATTTGTCTATGCCTGGGGGAAGTGACTATATGGAAGCGGATGTTGCAAACGCAGTCCGTTCCGGTGTTTTAGAGGAAGCGGTCATTGATGAAAATGTAGATCGCATGATTGATTTGATTTTACAAAGTGCTGCGCGTTTACAAAAGGATGCAGCATTTGATCAGAAAGCACATCATGAGCTGGCAAAAGCTGCGGCAGGAGAGGGTATTGTACTTTTGAAAAATAAGGACAACATCCTACCTTTGCAAGAAGGAACAAAGGTTGCATTGATTGGTAAGATGGCAGAAAAAATCCGTTATCAGGGAGCAGGAAGTAGTCATATCAATCCTACAAAATTGACACAGCCAAAGGATGTGATTTCTCATACGGCATTTGCAGTGGGATGCGATGAGCGTGGAAATACAAGTGAGGAAATGCTAAAGGAAGCAGAGCATGTAGCACATACGGCAGATGTTGCCATCGTTTTTGCAGGACTGACAGAGGTTTATGAATCGGAAGGATTTGACCGCAAAGATATGAAAATGCCAGAAGGGCATGTGCGCATGATTGAGGCAGTTGCATCTGCAAATCCAAATACCATTGTGGTATTGATGTGTGGTAGTGCAGTGGAGTGCCCTTGGGCAGATGATGTGAAAGGAATCTTATATGCAGGATTGTCTGGTCAGGCAGGAGCAGAAGCGATTGCAGATATCTTATATGGAAAAATAAATCCGAGTGGAAAATTGGCAGAATCCTGGCCGATGCGGTACGAAGATTGTATTTCTGCAAAAGAGTATGCAAACCAGAGGGATGCTCTTTATAAGGAAAGTGTTTATGTAGGATATCGTTATTATGAAAGTGCTGAAGTAAAAGTCCGTTTTCCTTTTGGTTACGGACTGTCGTATACCACCTTTTCTTATGACCATTTGCAGGTGCATCCACTTGCAGATGGAATGTATCAGGTTACTTGCGATGTTACCAATACAGGAAATATTGCTGGAAAGGAAATTGTACAGGCCTATGTTGCGGCAGTAAATTCTAACATCTTTCGTCCAGCGAAAGAATTAAAAGCATTTGCGAAGATTGATTTGGAACCGGGGCAGACAAAACAGGTGACGTTTGTATTGAATGAGCGTAGTTTTGCAATTTATCTTGGAAAAACATACATGGATGCAATGGATGCGGAACAAGTTTTGGCGGAAGGATGGTATGTGCCAAAGGGGCGTTATAACATCATGATTGGTTCTGGCAGTCAGAAAATAGAATTGATGCAGACGATTTCTGTTGATGGTATGGAACTTAAGAGTCCAAAATGGCAAAAAGATTCCTGGTACGAGACACTTGTGGGAGAACCACAGCAGACAACATTTGAAAAAATTGTGGGTTATTCTTATACATGTAAGCAGCATCATAAGGGTGAATTTACGATGGAAGATACCGTTGAGGAGATGAAAAACGAGTCGTTTGTTATGAAACTCATGTATAACGCGTCGGCAATGGTTATAAAAAAAGGCGTGGGTGGAAAGATTACAGAGGATAATGAGGCGGAATATCGAATGATGCTTTCATCGTCGGTAGGAAGTCCGCTGCGTTCTATGATGATTAGTTCTGGCATGAAGGGAAGTCTGTTTTATGGACTCCTTGATATGGCAAATGGGCACTTCTTCCGTGGACTTGGTAAAATAATTGGCATTGCTAAGTGAAAATAGGAAACAGGTAGACATAGTTTTGGCAAAGGTAGGAAAATTATGAAAGCGACAAATTTAAGAGTAGAATATATGACGAATCCGATAGGCATAGATTATGTATGCCCACGTTTTAGTTGGATATTTGAACAGGGGACAAAGCAAACAGCATATCAAATTATTGCAAAAGACGATTTTGGAAATCTGTTGTGGGATTCCGGTAAGGTTGTATCAGAGCAGATGCATCTGATTCCGTGGGGGGCAGATGATCTTACAAGTCGTACTCGTGTAATCTGGTGTGTGACGACATGGGACGAAAATGATATACCAGAGACATCAGAAGAAGCCTATTTTGAAATAGGGCTATTGCATGGGAGTGACTGGAAGGCAAAATGGATTACAGGTGATTATGTTCCGAAGAAAAAAGAACGTTACCCGGTGGATTGCTTCAAAAAATCATTTTGCGTTACAGGCGATAAAAAGATAAAAAAAGCCAGAGCATACATGAGCGCCTGTGGTGTTTATGAGGGAAAAATCAATGGAAAAAAGATAGGCGAATGTATTCTCGCGCCTGGAATTACGGATTATAGAAAACGTGTACAGTATCAGACGGTTGATGTGACGTCTTTGCTTGCAACAGGAGATAATGAACTGTCTTTTATGCTTGCGGATGGATGGTATCGTGGTTCTGTTGGGGCATGGGGGATGAAGAATTATTATGGTTCTGAAACGAAATTGCTGGCACAGCTGGAGATTACCTACGAAGATGGCAGCATGGATGTTGTTGCCACAGATGATCGTTTTGTCTGGACAAATGATGGCCCAATTCGTTTTGCTGATAATAAAGATGGTGAAATTTATGATGCCACCAAGCAGGATTTTTTGCATGCCCAGTGGAAAAAGGCGAAGGTGACAAAACATCCTGTTGTTCCAACAGCATCAGATAATTTTATCATGAAAGAACAGGAAGTTTTCTCGAATCCAAGGCTTATCACGACACCATCTGGAAAAACAGTGCTCGATTTTGGACAGAATATAGCAGGTATTGTAGCTTTTTCGGTAAATGCGAAAGCGAGACAACGCATCTATCTTCGCATGGGTGAGCTTATGAAAGATGGAGAGTTTACGCAGAAAAATATTCAGTGCGCGAGAAAAAATCTGATAACGCCTTTGCAGGAAATCACGTATTTCTGTAAGGATGGAAAAAATGATTACAAAACCACATTTGCAATCTTTGGTTTTCAGTATATTGAAGTGGAAGCAGATATGGAAATAAACCCGGCTGATTTCAAGGCAATCGCAGTATACTCTGATTTTGAGACAACATTTACGTTTGACTCCTCAAATGAATTGCTGAACCAATTTGTGAAAAATACACTTTGGTCTTTGAAAAACAATTCAGCAGATATTCCTACAGATTGTCCGACGAGAGAACGTCACGGATGGTCTGGCGATGCACAGATTTTTGTAAATACAGCATCTTACATGGTTAATTATGCACCATTTGCTTTAAAGTATGAAAATGATCTTTGTGATTGGCAGAAAGCAAATGGTAATTTTCCACAGATTGCACCAGAAGGTGGAACGGATCCTTATATGCGTCCAATGAATGGTTCTGTGGGTTGGTCTGATGCAGGAGTGTTGCTTCCGTATCTTTTGTGGAAAAAATATGAGGATCAGCGCATAATTGAAACCTATTATGAACCAATGCGTCGTTATGCCAAATATATGATAAGCCGCACAGGCAAAACAGAGCCATTTATTTCAGTAAAGACGGGATTATCAAAGGCAGATAAAAAGTATTTATATAATTTTGGTCAGCATTATGGTGAGTGGGCAGAACCATCAGATGTGCATAAAATGTGTTGGAAGGACTTTGCAACGTCACGTCCAGAAGAAGCAACAGCATATCTTTCATATATCATGGGAATTATGGTAGAGATTGCCGAGGTATTAGGCCATACAGAAGATATTCCACTTTATGCAGAATATCGTGATGGTGCCAAAAATACATATCGTAAATTAATGCAGCAAGCGGAGTTTTCACTTGATACGGACCGGCAGGCAAGATTAGTCCGACCATTGTATTTTGATCTGTTAGATGAGAAAGGTACGGCATTTGCTAAAAAACGGTTGATTCAGGCGTTGGACAATTATCATTGGCGCGTAGGTACAGGATTCCTTTCTACTCCATTTATCTTATATGTACTGGCAGAGATAGATCCGGAATATGCCTATCGATTGTTGGAAAATGAAGAAAAACCAGGATGGCTTTGTATGCCAAAGGCAGGTGCAACGACCATCTGGGAAGACTGGGAGGGTCCAAATTCAGATAATGGAAAAGGCGGCGGTATTGCGTCTTTGAATCATTATTCTAAGGGAGCTGTCTGTGAATGGGTATTTGATGAGATGTGTGGTATCAAGATGGCAGGAGAGAATCGTTTTAAGATCGCACCTGTGCCGGGCGGACATTTCAGTCATGCCGGTATGACTTATGACAGCGTCTACGGTAAGGTGGGATGCTCTTGGAAAAAGTACGCGGATGGAACGTATGCCTATCACATTCTTGTTCCACCCAATACAACGGCGGAGGTGAGCCTGCCGGGCTGCAAGGCGCAGACGCTTCCTGCTGGGGAATATGATCTGTGATTTATGGAAAAAAACTTAAAATCAATCTAAAAAAATAACAAAAAAGCGAATTTCCTATCGTGGGAATTCGCTCTTTTACGTTATACTGTAGACAGAATAAAAGAGCCAAAAGGGACACTCCATGTGGCAAAAGGAACGTCCCTACCAGACAAGGAGGATACAAAAAATGAGTAAATTTCCACAGGGATTTATGGTAGGTGCTTCTACCGCAGCACACCAGGTAGAAGGTAACAATATTCACAGTGATTACTGGGTACAGGAGAATGTAGAACATTCACAGTTCGTCGAGCCATCCGGCGATGCAGTCGATCATTACAACCGCTATGAAGAAGACATCAGGATGATGGCAGAAGCAGGGCTGACGGCATATCGTTTTTCCATCGAGTGGGCAAGGATCGAGCCAAAGAAAGGCGAGTTTGATGACAAGGAGATCGAGCATTATCGCAAGGTCATCGCCTGCTGCAAGGAAAACGGCATCGAGCCGATCGTGACCATGCATCACTTTACTTCTCCGGCATGGCTCATTTCCATGGGCGGCTGGGAAAATGAAGAAGTCGTTGATCTCTTTGCGAATTATGTAAAATATGTCGTAGAACGTCTGGGAAGCGAACTTAACTATATTTGCACCATCAACGAGGCAAACATGCGCTTACAGTTGGCTGCCATCATGAAAAAGTACATGGGCAGCATGGGCGGCGGAGCAAAAGATGCAGCAAATGCAGATGCCATGAAGAAAATGGCTGAGGCTCCAAAGCAGGATGCACCAAAGGAAGGCGATGTGCAGGTTGGACTCAACCTTGGACAGGGTATGAATACCATGATGATGGGCATGATGGAATGTGCAAAGGCATTTGGCTTGCAGGATCCAAGAGGCATCCATACTTTTGTTTCCATGTGCACACCACAAGGGGATATTCTGGTCATGAAGGCGCATCAGGCAGCCAAGAAGGTCATCAAGGAATTATATCCGGACATCAAGGTCGGTATCACTTTATCTTTGCATGATATGCAGCCGGAAGCAGGCGGCGAAGATGCAGCAGCAAAAGAATGGGATGAAGAATTCCGTCATTATCTTCCATATATTGCAGATGATGATTTCTTTGGCGCACAGTCTTACACCAGACAGTGCTTTGATGCTGAGGGCAACAAATATACACCGGACGGCGTGGAATTGACCCAGATGGGATATGAGTTCTATCCACAGGCGATCGCCAATGTAGTGCGTGCCGTTGCAAAAGATTTCAAGGGAGACATCATTGTCACAGAAAATGGTATGGCAACCGCTGACGACAGCAGACGTCAGGAATATATCAAAACAGCAACGGCAGGTCTTCAGGAGTGTATCGCAGACGGTATTCCACTCAAGGGCTATATGCACTGGTCACTCATGGATAACTTTGAGTGGCAGAAAGGTTTCTCTATGCAGTTCGGTCTGATCGCAGTAGACCGCAGCAATATGAAGCGTACCGCAAAAGAAAGTCTTTATCTTCTTGGAAGTATGGCAACAAAATAAATAATACCATTAGGAAAAATCCTCTTGCAGATTTCTGCAAGGGGACTTTTTTCGACCTGTGTAAAATGGTGAGGACAATTTTGCCGAAAAGGCAAAGAAAATCAGAAATTATGCATAATTTTCAGAAAAATCTTGTGTGATATGTCGAAAAAGTGCTATGATGGAAAAAGTAAAGGAGGAACGGAGTCCTATGAAAAAGAAAAAACAACAGAGGAAAAGAGGAATCGCGGAGGAGATACAGGTCAGTATCTTGTCAAAGGTAGTCATCGTATTTGTTATCGTTGCGGCAGTGGTTACCTTTATGGTGGGCAACATCAGTCTGAGTGCCCAGAAGAACGACCTGGAGATGCAATCCAAAGCAGCAGCATACCAGTTGGAGATATTCTTTGAGGAATACACGACGGTCGCAGAACAGATGGCACTGAACACAGATGTGCAGACTTTATTGGAGGAGACCGGACCGGGAGCCAATATTACAGAGTCAGAGCGTTATGCAACCGTATTCAATACTATGAAAAAGACCGCGGCAGCAGACAGTGACAACATTCAGGCAGTCTGGGTCGGCGATATTGATGCCAATGTTCTGACACAGTCAGACGGCTATACCAGTGGCAGTGATTTTGAGATCACAGAGCGTGCATCACCACTTGTGCGGATGAGTAAATCAGGATCCGGAAGCTCTCTTGTGTCAAGAT
>OGZO01001191.1_pt1 | contig 19144 bp, 16 predicted proteins | sample 1576721 | NCBI WGS metagenome assembly OGZO01 (sample SAMEA3541516, study PRJEB24748) | human gut metagenome | biome: human gut; feature: human-associated habitat; material: faeces | place: China | collected 2012 | reverse complement strand
CCCCCGGAGGAGCGAGCGTCTGCAGTTTTTGGCAGACAATACGGATGACCTCATCCCCAAACAATCGATTGTACAGGCCGTTGATGCGTTTAAGGCCGTCGATGCCGAACAACAGCACGCACACACCTTCGCGGGGCTGGGCGTCCAGCAGGCGGCGCACCTCGTGCTCAAATTCGAATTTGTTAAATACGCCCGTCAGGTGCTCCACTTTGTTCTTTTTTCCCAAGTTGGTGATGATACCCGCAAACAATACGGGTTCGCCGCCCGCGTCGCGCTCCAGGTGCCCGCGGCAGCGCATCCAAACCCATTCGCCGTGGCGGTTACAGGCGCGGTATTCGACACAATGGCTGTCGGCACGGCCGTCCGTGATTTCCTGGTTGGCTTCCAGAAACGCCTGCTTGTCGTTGGGATGCACCTTCGCACCCCAGACGGCCGCCGCGTTGGCAATGACGCGGCCGGGCAGGTCAAACTCGTCCACCATGGCCTGGGGATAACAAAAAACGCCGGTTTTCATGTTGCAGACGTAGACATAGTCGTCGGTACTCTGCACCAGAGCGTCCAGCAGATAAATCGTATCATAGGTGAAGTCCACGCCGGGGCTGCGCTGTGGGGAATGCAGCAACGCGTACTGGGCGTTGGCGATGTGGAGACGCCGCTTTTTTTCGTAGAGCTTTTCATCCACGTCGCTTAATAGCTGTGCGACGGAGCGCGCGGGACCGTTCGGCTCCGGCGTTAAAACGCCGAAGGAAAACGCGTCCGCCTGCTCGGACAGCGCCTGGACTCCATGCAGGGCTGCCAGCGCTGTATTCATACGCTGTACCGCCTGCTCTCGTGGTGCGCCGCGCATCAGCGCCAGAAATTCATCTCCGCTCAGGCGGCAGTAAAAACATGGCAGATGGCAATTCAGACATCGGCTTCGCGCGGTTATGTTTTCTTCAGAGGTGCCATAAAGGGACACACACAAAAGTCCTACAAATTGTCTTCCGGGATGCGGACATGACCCGCGGAGTGCTCCAAACTTGGAAAGACACAGATCATCGTGGATGCAGACATTCGACCGGTTAGAAATGCCACATTTTTTGAACCGAATGTCCATCTGCATTTCCATCTGAAATCCCACGGTGTGGTCTTCTAATAATATTACTTATCACCGCAAAAGCGGTATATGCTTATTGCGGCAATTTCTTTTTGCGTTGATGCACGGTTTATTTTACAAGAACCTTGACGAATTTCTTCTTGCCGCGTTTTACGACAAGACCGTCGGCACCGAAGGAATCAGCACTGTAGGAGGTCTTGATATCGGTGACCTTTGCATCTGCAACGCTCACGCCGCCCTGCTCAACGGCACGTCTTGCATCGGAGCGGGATGGAGCAAGCTCTGTCTTCACGAGAAGTGCAAGGATGTCGAGATCGCCGTCTGCAAAGTCAGCAGCCGAAAGCTCTACGGTCGGCATGTGTGCGGAATCTCCGCCGCCTGCAAAGAGTGCATGGGATGCCTCGCGTGCCTTGGCAGCTTCCTCCTCGCCGTGTACCAGCTTGGTCAGCTCGAAAGCTAAGATCTCTTTTGCCTGGTTTAATTGCGCGCCTTCCCAGTTCTCCATCGCGTCGATCTCCTCGAGGGGGAGGAAGGTCAGCATACGGATGCACTTTAAGACATCGGAGTCAGACACGTTTCTCCAGTACTGGAAGAAATCGAACGGGGAGGTCTTCTCCGGATCAAGCCATACGGCGCCGGACTGTGTCTTGCCCATCTTTTTGCCCTCGGAATTAAGGAGCAGGTTGATCGTCATGGCGTAAGCGTCTTTTCCGAGCTTACGGCGGATCAGCTCTGTACCGCCGAGCATGTTGCTCCACTGGTCGTCGCCGCCGAACTCCATGTTGCAGCCGTATTTCTGGAATAAGGTGTAGAAATCGTAGCTCTGCATGATCATGTAGTTGAACTCAAGGAAGCTTAAGCCTTTTTCCATACGCTGCTTGTAGCACTCAGCGGTCAGCATGCGGTTTACGGAGAAATGAGCGCCGACCTCGCGCAGAACATCAATGTAATTTAAGTCCATCAGCCAGTCTGCATTGTTGACCATGAGCGCTTTGCCGTCGGAAAAATCAATAAAGCGGCTCATCTGCTTCTTGAAGCAGTCGCAGTTGTGCTGGATGGTCTCCGGTGTCATCATCTGGCGCATGTCGGTACGGCCGGACGGATCACCGATCATGGCAGTACCGCCGCCGATTAAGGCGATCGGCTTGTTGCCTGCCTGCTGGAGGCGCTTCATTAAGCAGAGCGCCATGAAATGTCCGACATGCAGACTGTCTGCAGTCGGGTCAAACCCAATGTAGAAGGTTGCTTTTCCGTTGTTGATCAGTTCTTTGATCTCTTCTTCGTCTGTTACCTGCGCGATTAAGCCGCGGGCAACTAATTCATCGTATAATGTCATGATGTCAGTTCCTTTCTTTGTGGTTGTATTTGTGGTTGTCTTTTTCTGGCGGCGGTACAACAGCCGGACGGAGCCGGACCTTTGCTGCCGCACAAAAAAACCCCCGTCCTTCAAAAAGGACGAGGGTATAAACTCGTGTTACCACCTTTGTTCACAGACCATTCACATGGTCTGCCTCTGCGAGTGTCCGACAACACTCAGGCGCTTGTAACGTGCGCCGCTACGTCACAGCCTACTATCGCATCGCCGCAAAAAGAACGGTCATGCAAATTGGGTGTGAAGCTCGGGGATGTATTCGTAATAAGCTTTCCGTGCACCTCTCATCAGCCGGTTGCTTTCTGTTCGTTCCGCTTATTCTTACTTCTTCCCGTCAAAGCCTGTGTTCTGCTCCGATTAACGCCATTATAGACGCGTCCGCGCGCATTTGTCAACCGGAAAATAAATATTGTGTATAATTGCGGAACTTTTTCCCAATAATACCAGCATAGAAAAAAATAAGAAAAGAGGTAACAACGATGGTATTAAGTGAAAAAGAGACAGCGGCGATCAAGGATCTTCAGACCCAGGAGAAAACCTGCGTGGAGAAGTATTCCAGATACAGCAAGGAGGCAAAGGATCCGGTTCTTGTGAATTTGTTCACCGATCTTCATAAGAAGGAGCAGCAGCATTTTGATTCGCTGGGACAGGTGTTAAACGGTACCGTACCGAACTGCAACTGCAACGACAGCGACGGAAAGAATTATAACCCGACCGCCACCTACTCTCTCGCGGAGTCCGAGGACAAGAAAAACGACTGCTTCCTTGCGACTGACTGTATCGGTACCGAGAAGCTGGTGTCTTCCGAGTATAATACCGACGTGTTTGTGTTTGCAGACCCGGGCGTCCGCAAACTGCTCGCAGACATTCAGGTGGAGGAGCAGAATCATGCGGAGATGCTCTATAAGTATAAGACTGTCAACAGCATGTCATAAAGCAGACAAAGTATCATGTATAAGAGAAGTCCCGGTGCAAAGAGTTCCGCACGCGGGGCTTTTTTAACTTATAGGATTAGGGTGTCAAAAGGTTTATAACCTTTGATATAAATTTGTACCTTGAAAGCTTAACACGATATGTAAAAACATTGGATTCTTTGGTAAAATGCAGGCAGCATTTTATGAGGTCATCCATATGTCTTTTGTTAAAAATGATAATCAACAGCTTACTGTTTTAGACAGCACTTTTCATCTTACAGACAGACAAAGTTTTTCCTGCTATTGATGAAAATATTTTTTCTGTTCTTTACAGTGAAAAAGCATCCAGACCTAATACTCCGGTCAATGTGATTGTTGGGCCACTGATTCTTAAAGAAGCTCTTAATGTTACTGACGATGAGATCGTTGAAGCTAGGACATTTGATATCCGCTATCAGTATGCGCTGCACACAACCAGTTTTGAAGAGCAGCCAATTAGTGACAGAACCCTCATCAGGTTTAGAGCAAGAGTTCTTTCTTACGAAACAGAGCATGATGTTGATCTTATTCATGAATGAGGGGTCAGGAGAGTTGAGAGTGTCGAGGGCACTTTTTTTATGTCAGTGGTCTGGTGCTTTCTCCCTGGATGATAACAGGAAGCGTTGTATAGCTTTGGATGAGAAGCTCCGGGTTCTGAAGCTTACGGATCATCATGGAGCCTGCCTGCACACCGGTATCATAGACATTGATATCTACAATGGTAAGCTGTGGGTCGATGATGCTGGAATATGGGTAGACGTCAAAGGTAAGTATGGCAATGTCATCCGGGATGGAAAGCTGCCGGTCTTTGACTGCCTGGATGACACCTAATGCGAGGGTGTTATTTTCACATACAATAGCGCGAGGCGGTACAGGCTGTGTCAGCATATCAGAAGTAACAGAATAAGTGTGCTGCCAACTGGAATCGGTATTTCCGATACGGGCAGCCGGAATGTGAAAGCCTCTGTCTAACATGCCTGCCATAAATCCTTTTTGACGCTGGGCAGAAATATAATCGGTTTTGCGCTCTCCGATAAAGGCAACATCTGTATAACCACAGGCTATCATGTGGGCAGCGGCATATTCACCGGCAAGGGCGTGGTTGGTATCTACCCAGCATAAGCAGCTTTCAAAACTCGGATGTCCAATGATAATGTGTGGAAAGCCTGCATCCAGAATAAGATTTGCAATTTCTTTATTAATGGCAGAGCCGTGGATGATAAGACCATCGGAGGAACGGCTTGTGATAACTTCGCTGACTTTTTCTCCGGGATAGTGCTCTTCAGAAGTGTTGACAAGCGTTAGGGAATAGTTGTTTTCGGACAAGGTATGGTGTACGCCGCACATAATGTCAAACATATGCGGATTCCGATAAGCAGTATCTTTCTCCAGATTGGTAAGATAGACAATATTGGAAGTAGCACCTTTTGCAAAGTTTACAGCCCGGGAGTTAGGGGTATAATGAAGCTTTTCAATTGCTGCATGAACCTTTTCCACAGTGGCTGGGGATATGGTGGTCCAGTGATTTAAAACTTTAGAAACAGTGGATTTGGAAACACCGGCTTCATTGGCAACATCATTGATGGTAACAGACATAAAATACCTCCTAAAAAAATGTATAAATTTACAAATACAATATAGCGGTTTCCTAACAAAGTCAATCGTTTTTGGCAAATAAACGTTGTAAACAATGGGAAAAAGTGATAGATATAGACTTAGCAAGAGGAACAAATTGCATGAAAAAAAGAAAATAAAGAAAACGGTTTCCTAAAGAAACCGGAAAACGGAGGTATTTTTATGAAGAAAAGGGTGTTGAGTCTGTTGCTCTGTACTGCAATGACAATCGGCGCATTATCCGGTTGTGGAAAAGATGCAGGAAAAGATGAAGGAAAGACTACAGAAGTACTTGGAAATGATGCAGGGGATGAAATGACAGAAGTAAAAATCTGGCACGATGGGGATGAGAATATCATGCAGACCATTGCAGATTGTGCGAATGAGAAACTGGCAGAGGATAATATCAAGGTTACCTTTGAAAAGAAGAGTGGTCTGACCGACCAGCTTCAGTTATATGGAAATGATGAATCCAACGGACCGGATATGTACCTTTATGCACATGATTCATTGGGAACATTTGCAGAAATGGGAATTTTAGCTCCGATTACGGATGTTATCAGTGAGGATGTAATGGCAGATCTATTACCAATGACCGTAGAAGCAGGTAATTATAAGGATACCCAGTACCTGCTGCCGGTTTATTATGAGACATTGCTCTTTATGTATAATAAGGCAAAATGGGAAGGTGATGTGCCGGAAACAACAGATGAACTGTATGATTATATGGTAGCACATACCGATGTGGATGCAGGAACTTATGCACTGGTAAATCAGCATTCTACCGCATACAATGTGGCACCGGTGATCAATGGTTTTGGTGGATATATTATTGATAAAGATGCAGATCCTGGATTAAATACACAGGAGACCAAGGATGCTATCGCGTACAATCAGAAATTTGCAGCATTGGAGGCAGATGGAGATTACAACACAGTAACTGCATTATTCAATGAAGGCCAGGCAGCAGCAATCATCGGTGGACCATGGCTGGTATCCGGAATCAAGGCAGCGGGCATTGACCTTGGTATTAAATCCTTAGCGGATTTTAAACTTCCGAATGGAAACGGACTGGCACCATATTCTGGTGTACAGAGCATTGGTGTCTTAAAATATGCAGCAGAAAATAAGAAAGAAGCAATTGCAAAAGCATTAGAGACAATTGCAAGCCCGGAAGTAGGTATTGCACTGGCGAATAAATCAAACTGTGCACCGGCAAACAGCAAAGCATATGATGATGCAGATGTTGCTGCAAATGAGATGATTATGGCAATGAAAGCAACGGCAGAAACTGCACAGCCTATGCCAAACATTCCGCAGATGAGCGTTATGTGGGGACCGGCAGAAGCATTTTTGGCGGCAGTCAACAAATCCGGGGAAGATATTGACACTGCAGCAGAAACTTATCAGCAGGAGGCATTGGATGCCATTGCTGATATGCAGTAAGAAGGAGTTTATTTAGAAGCAATAAAGAGGAAAATCAGGAAGAGAAGTGTGTATATGAAGATCAAACGGAAATTAACACCATGGCTTTACAGTATGCCGGCGCTGATATTGATTGGAATGGTTATCGTATTCCCAATTATTTATACGGGTTATATATCACTGACCAATATGAATCTTTTTCACTGGTCAAATTATGAATTTATCGGACTATCCAACTATAGCAGGGCATTATTAAAGGCAGACTCCGGTTTCCTTGGAGCACTGTTTACAACATTACTTTGGACCGCATTAAATATGGTGATACAGGTAGTTGTGGCATATTTTATTGCATTGGGATTTCAAGGAGAAGATTTAAAGGGAAAACGTGTATACAAGACCCTTTTGATGTTTCCGTGGGCAATGCCTGCATATGTGTCCATTCTTTTGTGGAGAGTAGGCATTTATAACACAGAGTTTGGTCTTCTGAATAAGATTCTGGTGGCACTTGGCTTTGGAAAGGTAAATTTCCTTTCCACCAATGTGCCGGCATTTCTCTCCTGTATGACCTTAAACCTGTGGATGGCATTGCCGTTTATGATTATGATGATAGACGGTGCACTGTCCAGCATTGACCGCAGCTATTATGAAAGCGCAGAACTGGATGGAGCAGGTTTCTGGTCAAAGAACATCCATATTACCGTTCCTGCAATGAAAGGAATTATTGCACCGGCGGTTATTATGACGACATTTACCACATTTAAGCAGTTTGATATCGTATATCTTCTTACGATGCAGAAGGGAGCATATTCAGGAGCAACCTTACAAACCGTAATTACCTATGCACAGCAGAATGCGTTTGTTTCAAATAACTATGGGCTGTCCTCTGCGGTATCCATTATTATCTTTTTCCTCATCATGGTATTTTCGCTGTTTACCAATCGAGGGGTAAAGGAGGAAAATTATGACTAAGAAAAAGAGAAAACAGATTTTACAGCGTAGCGGATTACATATTTTTTATATTATACTGTGTCTGCTGGCACTGGTGCCGATTTTATATGCGTTGAATCTTTCCTTTGAAAGGGGAAGTGGAGCATTGTCCTCTGGATTATCTTTGTTTCCAAAGGAATTTACACTGGATAATTATAAAAATATACTGACGCAGAAGCCGTTTTTGCGGTGGTTTTATAACTCTGCCGTATTAAGCTTCTTTACAATGGTCATTGCTATCGGATTTGCCATGGTGTCATCTTATGCATTTTCAAGATACCGTTTTAAAGGAAGAAATGGCATTTTAAAATTACTGCTTCTCTTAAATGCATTCCCACAGATCCTGTCCATGTTTGCATTATTCCGTCTTTTAAAACAGATGAATATGCTGGACACGAAACTGGGACTGGTGATTATTTATGCGGGAAGCATGTGCATCTTCTCTATCTGGAATATGAAGGGGTATTTTGATACCATTCCGGTAGAAATTGAAGAAGCATCGAAAATTGACGGTGCATCGGATTTCCAGCTGCTGTGGAAGGTAGTAATGCCGCTGGCTCGTCCGGCAATCATTGTAACTTCTGTGATGGTACTTATTTTTGTATGGAATGAATATCTGTTTTCCACAACATTTCTACTGAATGAAAACAGTTATACACTGGCAGGTGGATTATATCAGTTACAGTCCAGCGATTACACCAGAAGCTGGGGAATGTTTTCTGCAGCCGCTATCCTGGTATCTGTTCCAGTGCTGATTATTTTCTTCTGTATACAAAAGTATATGGTATCCGGTCTTACTGCAGGTGGTGTGAAAGGATAGAAATAAAATGGAAAAAGAAGCAATTTTGCATATTCCACTGTCACAATTTGCCTTTGCAGAAAAAGAAGACCGGCTGGTAATAAGAATCCGTTGTAAAAAGGACGATTTAAAACGGTGCGTGCTGCATTGGGGAGACCGGGTGGCGATGGAAGAGCCACTTCCGGTAAAACAAAATGAAATGGAACATGTGGCATCCGATATGCTTTATGATTATTATGAAGTTAAGATTACATCTCCGTATACCAGGATATGCTATTATTTCCGGTTAGAGGACGATACAGAAAGCCTTTATTATTATGGAAGAGGATTTGCAGAGAAACTGTCCTGTGGCAGGGCAGAATATTTTCAGTTTCCATATATTCGAAGAGAGGATATTTTAGATATCCCGGAGTGGGCAGAAGACATTGTTATGTATCATATTTTCCCGGACAGTTTTGCAAATGACAGACGGGAACTGAAGGAAAAAGCGACAAGGCATATGCTTTTGCCGGATAAAAAAAGCGACAGCAATGGAAAAATTTTACCGGACCGGATTTGCAAGAATCATCTGGGTGGTACACTGAAAGGAATTTGTGAAAACCTTGACTATATCGAAAAGCTTGGAATTAACTGCATTTATCTGAATCCGATTTTTGAAGCGGCGTCTTATCATAAATATGATACCATTGATTATTTTGAAATCGACCCCTGTCTTGGAAATAAAGTGGATTTAAAAGAACTGGTGCAGCAGTGCCACAAGAGAGGAATCCGTGTTATTTTAGATGGTGTATTTAATCATTGTGGAGCAGATTTCTTTGCATTCCGGGATGTGCGGCAGAAGGGAAAAGCATCAAGATATTATAACTGGTTTTATTATCTGCCGGAAACGATACAGTACGCTGATCCGCCGGATTATGAGGCGTTTGCCTATGTAAAGGAAATGCCAAAGCTTAATACCGGAAATCCTGAAGTGGTGGAGTACCTTTGCAATGTTGGAACTTACTGGATTCGGGAAGCAGACATTGATGGCTGGCGCTTGGATGTGGCAAATGAAATCAATCATGAATTCTGGAGAACCTTCCGTCATGCGGTGAGAGCAGTAAAAGAGGATTTATTTCTAATAGGCGAAATCTGGGAAGAAGCAGGCATCTGGCTTCAGGGAGACCAGTTTGATTCTACGATGAATTATACTTTTTCTTATCTGTGCCGGGATTTTTTTGGAAAGGGAGAACTTTCGGTCAGTGAATTTGATGCCCAGATGCAGCAGATGATTTACCGCTACCCATGGCAGGTGAGTCTTGCACAGATGAATTTTCTGGATTCCCATGATATTCCGAGATTTTTAAGCTATTGCAATGGAAATAGAAAGAGAATGGAGCTGGCATTTTTCTATCTCTTTATGGGAGTGGGCGTGCCATCAGTATTCTATGGGGATGAAGTGTATATCGAGGGAATGAAAGAGCTGGAGTATCGGGCAGCCATGGACTGGCAGGCAGTAATGGAGCAGCAGATAGAAAACAACAGATTACAGGGAAATCTGGCAGAGAAGTTCAGCTGCTGGATTGTACTCCGAAAAGAGCATGTGGCGTTACGCAAGGGCAATTACCGGACAATTTATTGCAATGATATTACAGGAGCATATGTATTTTCGCGTAGTTTTGGGGATGACAAAGTCCTGATATTTTTAAATACCGGCACCGGCAGTGTGACACTGACATCAGTGGAAGTTCCACAGTTGCAGAAAGAAAAGATAATTCTTTCTTCCTATGAGGGAAAACTTTTGGCTGTTTTGTAAAAACAAAAGATATTTCTATAAATAGTATCGTTCTTTAAAAAAGATAAGAGACATCTTTACATACGTGTGGTATACTTTGGAAAAGAATACATGAAAGACAAATGGGGAATAGAAGTAACGGATGGAAAAAGTATACTTTTCAAAAGAAATCAGCCCGGAGAAGGTATTAGAGATGTATCAGCTTCTCGGGAAGAAGCTGGACGGCAAAGTGGCGATCAAGCTTCACTCCGGTGAGGCGGGGAACCAGAATTTTTTAAAACCGGAATTCTGGAAGCCGGTCATTGATTACGTTGGCGGTACCGTTGTGGAATGCAACACTGCATACGAAGGCGAGCGTAATACAACCGCCAAGCACAAAAAGACGCTGGAGGCACATGGATGGAGCCGGTACTTTAAAGTCGATCTTCTGGATGCGGAGGGACCGGATCTGGAGATTGCGATCCCGAACGGCAAAGTCATTCAGAAGAACTTTGTAGGAAAAGACCTTGCGGATTATGATTCGCTTCTGGTTCTTTCCCATTTCAAGGGACATCCGATGGGAGGATACGGCGGAGCGCTCAAACAGCTTTCGATCGGCATTGCATCTTCCGCCGGCAAGGCATATATTCATGGTGCAGGAAAGCCGGAAGATATCTGGACGGCAGACCACGACTCTTTCCTGGAGTCTATGGCAGATGCGGCATCTTCCGTTGTCGATTACTTTAAGGGGAATGCAGTTTACGTCAATGTCATGAAAAATATGTCGGTCGACTGTGACTGTTGTGCAGTGGCGGAGGATCCGTGCATGAAGGATATGGGTATCCTGATTTCGACAGATCCGATTGCAATCGATCAGGCATGTCTTGATCTGGTCTATGCGAGTGATGATCCGGGCAGAGATCATCTGCTCGAGCGAATCGAATCCAGACATGGCGTACACACGATCGAGGCAGCCGCATCCTTAGGTTTCGGAACCCGCGAGTACGAATTGATCACGGTTGCCTAGGCCAGGAATCAACGAGGTGACGAGGCAGATATGGCTTCATTAAAAAAAGATACCGCATACTATCACCTTCCGGGGCTGTTTGAGTTTTATGAACTGTATCGTGTGTTTCTGCCGCTGTTTTATGAGCACAGGGAATATTTTTATGACTGGTGCGACATCGGATCGATCTATGGTGCACCGGCGGACTGTCTCTGGGGAGGCGGACGCGTCGGGTTCGGGGATCACAACCCTGCGGAGGTTCTGGCGCTGCTGCGGGAGTACGGAATCTCTGCCCGGCTCACCTTCAGCAACTCTCTGCTGCGGGAGGAGCATCTTTCGGATCGGAAATGTAATGCTCTGTGCGTCCTGTTTGAGGAAGGCGGAGATCAAGGAAACGGAGTGATCGTTCACTCGGATCTGTTGCTGGCGTATTTAAAGCAGCAGTATCCGGGGGTCTACTTTGTCTCCTCGACCACCAAGGTTCTGACGGATTTTGAGGATCTCCGGGGGGAGATCAACCGGGAGGATTTCCGCTATGTCGTACCGGATTTCCGGCTGAATAAGGCGTTCGCGCAGTGGGATACGCTGACCGGATGGCAGAGGGACAAAGTGGAATTTCTGTGCAATGAATGCTGCTGGTTTGGCTGCAGGGACAGGAAGCGCTGTTACGAAGCTGTCAGCCGCAAAAATCTTGGAGAAGGCGGCGCGGAGCATCACTGCGCGGCTCCGGATGCAGAGGACGGCTATCTGTTTTCCAAAGCGATGGCTAATCCGGGATTTATCGGTACAGACGCCATCAAAAATGTCTACCTGCCCATGGGATTTTCCCAGTTCAAGATCGAGGGGCGGGGACTTGGCAGTGCGCTGATTCTGGAGTTTCTTCTCTACTATATGACGAAACCTGAGTATCAGCTGCACGTCAGGGAAAAAATTTATCTGGACAATATGCTGGATCTGTTCTGAGCGGCTGCGATAGAGCAGCAGCAATGGGCGGCAGGCGGGAAATGGCACTGTTTTTCAAAAAAACAGTGCTTTTTTTGCGGGAAGATGTTAAGATGATCAGATAAACACACAAGAGATCTTATAGAAGGAAAAGAACGTATGAAGTTAGCAGAATTTAAGGAAAAATATATCGGAGACCGGGCGTTTTATAAAAGATATTTATATCTGGCACTGCCCATGATTGTACAGAATGCGATCACGAATCTCGTCAGCTTTCTGGATAACATCATGGTGGGACAGCTTGGCACGGAACAGATGTCCGGGGTTGCCATCGTCAACCAGCTGATTTTTGTATACAATCTGGCGGTTTTCGGCGCGGTTTCGGCAGCCAGTATTTTCGGGGCGCAGTATTACGGAAAGGGAAATCACAAGGGACATATGTATTCCTTCCGGTTTAAGTTATATGCGGCGCTGCTTGTGACAGGGCTTACCATTCTGTTATTTTTAACGTGCGGGGACAATCTGATCTCACTTTATCTGACGGATACCGCCGGAGACGGGGCGACGGATGTGGCGCTTGGGTATGGACTCCAGTATCTTGGGATCATGGTAGTGGGACTGGTTCCGTTTGCGGTCAACCAGGCGTATGCGACGAATATCAAGGAGACGGGACAGACGATGGTGCCGATGGTTGCGAGTTTTGTCGCTGTGGGAAGCAATGCGCTGTTAGATTATCTTCTGATCTTCGGAATCGGACCGTTCCCGGAGCTTGGTGTTGCCGGCGCCGCGCTTGCGACGGTGATTGCACGCTACATCGAGGCGTTCATCATTATTGTCTGGGCGCACAGCCATACCGGACGGAACCTGTATTTAAAGGGCGCCTATACCGGATTTGGCATTCCGGGAGAGGAATTGAAGGCGATTATCGTGAAAGGATTTCCGCTGATGCTCAACGAGGTTCTGTGGGCGGCGGGTATGACAGCGGTCACACAGTGCTATTCCGTCCGCGGACTGGAGGTTGTGGCAGGACTGAATATCGCGACGACAATCACAAACCTGTTCAACATCATCTATCTGCAGCTTGGTTCCTGCATCAGTATCGTGGTCGGACAGTATCTGGGCGCTGGCGAGCTGGAAGAAGCAAAGGACGCAGACAACAAGATGATCGTGTTCAGTGTGTTCTGCTGCATGATCGTGGCAGGTCTTATGCTGGTGGTCGGAGGATTTTTCCCGCAGATCTACAATACAACGGAGGAGATCAAGGCGCTTGCGACAAGCTTTATCGCCGTATCGGCGATGATTATGCCGTTCTGTTCGTTCAGCCATGCGTCGTACTTTACGCTGCGCTCGGGCGGAAAGACGATGGTTACGTTCCTGTTTGACTCTGTTTTCACGTGGATCGTTGTCGTGCCTGCCGCGTTTGTACTGGCACGTTTTACAGGACTTGGCATTGTGAGCGTGTACTTTCTGGTGCAGGCGACCGAGCTGATTAAGGTGGCGATCGGATACCGCATGGTGCGGAGCAATGTATGGCTGGTGCAGATGGTGTAGCTGCCCGGGCGGAGAAGAAAAATAAATGGAAAGCAGCAGTGTATGGAAAACAGTTATTACGAAACATAGCCAATAGATTGTCCGTAGATTTCTCACAGACTGCATAGTGGAAATAGTGCAATTTTTGTATGATATTATACAAGAAATATATGCAAATATATCGTATTATTGATAATATAGATTACGTTAGCGTATAAGGAGCATCTGAGGAGAAAATATGGCAGCTGAAAGAAAAACATTGACACAGCTATTTGTGCCAATATGTGTAGAGACTTTATTTTATATGCTTTCAGGCATGGTTGATACACTTATGTTATCATCTGTAAGTGACCAGGCTGTGGGAGCTGTTGGAACAGCAAATACATATATAGGCGTTTTTATCATCATGTTCGGCGTAATATCATCAGGTATGGTAGCGGTTATGTCACAAAATATCGGAGCGGGAAGACCTGGAGTTGCATATCAGGCCAGACAGCTTGGACTGATGTTTAATGCAGTGATGGGCATCCTGATGTCTGTTATTCTTGCTGTTTTTTCTGGTGGAATACTTAGAATAGTAAGTATTGCCCCGGCTTTGTTTGAACCGGCGGAAACATATCTTAAAATTGTTGGAGGCGCATGTTTTTTAAATGCACTGATTCCTATTTATTCCAGTTATCTGAGAGTGTTTGGATATACAAAGCACTCACTGATAGGAACGGTTGTTGGAAATCTCATTAATATAATACTTAATTCGGTATTTTTGTTTGTGTTTAACTGGGGAGTAATGGGAGTTGCCGCTGCCACAGTTATTTCAAGGGTTGTAAATCTACTGATTGTAGCAGGCATGGGCGCGGTACTTATAAAAGCAAAGCAGAGCCCGGAGCGAATTCCGTCCCGGAAGATACTTGCGCAGATCGTTAAGATAGGTTTTCCTTCTGCATTAGAAACAGCGCTTTATAATGTGGCAATGACACTGATAGTACGATTTATGAATCAGATGGATGCGGACGGAATGAATGTTACAGCACGTTCGTATACTATGCAGATAGCAAATTTCTCGTACTGTATAGGAGCTGCACTTGCACAGGCCAATGCTATTATGACTGGCTGGAGAATTGGGGCAAAGGAGTTTGAAGAATGTGACAGGGGGACACGAAAAGCTGTGATATATGGTCTTATAACAGCAACGTGCTTCTCTGCGGCATTTGCAATGTCCGGACATTTTATCATTCATATATTTACGGATGACACACAAATGATAAATCTTGTGGTAAAGCTGTTGATAGTAGATATATTTCTTGAGTTTGGAAGGGTGACAAATCTTGTATATGGACAGGCGTTAAAAACCAGTGGAGATGCAATTTTCCCGGTTATTATGGGTGCGATATTTATGTACCTGTTTGCAGTTGGCGGAACGTATTTTCTTGGAATACATATGGGACTTCAGGCTGTAGGAGCATATATTGCCATGGCAGCGGATGAGTGTGCGAGAGCTGTTGGAATGGTGTTTAGATGGAAAAGCGGAAAATGGAAAAGTAAGAGTCTTGTAGAACTGTAGGAGAGAATATGTACTTTGAATTGAAGGAAAACAAACCACATGGCACAAAGGACGATCCATTTAGCACATATCATATAGAGAATGCGGGGCGCTCATTTCAGATACCGGTGCATTGGCATGATGAATTTGAAATTATATATGTAAGAAGCGGTTTTCTGACGGTAAGTATATCCGGAGAGAGCTATATTGGAAAAACAGGAGAAGCGTTTGTGGTGTCGCCGGGCAATCTGCATCTTATGGGATCACAGACCGGTACGGTGGATTATTATACCTTCCTATTTCCGTTAAAGTATATATCTTTTCGTACAGATGACATGTTAGATGAAAAATTGCTTGAACCATTAAATAGCGGTCACTTGATGATATGTCCAAGAGTAAAGGATACAGCAAAAGAACTGTGCGAACAGCTGATTGAGATATATATGGCAAAAAAGGATGAAAGCGAATCGAAAATAGCGACACAGGTCAGAACAAAAATAATTCTTTTACAATTTATTCTTGAAATGTGGAAGAAAGGATTTGTAATAGAAAATGATACAAGTGGCAGAAATACAGTAGAAAAAGAGATGGTTTCCTATATACAGCAGAATTTTACAGGAAAGATATCGCTGAGGGAATTTGGGGAACAGTTTCATCTCTCGGAAAAATATATATCGAGGTATTTTAAGGAACATTTTCATATTACACTGTCACAATATGTAACATACCTGCGGTTGGAGCATGCAAAGCAGCTGTTACAGGACACCGATATCCCGGTTACGGATGTAGCCATGCAGAGCGGGTATCAGAATGTAAGCTATTTTATCAGAAGTTTCCAGAAGGCATATGCGGTATCACCGTTGAAATATAGAAAAAATAATTATAGCAGATAAATTGATACAGGAAGCGCAGCAGAGTTTCTATGATGGCACGATCATTGATAAATGTACGATCAGGTGCAAGAACAGCAGCCGATCCGGCAGCTATAGGAAGGACAGGTAAGGTGGGAGTCGAAAAAATAAAGATACTTTTTTCCATATAACGTTTAAAATAGCTTGATTCCATCCCCAAAACAACATATCATGTACATAAAAGCAATCGTGAAGAGGACAGGAAAATATGAGCGCAGAAATGATAAATAACCATAAAAAAGTGGTGTTTCTGGATGTGGACGGCACGATGGTCAATGACCGGGGAGAGATACCGGAATCTGCCAAAGAGGCGGTCCGCAGGGCGAAGGCGAACGGTCACAAGATGGTCGTCTGTACGGGAAGAAGCCGTTTCCAGATTTATGATGAGCTGTTGGAACTTGGGTTTTCCGGGATTGTCGGCGCGGCAGGCGTGTTTGTGATCGCCGATGGGAAGGAAATTTATCACGCATATATTGATGAGGAGCACAGGAAGAGCGTTTATGATTATCTGGAGGGCAACGGATTCCTGTTTTGCTATCAGGCGGACGACGGTGTGGTGCTGAACCGCCGCAGCAGTGAGGGAATCTTAGAGATCTACCGAAAGATGGGGATGAGCGAGGAGCGCCTTGTGCGTCTCACTGGAAACATGCATCTGACGGAAGAGCCTTGGAAGAATCCGAAAAATGAAAAGCTTCTATATTATAATGCGCCGTTTCCGGTGGCTAAGGTACATGCGGATCTGGAGCCTTACTTTGACACGGTGGCGATCAGTCTGGAAGGTATGGGAGAATATGCGGGCGAGATTGGCATCAACGGAATCAATAAGGCAACGGGCATGGAGCGCTATCTGAATGCGGTCGGCATTGCGAGAGAGGATTCCATTGCCGTGGGAGACGGTCCGAATGATCTTCAGATGATGGAATACGCAGGAATCGGTATTGCGATGGGCAACGCGAGAGAAGAAGTCAAGGAACGGGCGGATATGGTTACATCGTCCATCAACAATGATGGAATTTACCGGGCATTTGAAACATTGGGATTGCTGGCATAGAGGATAGTGCTATGGAAAAAAGAAAGCTGCGGATACTGACAGTCGTTGTATTTGCCGGTGTGCTGATATTTGGCGCACTGCGTCAGAACAGTACGGGAAGAGGAGAACTCGGAGAGATTCAGGTTGCCATGTGGAATTTGGGAAAAGTGGACAATCTGCAGCTTTCCTATGAATATTGCTGGAAGCAGAACGGAAGCGCCGGAGGAGAGACGATGCATGCCTGGGCGGATATGCTGACAGGTGAATGGATAAGCGAACATTACACGACGGATGAGGACGGGACAAGACTCTATTTAAAGCAGTTCTGTGACGGGAGGAATCTGTATCATTACATTGACTGGAGTGGTGAGTGGGAGCAGATACTGCCGCAGCAACGGGAGAACACCGTCATTCCTGATTACGAAATGGTGACGGATCTGGGTTACGACGGGACAGATGTGGAAGACCTGGAGCGCGTCACAGAGGACGGGGCTGTGGAGATTACCTGCTCTTTTACGCAGGAATATTTAGAGGAGGCATGGGAGAATCAGGTGGCACAGGTGGAGAAGTCCTATGCTTTTTATGAAAAAAGTGGAGCGGACGGGGACGCCGTGAAGACGGCGGCGCTATCTGTCCAGCAGCACAAGCAGGCACATTACGAGGATATGACGGCAACCTATGTGATCGATGAGAATCAGATTCTGCGAAGCATGGAATATCAGATTACGCTGATTAGGCCGGAGATCACACAGGATCTTTCTGGCAATAAGATGCTTGGAAAAGACCGCAAGATGCAGATTACGGTGACGGCGGAAGTCGACCGCTACAATCAGGGCGGGATTGCCAATAAGGTGCAGCAGTATAAGACACTGGTGCAGGAATATATGGAGTAGGAGAAAAAGCCGCGCAGGGAGATAATCTACGCGGCTTTCTTTGCTTTATAGAGCGTATTCTACGGTGAAGGGATTGCACTTTACGGGTCGGTGAACTAAGGTGTAGCTATAAAGCTGCAGCTTTACAAAAGCATGACAGGTCCCTCGGAACGGTGGACAGCGACCTGTTCGGAAAATGGAGGAAGTATATGGATCAGACGAGGATCGGAACATTTATCGCAGTATTGAGAAAGGAAAAAGGTCTGACGCAGAAAGAACTGGCAGAACAGATTGGCATCAGTGACAAGACGGTATCCAAGTGGGAGACCGGGAACGGGATGCCGGACATAGCATATCTGTCGCCGCTCTGTGAGGTGCTGGACATCAATGTAAACGAACTTCTGTCGGGTGAGAAGCTTCCTTCCGAAGAATATCTTGGAAAGGCGGAAGAAAATATGAAACATTTAATGCAGGAGAATCAGAATAATAAAAATGCAGGCAGATGGCAGGGGCTGGTGGGAATCGCATTGCTCGCAGTGGCAGTCTTTCTGACATTTGGTTTGTCGCAGGCGAAGATCGGGTGGTATGTGGATTGCCCGTCCATCATCCTTATAGTATGTATCTGTGCGGCGTGCGTGCTTTTCAGTGGCTGCCGGACAAAATATGAGGTGGTTCATTTCTTAAGGAAAACAGTGCTGCCCGCTGGTCTGGTGGTTATGGTCATCATGGTTCCGGCATTACTTCATTCTCTTTCAGATCCAGCTGCCATCGGACCGAATATTGCTGTGATGGTACTCACGCTTTTGTGCTGCCTTCCAGCACGTTCAGCTCCTGATCCACGCGAAGAATCATGTCCTCGGTGATAAAGCCCTTGCTCACGCCGGTGGGCGTACACAGAAACGTGCCGTCGTCCAGCTTGACGCTGACGTTGCCGTCGTTAGCCGCGACCCAGCCCTGCTGCCACATCTTGTGACACACATCGCAGATTTGCAGCCTGAGCGCATGAAGGTCCATGGCGATGCCTCCTTTTTTCGCTTACTTTTCGGATAGTATGATTATACCACTTGCGTTTGGAGAAAACTTTTGATATTATGGCAGATCATAGCACGATCTTCACTTTTCTGTGCAAGGAGGCCCGCCATGCAATCCCTGCGTTATCACGAGAACCGCCCCCGCGGCTCCATGGATTTTCCGCTGGAATATCACCGCATCGACCAGCACCATCCCCGCTTCGAAATGCCCTATCATTGGCACGAGGAGTTCGAAATTTTGCAGGTACGGCAGGGCTCCTTTGACTTGACGCTGAACGGCGCA
>OGZO01001181.1_pt1 | contig 19230 bp, 9 predicted proteins | sample 1576721 | NCBI WGS metagenome assembly OGZO01 (sample SAMEA3541516, study PRJEB24748) | human gut metagenome | biome: human gut; feature: human-associated habitat; material: faeces | place: China | collected 2012 | reverse complement strand
GTGCTGTTGACGTTAATGCCCATCAGGCGGGCAGCGGTCGTATGAACGATATTCCGGGCGACTGGGGTACCGCTGTAAACGTACAGACCATGGTATTCGGAAACAAGGGTGAGACATCCGGTACAGGCGTTGCCTTCACACGTAACCCCTCCACTGGCGAAAAGGGTATCTTCGGTGAGTACCTGATCAACGCCCAGGGTGAGGACGTGGTTGCAGGCGTTCGTACACCGCAGCCCATCACCCAGCTTGAAAAAGACCTTCCGGACTGCTACAAGCAGTTTATCGATCTTGCAATGAAGCTGGAGAACCATTTCCACGACATGCAGGATATGGAGTTCACCATCGAGGAAGGCAAATTATACTTCTTACAGACACGTAACGGTAAGAGAACTGCTCCGGCTGCGATCCAGATCGCCTGCGATCTCGTAGACGAGGGACAGATCACTCCCGAGGAGGCTGTATGCAGAATCGAGGCTAAGTCTCTTGACCAGTTATTACATCCCACCTTCGATCCGGCTGCATTAAAGGCTGGCGAGGTGATCGGACAGGCTCTTCCGGCTTCCCCGGGTGCAGCAGCAGGTAAGGTATGCTTCGACGCAGAGACTGCCAAGGCTGCAGGCATCGGCGGCAAGGGCGAGAGAGTGATCCTGGTTCGTCTGGAGACATCTCCGGAGGACATCGAGGGTATGCACGCTGCACAGGGTATCCTGACTGTACGCGGCGGTATGACCTCCCACGCAGCAGTAGTTGCCCGTGGTATGGGTACCTGCTGTGTATCCGGCTGCGGCGAGATCAAGATCGACGAAGAGAAGAAGGAATTCTCCCTTGGCGGATATACCTTCCACGAAGGCGATTACATCTCCTTAGACGGAACCACAGGTAAGATCTACAAAGGCGACATCCAGACTCAGGAGGCTTCCGTTGGCGGAAACTTCAAGAGGATCATGGACTGGGCTGACAGCTTCCGTAAGCTGGGCGTTCGTACCAACGCAGACACACCGGCTGATACTGCAAACGCAGTGAAGCTTGGCGCTGAGGGTATCGGCCTCTGCCGTACCGAGCATATGTTCTTCGAGCCCGAGAGAATCCACAGCTTAAGAAAGATGATCCTTTCTGATACCGTTGAGGCAAGAGAGGCTGCATTAAACGAGCTGATCCCGTTCCAGAAGGGCGACTTCAAGGGCATGTACAAGGCTCTGGAAGGAAGACCGATGACCGTTCGTTACTTAGATCCGCCGCTGCATGAGTTCACTCCGAAGACAACGGAGGAGATGGCTGACCTTGCAAAGGATATGGGTCTGACGGTTGAAGTTGTTAAAGCAAAATGTGATGAGCTCCATGAGTTCAACCCGATGATGGGTCACCGTGGATGCCGTCTGGCTGTTACTTATCCGGAGATCGCAAAGATGCAGACCCGTGCCGTTATGGAGGCTGCCATCGAGGTTAAGGAAGAGTGCGGCTACGACATCGTTCCGGAGATCATGATCCCGCTGATCGGTGAGAAGAAAGAGCTGAAGTTCGTTAAGGACATCGTTGTTGAAGTTGCTGAGCAGGTTAAGAAAGAGAAAGGCTCCGACATCCAGTACCATATCGGTACCATGATCGAGATCCCGCGTGCGGCTCTGACAGCCGGACAGGTAGCTGAAGAGGCAGAGTTCTTCTCCTTCGGTACCAACGACCTGACACAGATGACCTTCGGCTTCTCCCGTGACGACGCCGGCAAGTTCTTAGATTCCTACTACAAGGCTAAGATCTACGAGTCCGATCCGTTTGCAAGACTTGACCAGACAGGTGTTGGCCGTCTTGTGGAAATGGCTGTAAAGGAAGGACGCGCAACCCGTCCGGAGCTTAAGTGCGGTATCTGCGGCGAGCACGGCGGAGATCCGTCTTCCGTAGAGTTCTGCCATAAGGTAGGCTTAAACTATGTATCCTGTTCTCCGTTCCGTGTGCCGATCGCAAGACTGGCTGCTGCCCAGGCTGCTCTGCACGAGAAAGGGTATAAATAAGATTGGGATCACCGTAAGGTGAAAAAATAGAGGGGGTTCTGGCTGTTGGGCCAGAGCCCCTTTTTTCAAAGCAGACATTGCATCCGGCGGATGGATCATAAAAAAGGACAGAGGAGGGGTAGATTTGTCCTCTTTCAATAAGAAAGCGGCAGAGACTGTTACGATTGACTGGAAGCCGAACAAGAATCTGGATGTTCCTTTGTATGCACAGATCGTCACATATTTTACAGACAATATCTCCACCGGAAATTGGACTGGAGGACAGAACGTGCCCTCCCAGCGTCAGCTAGCCAGGGAATTCGACGTAAATCGAAGCACGGTAGTAGAAGCCATTGCAGAACTGATCTCCATGGGACTTCTGGAAACGAGCTATGGCGGGGGGACGAAGGTAACCCGGGACAGCTGGCTGCATATGATGCATGCGGATTCCTCTCATTGGAAAAATTATGTTGATGCGGGGAATTTTTATTCCAATCACTCAGCCGTCCAGCTGATCAATCGGTTTGAATTTGAACCGGGGTATATCCGGATGTGTACGGGGGAGCTGTCGCCGGATATCATTCAGCAAGGGCTGGTAAAGAGGGCGCTGGATCATCTTTCTGAAAAGGACCTGGAACTTAATTATTCCAATCCCTACGGTTCTCCAGGGCTGAGAACAGCCATCCAGAGTTATTTAAAGGGCAAGGGGATCGAAGTACCGATTTCTAATATACTGATAACGTCAGGAGCGTTACAGGCGCTTCACCTGATCGCTTCGGGGATGGTACCTCCGAAATCCAGGGTTTATGTGGAAAGCCCCTCCTATCTGGAATCTCTGAATATTTTCCAGTCCACAGGGTCTTATCTGGTTCCGGTTCCCATGGACAGGAGCGGGATCCTGCCCTGGATGATTCCAGGAACTTCTCAGGGAACGGCACTGCTTTACACAATTCCCACGTTTCAGAATCCAACGGGAAGGACCATGCCTCTGGAGAGGCGAAAAGAGCTTCTTATGTGCTGTTTAAAAAATAATATACCTGTCATAGAGGATGATACTCTGTATGACCTGTGGCTGGACGAGGTGCCTCCGCCTCCTTTGAAGTCTTTGGATGGGAACAATAATGTGATTTATATTGGAAGCATGTCAAAATGTTTTTCTCCTGGCCTCAGAGTTGGATGGGTCGTGGCGCCTGAGGGTGTCATACGGCGTCTCGCAGATGTGAAGATGCAGATGGATTACGGCGTAAGCTCCCTGTCCCAGCAGATCGCCCAGAAATTATTTGAGAGCGGACTTTATGAAGAGGGTCTGAAAAATATAAGAGATTCCCTGAGGGAAAGGAGAGACCAGATGGGCCAGCTTCTGGAAAGGTATTTTTCTGATCTGGCTGTCTGGAATTTTCCATCGGGAGGTTTCTTTATATGGCTGCGGCTGAAGGGGAAGGTTCTGGCCCAGCAGGTGTTTGAGAGCGCACTGAAAGAAAAGATCCTGGTTCCTCCAGGAAGTATTTATGATGCAGATTGTTCTTCCTGTATCCGTCTCAGCTACGGTTTTCTGGGCGAAGAGGAGATGGAGTCGGGAATGGTGCATTTGTCGGATATAATCCGGCGGTTAAATTTAAATTAAAATAAAAGGAAAAGAACTGTTGTGTTTGTAAAATTGCAATCACAGCAGTTCTTTTATTGTCTAAAAACCGATATATTTGGTTGGTATTTTTTTGTAATTTGGTTGGGAACAAAAAAGGATTGTGCATATACAATAAAAATAGAGATAAAAACAAATGAGAATTATCTAAAATATATAATAGAAATGCAGGAGGAAAAGAAGCAAATGGGAAAACTGGATGGAAAAATTGCAGTTGTCACAGGGGCAGCCCAGGGAATCGGGTATGGATGCGCGAAGGTCATGGCAAAGCATGGAGCGACCGTAATCCTGGTGGATTTTTCTGAAAGTGTCGCTTTGGCAGCAGAAGAGATCCGAAATATGGGATATAAAGCGGATCATTTCCGTGTGGATGTGAGCAGCCTGGAGGATGTCCAGAAAATGGCAGATGGGATCATAGAAAAATATGGTAAGATCGATATACTTCATAACAATGCGGGAGTCAACCGCAGGGTGAGATTTGAAAACCTGGATGTGAAGACCAGAGATTTCATTATGGGAGTCAATATCCTTGGAGTATGGAATATGACAAAAGCCGTTTATCCATATATGCTGAAGGAAAAATATGGAAGGATCATCAACACATCCTCAGTAACAGGAACCAGAGTCGTTGACGAAGGGCAGACGACTTATGCACTTACAAAAGGTGCGGTATCGAGTTTTACAAAAGCTCTGGCATATGAAGCCGGTCCGTATGGTATTACTGTTAATGCGGTCCTTCCGGGGTGGGTACGGACTCCAAAGGTTGAACAGGTAGCCGCAGACAGCAGGCCAGAAGATCCGGAAAGCGCACTTAGGGATATGGCTGGTTTTATTCCCTTAAAAAGATTGTGTGATATCGATGAAATTGGGGATCTGGTCGCTTTTCTGGCTTCAGATGAAGCAAAATATATCACAGGAACTGAAATGGTCATTGACGGAGGGAGCACCCTTCCAGAAACATTTGATATTTTACACGCATAAAGGAGGAAAAATTCAATGCTGCATTATCCTTATATTCCTAACTCCAACGAAGCGGTCCGTAAGGAAATGCTGGACTTCATTGGAGCGGAGTCAGTGGAAGAAATCTATGCATTCATTCCTGATGAAGTGAGAATGAAACGGCCGCTGGATCTTCCAGAACCTTTTACATCGGAAATGGATCTGAAAAAGCATGTGGACAGTATTTTAATGAAGGACAGCACCTGTGATGAAAACATAAGCTTCCTGGGGGCAGGATGCTACAACCATTATGTACCCGCAGTATGTGATGAAATAAATGGAAGATCTGAATTCCTTACGGCGTACAGCGGCGACACTTATGCGGATCATGGAAAGCTCCAGACATTCTTTGAGTTTACCAGTATGATGGGGGAACTGCTGAATATGGATGTTGTCAGCTTCCCCACATATGACGGAGGGCAGGCCGCTTCCACAGCAGTTATGATGTCACACAGAATCAATCATAGGAAAAAGGTGCTGATCCCGGAAACGATGAATCCCAATCTCCTGTCACAGCTGGAATGTTATTGTGAGGGAATGGATCTGATAAAAGTCAGGCCTCTGGAAAACGGACAGATTGATCTGGAGGATCTGAAGGGAAAATTATCCGATGATGTTTCCTGTGTATTTATTCAGAATCCGTCCTTCCTTGGATTTTTTGAGGAGCAGTGCAAAGAGATCGGATGCTTAGCCCATGAAGCTGGTGCACAGTACATTGTATATGCGGATCCGGCTTCGCTGGGGATCATTTCCGCACCAGCGGATTATGGGGCAGATATTGCATGTGGAGATATCCAGCCGCTGGGGATCCATATGAGCTATGGAGGGGGATTAGGCGGATATCTGGCAACAAGGCAGGAAGAGCAGTATGTGATGAACTATCCCCATCATTTATACAGTATATTTAAGAATTCAAAAGGAGAATTTGGATATGCCAGAGCCCTTCCCGAGAGGACCAGCTACTACGTCAGGGAAAAAGCCGTTGAGTACCTGGGAACCTGTGTGGGCCTGTGGGCTGTGACAGCGGCTGTTTACCTGGCGGTCATGGGACCGGAAGGCATGAAGGAAATGGGGGAAAATATCCTCTATAAATGCAATTATGCGCAGAAAAAGCTGGAAACAGTGGAGGGGATCCGTCTGCCATACAAAGAAAGCAGAGGATTTATGGAATTTGTCATCAATGTGGACGGCACAGGAAAGACCGTTGCCGAGATCAACAAAGAACTTCTGAAATACAGGATCTTTGGAGGATATGATCTGAGCCGGCAGATGCCTTCTATGGGACAGTCCATGCTGGTCTGCGTTACCGAGAAAACAGATTTTTCCGATATTGATACGCTGGCAGAAGCTTTAAAGAAGATTTTATCAAAGGAGGAGTAAGGAAATGTCAGATCCGAAATTACGCAATTTCCATGAAGCAAAATGGGATGAGCCAGTGATCTTTGAACAGAGCGTGCCGGGAAGCCGCAGCATTCTGTTTCCAGATGTGTCCCAGAAGGCGATGCCAGTGACAGGAGATGTGTCAGATCTTATCCCAGATCATCTGAAAAGACAGAAAAGCCCTGCACTGCCAGAAATGGCCCAGCCACAGGTACTGCGTCATTATCTCCGACTGTCCCAGGAGACCATCGGCCAGGATATTAATATTGATATCGGTCTGGGTACCTGTACTATGAAATACAGCCCCAAAATCAATGAACAGTTTGTCCGCTCTTCTAAGTTTACAGAGATGCACCCATATCAGGATGATGACACGGCTCAGGGAATCTTGAAAATCATATATGATTTTGAACAGATCATGAAGGAAATTTCTGGTCTGGATGCTGTTTCCTTTCAGGCTGGCGGCGGCGGACAGGGAATTTACGCCAATGCGGCTGTGTTAAAGAAATACTTTGAGGATAAAGGCGAGGCGGATCAGAGGACCCAGATCATCACCACCATCCTGTCGCACCCTCTGGACAGTGCGGCCCCTGCGACAAAGGGGTTTGAGGTGATCAGTCTTTACCCGGATGAGAATGGCTATCCCAGCCTGGAAAATCTGAAGGCTGTGGTATCAGAGAAAACCGCTGGAATTTTTATTACAAATCCAGAGGACACCGGAGTGTTTAATCCCATTATCCGTGAATTTGTGGATGTGGTCCATGAGGCGGGCGGATTATGTGTCTGTGATATGGCTGATTATAACGGGCTTTTCGGGCTTGTACGCGCCAAAGAGCTGGGAGCCGATATGTGTCACTTTAATCTCCATAAAGCGTTTGCGTCCCCCCATGCATGCATGGGACCCGGCTGTGCAGCCCAGTGTGTCAGCGCGGAACTGGAGAAATATCTCCCCAGACCCAGGGTACGGTTCGATGGAACCAGATATTACACAGATTATGACGATGAAAGCTCGGTGGGAAAGATCCGTCAGTTCCAGGGAAGCCTGGCAGCTGTACTGCGGGCATACTCCTGGGTTATGAGCCTTGGAGTGGATGGACTGAAAGCTGTCGCGGAGACGGCGATCCTTAATAACAATTACATGATGAAGCGGGTATTGAATGAAGTACGCGGTATCTCCATGTCATGGGCAGAGGAAGCTCCCAACCGCCTGGAGCAGGTGCGGTATAGCTTTGAAACGCTTTTACAGGAAACCGGAGTGGATGCAGAGCATGTGAACCGCCATATGCTGGATTTCGGATTCCAGAGATTTTTCCCGAGCCATCATCCGCTGATCGTACCGGAGCCATATACGCCGGAGCCTACGGAGTCCTATTCAAAGGCTGATATTGACGAATATGTGGCGGCACTGAAGAAAATCAGCGACGAAGCATACAGTACTCCGGAGGTAGTTCTGACGGCGCCTCATAATGGTCCCATTTCAGCGTTGGAAAATGATCATATTGAAACCGTGGACCAGCTGGCGGTTACATGGCGGTCCTATCTGAAGCAGCATGGAAGACCGTAAGGCGGTGATCGGGCTGGTGATCAATCCCATTGCAGGCATGGGCGGAAAGGTAGCCTTAAAGGGAACCGATGGGAAGGAAACGCTCGATAAGGCCAGGGAGAGAGGCGCCAGGCCGGAATCGCTGAAAAAGACGGAGAGAGCGCTGGCAAAGCTGATGCCGTATTCGGGCCAGATCCAGTTTCTTACGGTTTCCGGGGTTATGGGTGCCGCGCTCTGTGAAAAAATGGGTTTCTCCTATACGCCAGTTTATGAAAGCGGGAAAGAGACCACAGAAAATGACACAGTGGCTGCGGCAGCGATCATAGCGGAAAAAGGAGCAGATCTTCTTCTGTTTGCAGGAGGAGACGGAACCGCCAGAAATATATGCCAGGCTGTTGGAGAACGCGTTCCGGTCCTGGGGATTCCTGCAGGAGTGAAGATCCAGTCTGCTGTGTTTGGGCTTACGCCGGAAGCAGCCGGGGCCATGGCGGCTATGGTAGCCCAGGGACTTCCCGTATCCATGTCGGAACGGGAGGTAGTGGATCTGAATGAGGATGAATACAGGAAGGAACGTGTTTCTTCAAAGCTTTATGGTTCGCTCAGAGTCCCATACGAACCATCCTATGTCCAGAACATGAAACAGAGCGGTTTTTCTTCTGAAAATGACCAGATGGGAGGGATCGCTGCATATCTGGAAGAAAAAATGGAAGATGATGTATTTTATGCCATTGGATCGGGATCTACTGCCAAGTGCATTTCCAGATTCCTTGGAATTGACTATGAGCTTCTGGGCGTTGATCTGGTCCGAAATAAAAAATTGGTAAAAAAAGACGTGACGGAAGAGGAACTGTGGGAGATAACTTCTGGGAATCCTGTCCGGATCATAGTTTCCCCCATTGGGGGACAGGGATTTATTTTTGGAAGAGGAAATCATCAGTTCAGCGCCCGCATTTTAAAGGTCGTGGGAAAAGAAAATATCCAGGTGATCGCACCGGAATCAAAACTGATCTCGATTCCTGGACACACATTACATGTGGATTGTGGAGACGAATGTGTCGAAAAAAGTCTGAATGGATATTATAATGTATTATGCGGATATGGATATTTTCATTCCTTCCGGTGCAGATAAAAATGAAAGGCAGGTGGAAGAAGCGCAATGGCGACTGTATATGTGAACGGAACTGTCTATACCATGCGTCATGAAGGAGATAAATGTACGGCATTTGTGGTGGATGATGGAAAATTTATGTATTGTGGGACGGATGAAGGAGCCAGGGCTTTTGGAGAAGGATGCCAGGTGGTAGACCTGAAAGGAAAGACCGTTATACCAGGAATGATCGATACTCATCAGCACTTATTTGCGTACGCGAGAGACCTTCAGAAATTGAATTTAAAGAGGGCGGGATCGAAAAAAGAACTCCTGGAAATGATCAGGGAAAGGGCCTCGCACACACCGGCGGGAGAATGGATCCTTGGAACTGGGTTTGACCACGAGAAATTTACAGATCAAAAAGAGCTTCCGACCAGGGAGGAACTGGATCTGGTGTGTCCGGATCATCCACTGATCATAACCCGGTATTGCCTTCATGTGAATGTGGCCAATTCTCTTGCGTTAAAAGCAGGCGGGATCGGACGGGGGTTCCAGGCAAAGGTGGAAGGAACTGTGGAATTTGATGAAAATGGAGAACCTACGGGAACGTTAAGGGATCAGGCTGCGGCGGATATTATCGCGGCGATCCCGGATCCGCTGGCTTCATTGGAACAAAAGAAGGATGCAGTGGAAAAAGCGTGCCATGAGCTGAACAGCCATGGGCTTACAGGGGTCCATGCAATCCAGGGGATCCACTGCAATCTGCCGGAATATACCGATGTGTACCAGTCTCTGGCAGATGACGAGCGCCTGACTGTGCGGGTGTATCTGGGATATGATGAACTTCCTGGATGCCATATCCGCACGGGACTGGGAGATGAAATGGTCAAATATGGGTTCTATAAGCTGTATGTTGACGGAAATATGGGAGGGAGGACAGCTCTTTTGTTTTCTCCCTATTCAGACGACATAGATTCCATGGGGATCCCCAATTATACCCAGGAAGAGCTCGACCAGAAAGTGAAGGATGCATATGAAAGAAATATCCAGGTGGGTGCCCATGTGATCGGCGACAGAGCTGCTGATATGCTGACGACGGCCATTGAGCGGGCATATCGGGAAAATCCGAAGCCGGACCCGAGGTTCCGCATGATCCATATGTCTCTGCTGAATGAGGATATTATTTCCAGAATCGCGGACCTTCCAGTGGTTCTGGATATCCAGCCCATGTTTGTATCCACCAATGTACATTGGTCAGAAAGCAGGGTAGGCCATGACCGCTCCAGGTATCACTATTGTTGGAGAAAGCTCCTGGATAACAACATGATATTGACAGCAGGATCAGACTCGCCGTGTGAGTCTTATGATCCTATGGATGGTATATATGCCATTACAACCCGGTGTGGTATGGATGGATACCCGGAGGGCGGATGGTTCCCAGAGGAAAAGGTAACGGTGTATGAAGCGTTGGAAATGTATACAAAGAATGCAGCATACGTTTCCTTTGAAGAAGACCTGAAGGGAACCATTGAAGCAGGAAAACTGGCAGATTTTGTGATACTTAATAAAGATTTATTTCATACGGAGCCGGAGAAGATCAAGGATATCCAGGTAGAAAAAACATATCTGGGCGGCCGGATGGTCTATGAAAGAGGAAACAGTTTGCGATAAAAACGATGATAAAAGAAAAGGAGAGGTTAGTATGAAAAGAATGTTAAGTTTTACTCTTGGAGCAGCCATGGTGTTATCACTGGCGGCATGTGGGGGAAAAGGCGGAAACCCAGCATCAGAGACTAAGGCACAGGGGGCCGGGACAGATACTGCAGGAGCTGTTTCAGCGGATTCCGGGCTGGAAACAGAAATCACATCCACAGATCCGGTCACAATCCGTCTGGCTTACGACGTGGCAGAATCCCATCCGTCCCATAAGGCATTTGTAGAGAAATTCCAGAATGCTTTACAGAATGCCAGCAATGGAAACATTACTGTGGAACTTTATCCAAACTCCCAGCTGGGCTCTCTGGCAGAAAATATGGAGGCGATGCGAATCGGAGATCTTGAAATGGCTGCATTGAATGATTCCATTGTTGCGGGTATTGTACCAGAGTACAATCTGGTAGGCCTTCCTTTCCTCTGGACATCCCTGGATGCAGCTCATGAAGCCATGGACGGAGATTTTGGACAGGCTCTGGACAAGAAGCTGGAAGAGCAGGCAGGGATCACAACACTCGCATGGGGAGATGTGGGATTCCGTAATCTGACCAACTCCAAACATTCGGTCACTTCTCCGGATGATCTGAAGGGATTAAAGATCCGTACCATGACAAATAATCTGCATGTGGAATATTTTACGGCCCTGGGAGCGATTCCGACGCCCATGTCCTTCTCTGAACTTTTTACTGCCTTGCAGCAGAAAACAGTGGATGGACAGGAAAATCCTACGGCACTGATCTACAACAATGCTTTATATGAAGCCCAGAAATATATGAGCGTTTCCGAGCATGTTTTTACAGCGGTGGCTCTTAATATTGCTTCTGATTTTTACAACAGTCTGCCAGAGGACTACCAGGCAGCGATTAAAGAAGCGGCAGAGAATACCATGGAGTATCAGCGGGAGCTGATCACAGAAGAGAATGAAAGTCTTCTTTCTGAAATCGAAGCGGCCGGCGTGGAGGTGACGGTCCTTACGGATGAGCAGAAGGCGGCTTTCCAGAAGGTGGCTGAGGATACAGTTTACAAGACTGCCGCAGAAACCTATGGACAGGAACTGATCGATATGGCTGCAAATCATAACAAGTAGCTGCGTTTAAGAAGAGGAGATGTCTGCTTATGAAGGTCCTGAAACTGATAGATGAAAAGCTGGAGGAGATTTTCCTGGTCATCATTCTCATCGCGGCGGTTGTGATCGTGGCTATGCAGGTTGTGACCCGGTATGTATTTAAAATTCCGCTTCCATGGAGCGAAGAGATCGCCCGTTATCTTTTCCTGTGGCTGACCTGGGTGGGGGCTTCCTATGCCACCAAGGAAAGAAAACACGTAAGCATTGATCTTGTGTATGAGAAGCTGCCGGAAAAGGGGCAGATGATCTGTAAGGTGATCACTAATATAATCTGGCTGGTATTTCTCCTTATGATGGTGCAGCTTTCCATGAAACTGACCCTGAGCGTGGCCTCTGGCGGCCAGACAGCTACCGGCAGCGGGATTCCCATGTGGATCCCCTATGCATCTATCCCCACCGGCATGGGGCTGATGGCTTTTCGGCTGATACAGAACTGCTATAAGGATGTAAAAGCGTATACAGAAAAAAAGAGGGAGGCGAATGTGAATGGTAATTAAGATTCTCGTCCTGTTTGGAACCATGTTCCTTCTCATGATGATCGGCTCTCCCATTGCAGTAGCTCTGGGAGTGGCTACCATGGTTACCATGACGGCCACTACAAATATCAGTCTGACAACCATGTCGACGGCCTGTCTGAGTGGGCTGGATTCCTTTCCTCTGATGGCAATCCCGTTTTTTATGCTGGCCGGAAATCTGATGAAATCAGGCGGCATATCCCGAAGGATCCTGGATTTTGCTGATGCTGTTGTGGGCTGGGTAACGGGAAGCGTCGGAATGGTAACTGTCGTGGCATCCATGTTTTTTGCGGCTCTTTCTGGTTCATCTCCGGCAACTGTGACAGCAATTGGAGGCATCACGATCCCGGAGATGAAAGAGGAGGGATATGATCCGGCATATGCTACGGCTATTACAGCGGCAGCTGGCACCATTGGTGTTATCATTCCTCCAAGTATTCCATTTGTAATCTATGGAGTTGCCGCTCAGTGCTCGATTTCTGATCTTTTCCTGGCTGGTATTATTCCTGGGATCCTTATCGGTGTAGTTCTCATGATCGTAAACTATGTGACCGCGAAAAAATGCGGATTTGGACATACAAAAAAGTTCCATGCAGGTCATCTGCTCCGTACTTTGGGTGACTCCATATGGGCACTTTTGGTCCCGGTAATCATTCTTGGAGGAATTTATGGTGGAATCTTTACCCCTACGGAATCAGCAGTAGCGGCAATCATCTATTCCATTTTTGTAGGCGTATTTATTTACCATGAACTGGATCTGAAGAGTATTTTAGAAGCGTTTAAAGAAACGGCGCTGATCAATGGGCAGACCACATTTCTGGTTGGAATTTCCATGGCATTTGCAAGATTTCTGACTATGTCCCAGGTTCCAGGAACCCTTGCAAAGGGTATTTTAGGTATCAGCAATCCCATTGCGATCCTTCTTGTGATCAACCTGTTTCTTCTGGTGGTAGGATGCTTTATTGATAATATTTCTTCCACAGTGATCCTGACGCCGATCCTTTTACCGATCGTGGCAGGGATCGGGATGAGTCCGATCCAGTTTGGTATCGTTATGACTGTGAATCTGGCTATTGGATTTATTACGCCTCCCTATGGATGCAATCTGTTCTTCGCATCTGCGATCTCAAATGTATCGGTAGTCGATATTGCAAAAAAGATACTGCCAATGATTGGAGTTATGCTGATCGTTCTGATGGCGCTGACATTTATACCGGCGCTTTCCATAGGAATATTAGATTTTCTGTAAGATCATGACATTTGATGAAGGATGCAGGACGCGCATCCTGCTATCAGCCGTCAGCTATTCACAGCAGCTGGCGGCTGTTTTCTTTCCTCTGACGGCTCGGTCCCTTCGATAATGAGCGGACAGGAAGCTGCTCCCTTAAGGCTCTTTTCTTAAATGCGGCCTCTGGTTTTAAGAGGTTATGAGAGGAGATACGGGTATAAGGCCCAAAGTGGCAGGATCTCTTAGAAAAATCTATTCCGCGCAAACAACACTGTAAAAACAGGAAAATCTTTGCCGCAATGTCAAGTGATGTATTGAAATCTTTTGTTTTTGTTATTTTTAGTTGTGATAAGTTAAATCTGTTTGCAATAGTAAGCGAAAATATAGACAGCCTTGGCGGTTTCTAAAACGGTGCTGGCCGCCGTTTTAAAAGGTCACAAGATGAGGTGCAAATAAAAGGTTAAAAACAGCAGGTGCTCAGAGAAATAAAAGGCCGTTTCTGCGTAAACGACACGATTTGGAACGTAAACGACACTATAAAAGCAGGAAAGCCTATGATATAATAAAATCAGCACCAAAACCCAGATCATATTTTAAGAAGGGGGCTTGACAACCTTGTCTTACCGCCATATGCTCTCAACAAACAAACAAACAAACAAACAAACAAACAAACAAACAAACAAACAAACAAACAGAGGTAGACCTGCCTGTTTTTATGATGTCCATATATCGTTATAACCGAGGAAACAGTTGTCCATTCCGGCCGGATGGATGACCGTTTCCTTTTGTATTTTCTGACCAGCCAGCACAAGAATAGGAGGATGAGCATGAAAAAGAGAAAACGGATGGCCGCGTTTGCGTTGGCGGCGGCGATGGTATTTTCCGCTCTGCCAGTGAATACACTGGCGGTGGAAAAACAGGATCGGGACACTGGCGGTCTATGCATACATCATACGAAGCATACTGCCGATTGCGGCTACACCCCTGCTGCAGACGGCGCGCCCTGCGGACACCAGCACACCGGGGACTGCTATACCCCCGTGATCAGGTGCACCCATGTGCATACAGGGGACTGCTATCCGGCAGAAGGGGGAACGTACAGCACGGCTACCCCATCCGGACCGGATAAGGCTGAACCGGCCGAATGCAGCCACCAGTGCACGGAGGAAAGCGGCTGTGTAAAAAAAGAGCTGGACTGTCCCCATGAACAGGGCGGACACGATGGCGGGTGCGGCTACATCCCTGCCACCAGGGGAACGCCCTGCAGATTTGTGTGTGAGTTCTGCGGGCCGCAGAATGATGGTGAGGACGGCCAGAAGCCGGACGGCGCGAAGCAGACCATCGTCAGCTTTGCGCAGCTGCCGGGGGAGGTCCGGGAACAGAATATCCCGCAGCTTATGGAGGGCGGCAGGGAGACCGCCCCGGTTTTGCCGGACATTCTGGAGGCCGCAGTCCGGCAGGGCGAAGCTGAGCCCCAGAACGTCTCCATTGAGGGCGTGACCTGGACCGCCCAGCCGGAACTTGACCAGGCCGTCCCGGGTGTATACCGGTTTACTCCGGTGCTGCCGGAGGAGTATGCGCTGGCAGAGGGAACGGCGCTTCCTGCCATTGCGGTGACAGTTCTGGGAGCGGACCGGGCGCTGCTTGCGGACACAGCGGTGCAGTTTGACGAGCTTACTCCCGGAGGGACCTACTGGTTCGACCTGTCCGCGATGAAGATCCCGGGAATGGTGAACAGCGTAAAAGATGAAGACGGTGCAGAGCCGGTGCCTGACATGAGCCTTAACTGGGTGCCATTTACCTATACGGGGACGATCAGCGCTTATTCCCGCGACTCAGAAGGTGTAAGCGAGGTTGACAATGTACAAGCCTACGACCACAGTCTGTTTATCGCAGACCATGTTTTGACCCATACCGTAAGCTGGGACGAGCTGAACTCGAAAAACATGATTTTCGGCACAGACTATCAGAGCGGCGGCTTGGACTATACTCTCCGGGCTCCATCTGCGGGAAGCTTCAGCTGGGCGGGTAGTCCCGAAAGTGATGACCTTAGCCTCCCACAGAGCAACGAGTGGACGAATATCCTGTATGCGAATGAGGAAAACAGTTACATCAAAAACTGGAAGGGTATGTACTCCTGGGGACAGGATAGTTACTCAGAAGATACGTCGTATCGTGCGGTCCGCGGAAATGAGCCAGTTCACTTCTGGAACGCCGTTGTGTCCGGCGAGACGTACACGAATGTCGGCTTCCGCCCGGTCCTTGAAGTCCAGGATGCTGAAACGACAGGCTCCGCCGGGCTGGCCGTGGTGGAGATCGACCTCAACGGCGGAAGGATTGGCGGCAGCGCCGACAGTGCCAGGATTGTGGTACAGTCCGGCGGAACCTTTACCGCCCCCACCGGTTATGGTCTGAGCGCCCCGGAGGGCATGGAGTTCGACAGCTGGACGGGGAATGGCCAGACCTATGAGGCAGGTGCGGCTGTTCCGCCTGATGTGGATACTTTAACCGCCCAGTGGAAGCCTTGGGAGGAGCAGTTTGACGAGCTCACTCCCGGCGGGACCTACTGGTTCGACCTGTCTGCGATGGAGATCCCGGGAATGGTGAACAACAAAGGAAATAAGGATGGTGCAGTGCCGGTGCCGGACACGAGCCTTAGCTGGGTGCCCTTTACCTACACCGGGAAGATCAACGCCTATTCCCGCAGCTCGGAAGGCGTAAGTACGAATGACAATGTAGAAGCCTGCGACCACAGCCTGTTTATCGCGGACCATGTTTTGACCCATAACGTAAGCTGGGACGAGCTGAACGCGAAAAACATGATTTTCGGCACAGACTATCAGAGCGGCGGCTTGGATTATACCCTCCGGTCGCCTTCTGTGGGAAGCAGCAACTTTGCTTCTGCATACGATCATCCCCCTCTTCCGCTGAACAACGAGTGGGATACCATTCTTGATAAAGAAAATAATTACCTCAAAAACTGGAAGGGTATGTTCTCCCTGGGGCAGGACAGGTACCTAGGGGATACGTCGGAGTGTATACTTCGAGGGAATTGGACGGATCGCAGCTGGTACAGTATCGCGTCCAGCGAAAAGTACATGAATGCCGGTTTCCGCCCGGTCCTTGAAGTCCAGGATGCTGAGGCGACAGGCTCCGCAGGTCTGACCGTGGTGGAGATCGACCTCAACGGCGGAAGGATCGGCGGCAGTGCCGACAATGTCCGGATCGTGGTACGATCCGGCGGAACCTTTACCGCCCCCACCGGTTATGATCTGGACGCCCCGGAAGAGTGCGTGACCTTCGGCGGCTGGACGGGGAATGGCCAGACCTATAAGGCGGGTGAGGCTGTTCCGTCTGATGTGGATACTCTGACCGCCCGGTGGAAGCCTTGGGAGGAGCAGCTTGACGTCATCCCCGGAGGGACCTACTGGTTCGACCTGTCTGCAATGGAGATCCCGGGAATGGTGAACAACAAAGGAAATGAGGATGGTGCAGTGCCGGTGCCGGACGAGTCCCTCAACTGGGTGCCCTTTACCTATACCGGGAAGATCAGCGCCTATTCCCGCAGTTTGGAAGGCGCTGATCAGAATGTAACAGCTTACAATCACAGTCTGTTTATCGCGGACCATGTTTTGACCCATTCCGTAAGCTGGGACGAGCTGAACGGAAAAAACATGATTTTCGGCACAGGCTATCAGAGCGGCGGTGTGGACTATACCCTCCGGTCGCCTTCTGTGGGAAGCAACTACACTGGTTCTGACGAGAGCGAGCGCGGCATCCCGCTGAACAACGAGTGGGATACTATTCTTGATAAAGAAAATAATTACGTCAAAAACTGGACGGGGATGCATTCCTTGGGACAGGATAGTTACTTAGGGGATACGTCGTTTTGTGTATATCGCGGAAATAAATCAGCTCGCTGGTGGAATGGCGCCAGGTCCAGCGAGGCGGACACGAGTATCGGCTTCCGCCCGGTCCTTGAAGTCCAGGGTGCCGACACGCTGGGCTCTGGCGGTTTACAGGCGGTGAATATCGACCTCAACGGCGGAAGGATCGGCGGCAGCACCGGCAGTGTCAGGATCGTGGTACAGTCCGGTGGAACCTTTACCGCTCCCACCGGCGAGGGGCTGACCCGCCCGGATGGAAACAGCGGCACAGATTTCTGGTGGAGAGGAAGCGATGGCAGGGCGTACAGTCCAGGCAATGAAGTTTCCTCTACGGTTGCTGCCTTGACGGCACAGTGGACCAGGATCCCGCCAGAGAGCACTCCGGCGATCCGCATTGATTACGCAAATGAAAAACTGACAGGCTTTGATGGGACCGCTGGCTATACCATCAATGATGAGCCCGTATCCCCCGGTCTGGACGGCGCCCTTTCTATCCGCAGCGGATGGCTTGGCACCAGGCTTTCCATCGTGAAAAGGGGCAGCGGCCCCGCAGCAGTGGACAGCGATCCGCAGACCCTCCCGATCCCAGCCCGTCCTGCCGCCCCCAGCGGCCTGCTGGGCGTGAATGAAACCGTCGCGGGGGACAACAACGGCAGGATCACCGGTGTTTCTGCCGCCATGGAGTACCGGAAAGAAGGTGAAAACGCCTGGACAGGCTGCAGCGGGAGCGCTGTTGAAAAACTGGCCCCCGGCGTCTATCTTGTACGTTTGAAAGCCACGGGGAATGATTTTGCCAGTGAAGCGGCCCGGGTGGAGATCCGGACAGGGGCGGAGCGGATCTACACGCTGAATGTGACCGCTCCCGTCTTTGACGAGGTGACGGCTGGCTATTCCCAGCCAGGGGCAAAGGCCATCAGGATCACCAGCTCCGGCAACAGCGATGCCACGGTTTCCAGTGTGGGCTTAAACGGCGATACGGCGGCCTTTATCCTCAACAAAACGGAGGGAACGACTGTCCCGGCAGGCGGCGAGGATACGTCCTACACGATCCGGCCCGCTGCCGGCCTGGGCGCTGGCACCCACAGGGCCGCCATCACCGTGGCCTACAACGACGGGGCCGCCGCTGCGGCAGAGGTGAGCTTTACAGTCACCCAGAAGCCTGGCGGAGGAGACGACGATACCCCTGGTACCGGAGACAGCGGTTCCTCCTCCGACGATGAGGATGAACCCTCTGATGATGATGCCTCCATCACCAGGCGGCCCGGCAGGGATGGAACGGATGCTCCCGCCACGGCGGTGGGGGAGAAGGTCAGTGTGGACAGCCAGGGCAGCGGGACCATCGGAAAGACCGCTGTGTCGGATGCCATTGAGGCGGCCAGGAATAGTGCGGAAAAGAACGGCAGCCAGAAAAACGGCATTGAGGTGACGATCCCTGTGGAGACTGGAGAAACGCTGGACGGCATCCGGATCACTCTGAAAGCAGATACCCTGGATGCGCTCATTGCCTCCAATGTCAGACGGTTCGCCATCGATACCGACCATATGGCCGACTTTGGTCTTACACTGGAAGCCCTCGGGGAGCTGGACCGCCAGACCAGCGGCGATATCCTCCTGGCGGCAGAGAAGACCACTGATTTCCCGGCGGAAGCCGGGGCGGTCGTTGGAAACCGGCCGGTTTATTCCATCTCCCTGTGGGAAGTGAAGGACGGCCAGGAGACGCGGCTGGACGGACTGAACGGAAAGCCCATCCGGATCGCCATCCCGTACATCCCGAAGAAGGACGAGCAGCCTGGCTGCCTGTATGCAGTCTGTGCAGACGGAAACGGCGGTCTTCAGTGGATCACGGGATCCAGCTACGATGCCGGCCAGAAAGCGGTCATTTTTGGACTGACCCGGACCGGCACCTATGGCGTGGGGTATGATGCACAGGCTCCAGCCTTTACGGACATCGAAAATCACTGGGCAAAGGATCATATTCTCTTTGCCGCCAGCCGGGGCCTGCTGGACGGCACCAGCGCCGCTGCCTTCAGCCCCGACGCCGGCATGACCAGTGTTTGCGTTAGAACTAGACGGGCAGCCTCTGGACAGGCAAGCGAGAGCACATGCTCTGTAAAAAGCGTAT
>OGZO01001179.1_pt1 | contig 19241 bp, 12 predicted proteins | sample 1576721 | NCBI WGS metagenome assembly OGZO01 (sample SAMEA3541516, study PRJEB24748) | human gut metagenome | biome: human gut; feature: human-associated habitat; material: faeces | place: China | collected 2012 | reverse complement strand
CCCCAAATATCTCATTGGCGTCTACTATCTCGTAGTTTGTTCCGTTGACAGGATCATTAACGATCCTCGCCTGTGCAAATCCTATAGGAAGGTTCATGAAAAGCTTCTTATACTTATCAGACTTTCCTGCTGATCCCATGTTGCCATCTCCGAATACCAGTAATACCAGAACAGCAACGACCGCTGCCAGGACGCCACATATAATAGCTCCCACACCTATACCGGCGACTCCCAGCACTCCCGCCAGCAAAGCCAGAACAGCCATGGCCAGTGCAAGCGGCTTAATCCCAATTTCCTTAATTTTGTCCATTAATGCACCTCTGTTTCTATAAATATTGCGTTTGCCACATAGACACTCCTATGCATATCCACATGGATACATTATATTATAAATAATTATTAAGGTCAACGCTCATATAGTTTTTTATGCTGAATAATGTACAAATTTTCTCTGTTATTTTGTACATATTGGACTACTTTTTATGGTCTCCCAGCCATTCTACCTCGTTATTATGCATATTTTATCTATCAACAGATCTGCATTACTCTATCGCTGCTTCATCATCTGTCCGATCCTCATCCTCTGGCTTCCCCTTTTTGCTGCCGCGCTTCTCCTTGATGGTCTTCGCATTCATAAGCAGTGCAAACACAAGCCATCCGGCAAATGTGAATATCAGGCCGCTCTTGAGTCCTCTAGGGAAATACTTGAACTCTATCACATGGTCTCCCTTCTCGAGATCCAGTGCGATAAATGCTCCCGCAACAGTCTGTATATCGGTCTTTCTGCCATCAACATAGGCAGTCCAGCCCGAATCATATGGTATGGATGTGAACATCAGGCCAGCCTCATCGACTGATATATGTCCCTTCACATATCCATCCTCAAATTTGTTGATATTTAACTGATTGTCAGCCCAGCTCTCATACGCCTGGTCAAATGCAGCACCGTTGAGAGTGGCTATAGTAAGTCTTGCAGATGTATTGTCAGGTACACCCGCAGAGAAATAATACTCGACCTCCACGTTGGTTCCCTTTGTCAGATGTCCCACATGGTATGTCTGGTACTGAAGTCTCTCGTAATTCTGCTCCTCACCGTTCACATATATCCTTATCTTGGTGATTCCATTGCAGTTCGCTATGATGTACAGGTCATTCTGTTCCTCTGTTATGTCAAAGCTGAGTCCAAAGCTCACGATACCCGGTGTGATATCGGAAAGTCCAAAGTATTCACTGTACGGATTGTCATGTGTTATCGTGATGTCATTTGAAGAGCCAGTTACCTCCGGATATATCTGGCTGAACGTACCAGCCACCCCAGTCGACTTTTCCACGAAATTATTTATACTGTCAAACATATTCGATGCATCAGAAGTCCAGTCTTTCAGCTCGTTATTCACCATGAAGCCCAGCTTGAGCGCCCGGCTGTTCTGGTATACATCAACGCCATCCACTGTATCCACATAGTCCATATCGTAGGACATATGCTCATCCTGTCTCCTGAACAAATATCTTATGCCCAGAACCGAACTTGACACGGGATTTGCTCCGTCAAACAGGAACTCATTGGCACCTGTGTAGAAACCAAGTCCGTGCATGGCATTCACAAGGTCATTTGAAACCGTCGAACCAAACAGGCTGACTCCCTGCATATTGTAATAGGTAGATTCATCCACCACCTTGGTGTTGTTGAGCTCCGTCCTATATGGAAAATGGCCTGTCTTAACAGAATCTATAGCGGCCTGCACACTAGCAGCATCGCCATAGTAATCCGGTATGTTCACCGTTCCGTTGCTCTCGTATCCCTTTGCCGCACTGAACACTATCTCAGTCAGACACAACACTGAAAGTATAGCTGCCACTGCGAATCTGCCTTTGCCGCGGACAAGTCCCAGCACCAGGATTCCCGCCGAGTACACAACAAACAGCACCCATGTGAGGATAATTACCGTCCTGTCCATATCAATATTCTTGTCTGCATAAACCAGGAAACCGAACGACACGATAATTCCCAGGACTATTCCCGGTATCTGCTTCTTTTCTGTATTTGCAAGGGCCTCGTATCCCATGCTCAGCAGAATGAAGATGAACAGGAATGAAAATCTGTTCGGGATTCCGTACTGATCATGGAAGCCGTGCCATATATAGTTGAGCAGCGTATTGTTAAAGCTCATCATGAGAAATACGATCAGTATCACATTCTTAAGCTTCTCGTACCATTTGATCTTTGTATTGAAAATATATATTCCTATCAGCAGTATGGCAAATGTACCGCAGTACAGGTTCACACCGCCGTCAAACTGCTGGCTCTTTATCGGCTCAGTCAGGACAAACATCTGCTTTATCATATCCCATATGCTTCCGTACCACTCCCATTTAGGGAAATGTCTGGTGGCAGATGCCGTGGTGTTAAGCCCGATATAAGCCGGGATCAGCAGAAACGCAGACATAGCCGCAGCCATGACAGATGTTCCCGCAAATCTCAAAGTGTCCTCTGCGCCCTTGTATATGTTCTTGTGATTGGTGAGTATAAACTGGAGAACCAGGAACACACATATCATGAAACATATATAGTAGTTACACAGAAGTCCGTAGAACAGACTGAGCGTATACAGTCTGTAGTTGCTGCCGTCCTCCATCATCTGCTCGAAGCCCTGCATGATAAGCGGAAGTATCAGTATACAGTCCATCCACATGAGATTCCATGAATATCCTATGACATAGTTGCTGAGTGCATATGCCACAGCAAATGGAATGATGAGCAGGTTGTTCTTGTTCCTGCACTTGTATCCAAGATAGCTCGCCATGGTCATACCGGACAGAGCTATCTTGATACTTATGAGCACGCACATCGCTATGTACAGATGCTCCCTACTGAACAGCACGATTATAAAGTTCAGAGGACAAGCCATATAGTAGGCGATTATGTCAAGCAGATTGCTTCCCATGCCTATGTCCCATGTATAGAACAGGCTTCCCTCGTTCACCAGTTTGTCATGATAATCAGAGAAGAATGGCAGATACTGGTGAAGACTGTCCACCATGGTAAGGCTGTGTCCGCCAAATGGCCCTATCTCCGCCACCACCCACAGCACGAACATAAATATAGCCGGGATGATAAAAGCGATTATCATGATATAGTTGTCAGCCAATATATCCTTTACAGGCTTTTTATCCTTCTTAAATACGAAGCATTTGCTGAATATATAGTTTATTACAAGTACAACTACCTGAATTATTATCTTTGATATAAACTCATTGTATCTGAAGGAGTCGCACAGCAGGTTGGTTCCAACGACCTCCACCACCATGGCAAACAGACGCATGCCCACAAATGATATGAACTCCCTTATGATCCGGCCTACACTCTTCCTCTGCTCCGACCTGAACACGTAAAATCCATTTGCAAAGTAGGCAAATAATATGGCAAGCATTATCGCTATGATATTCGCCGCACTTCGCGACAGATCCGTCACAAGTCTCAACACAAAGAATGATACAAGATTCACAGCCGTGGTCATTCCTCCGGCTATAACATATCTGACCATCTCTTTCTCCATAAGCTTTTTTATTTTGTCTACATATTCATTCATATTTCCATACCGATTCCTTACATGATATTCAATAGTTATATCAAATATGATGTACTAATTATAGTTACATATTCTTAAATATTTGCTACTTGAAGTTCGCAAGAAGATATACAAGAGGTGAATTCCAGTAGATCGTTACCTCATTACATGAATAACTCTGTGCGTTGTCGACATAGCATCTCTCCTTTGGAATCTTTGCAAGAACAGCCTTCGCATATGGATCCTCAAGGTTTCCATCGGCACCGCCCACAAGCATTCCAGGCATTGCCTTGCCCAGTGCCTCTGAAGGTCTGTGGTGTGGATTCTCAGGAGTCTGTGAACCATATCCTGTCACATAACAGTAGCTGACTGCATTTCTTCCAAGTATATAGTTGAGCTGGTCTGCCGCATAGTCCACATATGAATCGTCGCCCAGAACCTTTGATGCCATGAGCAGAAGGATTCCGTTATCCGCAACGACCATGTTGCTTCCCCATACATAAGAGCCTCCTGTTGTTGAACCGAAGCCGCTGCCGGCATAGTTATCTACAAGCTTGTCAGCACCCTTCTTAAGTATCTCCTTCTCTGCTGCGCAGTCCTTTACATTTACACAGTAGTCATATATTCCATAATATCCGACATCCGCCCATCCAAGGCCGTACTTAACGCTTCCCTCGATGGCTGTCTTCACATAATCATTGTAGCTCTCATCACCTGTTGCGATATACAGCTCCGCTGCTGCCCACAGGTACTCATCGCTGTCATTGCTGTCAGGATACTCACCTGTAACTATGCTTCCAACGTTCTTAAAGCCTGCATCTCCCTGATGCTGCTCAAGATACTTCCATGCCTTCTGAGCTGCAGCAAGACATGAATCTGCAAATGCTGCATCGTACTTTCTGTATACAACTGAAGCCTTTGCCATAACAGCCGCAAAATCGCCTGTTGCTGTGTTGGATATAGGTGAGAGTATCATCTGTGCAGTCTCCTCAACAGCAGCCACCATCTCAGGGAACACCTCTCCGGTAACCTTGTGATAAACTCCGCCGCTGGTCTCATCCTGCATCTTGAGCATCCAGTCAAGCTCGTATCTGACCTCATCCAGAACGTCAGGAACACCGTTGCCGCTCTCAGGTATTCCGATAGCGTCGTCCTTTGCCGCATACTCTGAATCCTCATATGTAAGGAGCAGATCCTGTACCGCCTTTGCGCCCGGAACAACATATCTTCCGTAGTCTCCGGCATCATGCCATCCGCCGGTCACATCCTTTGCAACATCTGAGCCGTACACTATGGCAGTTCCCGTGTGACATGCAGCGTGTGCAAAATCACCGGCTATGGCTGAATCAAGCTCTGTTCCACATCTCTGGTCATAGAACATGAGCACTGACGCCTTGTATATATCGTCATACACGCCATCCCCAACAGGGAACTCGTATGATTCTGCTCCGGTGTCGAGAACTATCTTGTATGTACCCTGATCCTTGACATCAGAGAAATCTATAACCGCACATTTGTCGCCCACAGCAGGATCGTAATCCCAGCCAGATACGTCACCCTTGCTGACTACCTTGTCATCAGCGACGCTCTTTACCTCGTAGCTCTTGGCGTCTCTGTCAGTCACTGTGGCAAGCTTCTTCGCATCCTTGCCGTAACCCATCTGGTTGATGCCAACCAGCTTTGGATCAGGAATACCCTCAACGCTCTGTGCGCTTGAGGCGTCAACTACAGTGAGCTTGATATTGTCAAAGTATACCTTGTGAGGCACGCTGTCATCACCAACGCCCTCGAAATGTCCCAGATTCATACACATTCTAGGTGCCGGATCCGATGCCTCGCTCATGGTGAACTGGTTGGATATGTGCTGTGTCTCAGTGCCTATCGTTATGTCATCCATCACATAAGCGTGGTAATCACCGCCATTTATCTGAAGTCTGTACTGAATTCCTCTCTCAATGGTGCTGTGCACGTCAAATGACAGCTCATACACACAGTCCTGGTTGAGCTCAAATCCGTCATAGTATATCTGGTTCGCATAATCCAGGCTTCCTGTTCCGGTTATATCCAGACACAGTTCTCCGTTCTCTGCTCCGAGTACGGCCTGTCCGCCATTTGAATATGTATGGCACTCGTCCGTGTCATTGTCATCAAAGTTCAGGTCTATCAGGACATCCCCTGCCTTGACCTCTGTCTTCTCCTGTTCAGCCGCCTCCGAAGCAGCCTCCTCTGTCTTCTCCTCCGAGGTCGCAGCCTCGCTGGTCTCCGCCTGGCTTGTCGCCTCTGTCACATCGTCCTTGCCCTGACCTCCGCAGCCAGCCAGCATGGACATACCCATAGCCGCAGCCATCGCAATGGCCAGTACCTTCTTCATCTTTGCCATGTTAACCCTCCATAAACCTTATAATCTCCTGAAACGCCATATGTCCCCCAAAGATATCCAGTGCACTCCCTATGGTCACGTCTATCCTGTTCCTTCCGAGACTTCTGAGCCGTTCCAGATCGTCAAATGATGCCACACCTCCGGCATATGTCATCGGCAGCTTTCCCCATCTTCCAAGCATGTCCGCAACATGGGTCTCTATGCCTGACGCCTTGCCCTCCACATCCACCGCATGAACGAGATACTCGTCGCAGTATTCTGAGAGCCGGTCAAGCGTTGCCTCCTCCACCTTTACATTTGTAAATTTCTGCCATCTGTCAGTGACAATATAATACTCTCCGTCCCTCTTCCGGCAGGACAGATCCAGCACCAGATGTTCTCTGCCCACAGCCTTCTCAAGTGCCTTCAGGTTGTCGTAGTTGATCTCTCCATCCCTGAACACAAATGATGTGGCTATGACATGTGACGCACCCATATCTATGAACCGCTGTGCATTGTCAGCATTTATTCCCCCGCCTATCTGCAGTCCTCCCGGATATGCAGCCAGAGCGAGCTGTGCCTGTCTTACATCGGCGTCATAGTATTCGCTGGACGCAGGATTGAGAAGTATGATATGACCACCCTTAAGTCCATAGCTTTTGTACAGTTCAGCAAAGAAGTCTCCGTCCTTCTGTGATACAAAGTTTTCATCTGCTCTGTCACCCTCATCACAGAGACTGCCTCCAACTATCTGCTTTACCTGTCCATTGTGTATGTCTATGCATGGTCTGAATTTCATATCGTCTGTCTCCTGTCGCGTTTGTCACCTTTTGGTGTAAATTTTGCTCATATAACTGCTATTTTATCATACAAAATACAAATATGACACAATAAATGGATTAACCAGGCAAAACTTTATTTGATTACATGGGCCAAAGGCTTTACAATAGATACAATTATGTGCTTTATGGAAAGGATGGGGAACAACTTATGAATTACTCACTAAAAGCCGAACTGGACAACTGCTATTCCTATGCCGATTCGCTGGACAACGACGGCTACGGTGCGCGCCAGAAGACAGGACTCAAGACAAGAGAGATGCTTCAGTTTGACCTGCTTCAGTTTCTTGCATATCTGTCCAGCTCCGACCAGGCAGAACTTACCCTGGAGATAAAATTTGTCCGCGAATACCTGAACCAGCACTTTACAACAGACAAATTCCGCACATTCAAATATGAGAGAACAACCAGGGATTTTGCCGTGACACCACCTAGATCCCTTACATATTTTGTACAGGGCGATCTGGCCCGGGCAAAGGTAAATCCCAAATCAGTATACCGTTCCAGAGATTACGTCAGAATGTTCAAGCTCATGGGGCAGGAATTCATCGCCTGCAACAACATGACTGACGACAACGAGATAGCAAGGCTCACAGGCTACTGCCTCATGCTCGACAAATATCTCAAGTCCATGAACCTATACGCCATAGATCCAAGCCCACTGCTCGACAAGTACAACGCACTCCCAAAGAGTGCTTCCCCAGTCTCACAGACTCCGGCTAAGTCGACAGCTTCCGAAAGGGCTGAACCCGTCAAGGATGTGGACACTCTTCTCGAGGAACTGAATTCCATGACCGGTCTCGAGAGCGTGAAGAAGGACATCACCAACCTCGTAAACCTTCTGAAGATCAAGAAGCTCCGCGAGGAAAACGGCATGAAACAACCGTCCGTATCTCTCCACCTTGTATTCTCCGGCAATCCGGGAACAGGAAAGACCACGGTGGCAAGACTTCTTGCAAATATCTATAAGGGTCTGGGCATACTATCAAGAGGACAGCTTGTCGAGGTCGACAGAGGCGGACTTGTTGTGGGATATATTGGTCAGACAGCCGTCAAGACAACCGAGGTCATAGAATCAGCCCTCGGCGGGATCTTATTTATAGATGAGGCTTATACTCTCACCGCAGGCAAAGGTGAGAATGATTTCGGCCAGGAGGCAGTGGACACGCTGCTCAAAGCTATGGAGGATCACAGAGATGATCTCATAGTCATAGTTGCCGGCTACCCGGATCTCATGGAACGGTTCCTGAGCTCCAACCCGGGACTTCGTTCCAGATTCAACAAATTCATCACATTTGAGGATTACACCGGGGACGAGCTTATGTCCATCTTCGAGAGCATGTGTTCCAAGCAGGAATACAAGCTGGACGATGATGCCCGCGCATACGCCTCAGAATACTGGCACGACAAAGCCGCACATCACGACGATACATTTGCCAACGCCCGTGAAGTCCGTAACTTTATGGAATCCGCCATATCCAGGCAGGCCACCAGAATAGTTTCCATGGACAACATTGACGTAGCCACACTTGAGACCCTTACAAAGGAAGATCTGATGGCTTAGGCTTGTAATATTTTTTGGATAAAGAAAGAGAGGTATTTTATTTTGAACAGATCATTATCGACAGATAATCCTATCATGTATTTTCTAACCATAGTGTGCGATATAGTAATATTGCATTTTCTGTGGCTGCTGACTTCCTTGCCAATCCTCACGATAGGTGCATCGACCACAGCACTCTACTACACCACCATGAAATGCATCAGAAACGGTCAGGGCGGCGTGGTCAAGCTGTTCTTCAAGAGCTTCAGGGAGAATTTCAAACAGGCTACAGGGATAGGAGTTCTGGCTCTGCTTGCCGGTGTCCTGTGTGCATTTGACATGTGGTTCGCCGTGAGCAGGAACATCAAGAGTATGCTGGTCATATTCACCATCATGTCACTTATCTATCTGTTCACTGTCCTGTATGTATTCCCACTTCAGGCGCAGTTTGAGAACACAGTCAAAGCGACCATCAAGAACGCATTCCTCATGTCCATCAAGAATCTTCCATGGACACTTCTCATGGTTGCGATAACGGCAGCGATCGCAGCGGGATGCTATTTCAGCTCCACCGTGCTCGGTCTTATGCTCATATGTGTCGCAGGACTTCACGCTTATCTGTGCTCACTGGTATTTGTACACATCTTCAACGAGTACATGCCGGAGGAGGAAGAGAAGAGCGACGAGGACTTCCATATAGCTGACGATACAGACGAGGACTAACACCCCTTGCCAACACATACAGATGAATAATATACATGGCGTGCGCCGGCTTTCTTCAGAAGGCCGGCGCACACGTCTATGGTGACACCGGTTGTATATATGTCATCCACAAGCAGGATATTTCTGTACTCCGGGTACAATCTGCCTATGTCCATGGATGTCTTTATGTTGTTTGCCCTCTCCAGGTTGTCCAGTTTCTTCTGCGGTGTGGTGTACTTTCTTCTCACCAGCATATCCTCACAGAATGGAAGCCCCAGTTCATCAGCGACAACCTTCGCCAGTACAGCCGCCTGATTGTAGCCGCGCTGTCTCTGCTTTCTCCTGTGCAAAGGTACACAGGTGACCGCATCTATTCCATACCTTCTGACATACGGGCGCACCTTCTCCGCCATCTTAGCTCCGTAGAAATCACAATATTCTTTTTTGTTATGGTATTTTATCGCCAGAACACTAGCTTTGACGGGTTCCATGTAATTAAATACGGGGAAACCTCTTTCGAAATTTCTTGAATGTTTTTCACAGTCCAGACAGAGCTCCCGCTCTTCACTGTCGACCTCCTTGCCGCACACCATACATGACGGATCCTTCACATATGGAAGGCTGTTATGCCCTCTGCATATCAGCCCTTCTCCCATCGGAAGCACCTCGTCACATATCGCACACCGGCGGGGATACAGGAGATCCGTGAGCAGTCGTCCGAATCCGAACTTATCTGCGCATCGTTTCATCTTCTCTCCATCTCCCTGAGTCTCAGTGCAAATGAGGTGTATCTCTTCTGTTCATCCTCATTGTCTATCATCGTATTTACCAGTCCTATATTGCCCACTATGACCACGCTTCTTCTGGCTCTCGTCACCGCCGTGTACAGCAGGTTTCTGTTCAAAAGCTTAGGTGGGCATCTGAGAAGCGGGATCACAACCACGGGATACTCACTTCCCTGCGACTTATGTATGGTTATCGCAAATGCATGCTCAAGCTCCTCAAGCTGGTTGTATGGATACTCAGTCTGTCTTCCATCGTCAAATTCCACCACGATCCTCTGCTCGTAGTCGTCAACAGCCTTTACAAATCCAATATCGCCGTTGAACACTCCGACTCCTTCCTCCTTGGCAAATCTGCCCGACGGATCCAGTATCTTCCACTCCTGCTTGTAATTGTTCTTGACCTGCATGACCTTATCGCCCTGTCTGAACACCACATCGCCCCGGTCATGCTCGGGCTTTCCGTGTCCCTCCGGATTGAGGACATCCTGAAGCTGCTTGTTGAGGTTCTCAACACCCATATCATACTTACGCATAGGTGTCAGCACCTGTATATCCGATTTATCCACACCAAAATATGATGGAAGCTGCTTTGTCAGAAGCACCTTGAGCTCTGCCACGATCTCATTGTAGCCATTCCTTGGAACAAAGAAGAAATCCCTGCTCTTGTTCTTGATCTCCACATGCTCTCCATCCTTTATCCTGTGGGCATTGCCTATGATATCGCTGTCCTCGCCCTGTCTATATATCCTGTCCAGCACCGACACGCTGAACACACTGGACGCTATGATATCCTTGAGCACATTTCCCGGGCCAACTGACGGAAGCTGATCCGAATCACCCACAAGCACAAGTCTTGTGCCCGGAGCCACAGCCTTGAGCAGACTGTAGAAAATGCTGCTGTCAACCATGGACATCTCATCTATTATGATAACATCGGCCTCAAGTGGATTGCTCTCATTCCGCATAAATGTATACGCAGAAGTCTCTTCTCCTTCCACTCCGCCCGTAAGCTCGAGCATTCTGTGTATGGTCTGTGCTCCGTATCCTGTGGCCTCGGTTATCCTCTTGGCTGCACGTCCTGTAGGCGCAGCGAGGACTATCTTCATCCTGAAGCTCTCGTATATCTTGATAAGTACATTTATGATCGTTGTCTTTCCGGTTCCGGGGCCTCCGGTTATGACCGCAACGCCGTGATCCACGGCATTTCTTATGGCAAGTCTCTGGGCATCAGCCAGCTTCATATTCTCTGACTTTTCTACCGTCTCAACAACCTTGTCTATCTTGAGCTTTGCCTTTGAGAAATCTATGTTGAGCTCACACAGAAGTCTTGCCGAATTGAGCTCCATATAATAATTAGGTGCTGCATACACGGCATTTGTCACGTTTGACTCTGACTCCGTATCCAGCAAATCCATGTCTATGTCAGCCACCGGATCATCAAGGCTCACATCTGGAAGCTCCCCTGAATCTGGATCGTCCTTCAGCTCCTTTATGATTATCTTGCCGGCAACGCTGAGCTCAAGTATCTGATTGCATATGGACATCTCAAGCTCCGGATCATATGGCATGTACTCATTCATCAGCAATGAATATGTCTTGTCTACCAGCATCTTCTGGGGAATATACATATGGCCAAGTCCATTTGCACCGGATAGGGCATACATAATAGCAGCTCTTACCCTGAAATCCGAATCTCTTCCGATACCAAGTCTGTCCGCAATCTCGTCCGCTGTCCTGAATCCAACGCCCGTTATATCCTCTGCTATCTTATAGGGATTTGTCCTCACTATGTCGTACACTTCGTCACCGTATTCATTGTAGATCTTTACAGCGAGGTTCACCGGGATATTGAGACCGGTCAGGAACATGAGCGCATCCTGCATCTCTTTCTTCTCGTTGTATGACACGGCAATGTCTCTGGCCTTCCTCTCTGATATTCCACGTATCTCCGCAAGGCGCTCCGGCTCTTCCTCGATTATCCTGAGTGAGTCCATGCGGAACTTCTTCACTATACGTTTTGCCAGAGCCTCTCCGACACCCTTTATGATGCCCGAACCGAGGTACTTCTCAATACTGAGCACATCATCCGGCATCTTGATCTCACATGAGGTGAATTTGAACTGCAAATCATAAGTTGGATGCTCTACATAATCCCCCTCCGCCGATACATAGATCCCCTCTGCAACGCCGTGAAGATTCCCCACAAAAATATCTTCGCCGTCCTCGCCCTCAACGGCGAAGACGGCGTACCCATTGTCTTCATTCTTATATATAACTTTCTCTACGTAACCTTCTCTTACCAAGTTTTCTCTCCTCTGAAGACTGAGTCCTCAGCTCCTGTCTTAATTGTTCTTCTCGCTGAGAAGCTCGATGTACTTTCCTGTACCAATGGCCACCGCTCTGAGTGGATCCTCCGCTGTCATGGTGGTTATTCCTGTCTTCTCCTCAAGCAGCTCCTCAAGTCCGTGGAGCAGCGCACCACCACCGGTCAGAACTATACCACGATCTGCAATATCAGCAGCAAGCTCAGGAGGAGTTCTCTCCAGAACTGAATGAACAGCTTCACATATCTGGGACGCAGGCTCACGAAGTGCCTCCTCCGTCTCATCCGATGTGACCGTAACAGTCTTCGGAAGACCGGTTACAAGGTTTCTGCCTCGTATATCCAACGTTATATTCTCAGGTCTTCTGTAACATGTACCTATCTTGATCTTGATCTCCTCGGCGGTTCTCTCTCCTATGAGAAGGTTATGCTTCTTTCTCATAAATCTGACAACTGCCTCATCAAAATCATCTCCGGCCACCTTAATGGATGCACTGACAACAGGACCTCCGAGAGAGATGACTGCTATATCGGCAGTTCCACCACCTATATCAACTATCATGTTACCACATGGTCTGTATATATCTATTCCTGCGCCAATGGCTGCTGCCACAGGCTCCTCAATTATGGACACATCCCTGGCACCGGCCGCATAGGTTGCATCCTCAACTGCCTTCTTCTCAACCTCTGTAACCTGAGAAGGTACACATACGCTGATCCTAGGTCGTCTTCCAAAATAACTCCTTCCGACAGCCTTCTGTATGAAATACTTGAGCATCTTCTCTGTTATCGTATAATCAGAGATTACGCCCTGCCTGAGAGGTCTGATGGCCACTATATTACCCGGAGTTCTTCCAAGCATAAGTCTCGCCTCTTCCAATAGCCACTATCTTATTAGTATCCCTGTCGTATGCAACTACTGAAGGCTCCTTGAGTACGACTCCTTTGCCTTTCACATACACCAGTATACTGGCTGTACCTAAATCTATACCAATATCTGCGCTTGCCATCACAAGTCTCCCTTCTATTCGTTCACGTCCCTTAATATTACAAGAGATGCATTGCTGCCGTCAAGCCATTTCATGCTAACTTCAGTCAAATCCATGATCTTGTCGAGACTTCTTATATAGCTTCTCCAGTTGACCTCCTTGCTGTCCGTAGCCAGATGCTGATCCGGACCTCCCATGAGCTTGTACTTATCTCTGAGATTCTCTATAAGGAGCTTACTGTCCTTGTCTGTAAAATCATATCCAAGCATATCGTTCAGAGTCCTGTTCGAGAACAGCACTCTTCCAGTATCAACTTCTCTAATAAATATACCCTCATCCATATAGTTATATGTATCGAGGAGAACACTGTTTATGCGTTTAACGCTGTCATCGCTCTCTATCTTCTCAAGGGCACTTCTGAGTACATCACCTGTCTGCTTTACAAATTCAATCTCTTCTGTGGTCCACAATTTGTTGATAGAGGTATTCGCCAGCACAAATACCGCTCCATAATTGCCATTGACATACACAGGAACTGCGGTAAAGCTCTTAACAGGACCCGCTGACATGATCTTCTTAGCTGCTTCATCCATATGCTTTGCATCTATCACAAGGTATCCCTTGTCCACCAGCTTGCCCGAGCCCTGACCATTCTGCCATGATCTGAACTTCATGTTGGCGCGCTGCCACTCTGTCACATACTCCTCCGCAGACATGCTCTGATTCTTGGACCAGATATACTGGCAATCCAGATCTCCCTGCTTGTCCTTCACATACAGGGCTGCCACGTCAGCATTTAAGACCTCGCCCACCTGTGCTATCACGTCATTGATAACCTGCTGGGAGCTCTTATCTGAAGTGTTCAGGGCATCAAGCAGAATCTTCTGCCACTGCAGCTTGTTCTCCATTATGACCTCCTCTGACTTGGCACGGATCGCCTCCTTTGCCAGGATCTGAGAGCTGAATGCGTATTCGGAGAAAATGCGTCCAAGCTGCCACTGCACCTTGTATACGCTCTCCATTTTCTTCGCATCCTCGCCATCATATGAGCAGCATATCCATGTTGCCACATGCTTGCCATCTATCATGATCGGTGCACCACAGATCATACTTCCCGTGATGTCATCGTCCATCTCCATCATAACCGGAACATTGTTCCTGAGAACTACCTCATTGAGCTTCATATATATCTGCTTATACTGAGGCTTCTCAAACATATCATAGAAATAACCCATATGCTTCTGAGGGCCGGCCGGCTCAACCATCTTCTTGCCCACAGGATCTATGATAGTTGTATAAAGTCCTGTGAGTGCAGAGAACGCCTTCGTTATCAGATTCCACTTCTCGGTATCTATCTGATTCCTTTCCTCATCCGACTGGGTATTTGTCTTCATAATGTACGAGAGCTTGTCATCGAACTCCTTCTTAGCGCGCTCAACACTGTTCTCAAGAGCCTTCTTGTCCGTAATATCAGATATAAAATACTCAACCGTGTATGTGTTATCAGCCGCCTGTGTCACAGAGCTCTGGGACTTCACCCAGATAACCTCGCCTCTGTCGTTGACTATCCTGAACTCTTCCTCGTAGTCCTTGTCCTCGCGCTTCGTGGCGTTTCTGACATTCGCCATAACCCTGCTTCTGTCCTTCGGATGGATATAATCCTCTATGAGTCTGTCACCAAGCTTGATGGCATCCACATTTATTCCCATCTGCTTGGCGTTCGGGGTTATATACTTGAAGATCGGTCTGCCATTCTCGTACTGCTGTACCATGACAAAGCTCTTGATCTTAGACATGGCAGATAATATATACGCCGCCTGATCCTCATTGTATCCGGTCTCCTTGTCCTTTATGAACAGGAGCTCTATTCCATCCATGTCGCCATCTGTGGTTCTCACGATGTGACACTTAAGTCTCATCTTATTTATATCTCTGTGAGCTGATACGATCCTAGTCTCCATCTCAAAATCATCCACTCCGGTATTCTGAACCTTGTAGAGCTGTCCGATCAGAAGGTCATAATCACTCTTAGGGAGCAGGTCGCTGAGTCCCACCAGCCCACTGTAGAAATTGCCATCTGTATATCCATACTCAGATATGTTCTTAGATACGTATCTCGTTCTCCATACGCCCTCCGGCTTATACAGATACAGAGCTATAACGCCTATATGGTTTATGATCCTCTCAAGACTCACGCTTCCTATCGTAACGTCTGATCGAAGCTCAAACAATACCATATACGCCTTCTTGTCACCATATTCAAACTGGTTGACAAATCCACTGACTACATATCTGTCCTTGTCGTTAACTATAAGTCCAAGTCTGTGCCATATGATAGCCTTCTTGTCGTCAAGTGTCGGCCAGAACTCATCGCTGACCATAAACTTATCCGGCTCCATGGCAATGGATTCAACATCCGAACCCACGATCTTAACTGCGGCATTGTTTATGCTGATGACTTCACCATCCTCGCAGAACACAACCGCAGGATATTCAACTATTCCCAGAAAATCTGAATAACCACTAAGTCTGTTTATCTCCATAAATATCTCTCCATATATCCACTGCACAAGTGCAGTTTTATCCCATTATTATACACCCCGTATATTATTTACCCCTTAATGCACATAAAACTTTCCTATGTCCCATCACATAGAAAAGTTTCATGTTACCATATATCATATATTACTACTGTGCATCCTCAGCATCACTAACCATAGCAGTTGCCTCGCTCTTCAGTCCGGTAAATGCCTTGTCGGCAACATCCTTTGTTGAAGCACATGCAGAAATAACATTGTCCAGTGATGACAGAAGATCTGACATATATCTGCTTACGCTCTCGCACTCCTTCTTCACATTGTTGCGAAGTCTGGTTGCATCATCTGTGGCTGCATTTCTTGTATTGGCAGCATCCTTCTGAGCTTCCTCTCTCATAACCTTGCACTCGTAATCTGTCTTTGCCGACAGAGCCTCTGCATCTGCGTGAGATTTATTTCTTGTCTTCTCTGCCTCTGAGTATGCCTCATCCTTCATGCTGTTGCACTTTGCCTCGGTCTGATCATACATCTGCTGGCACTGTATCTCTGTATCTGTCTGGAGCTTTGTGCATCTCTCCTTGACATCTGTCTCATATGCCTCGAGCTCTGCAGTTATAGTATTCTTCTTGTCTGTGCACTCCTTCTCAGTCTGTGCGATCAGTGCGTCTGCGCTCTCACGGGCCTCAAGAAGTGTTCTTGATATTGACTCGTATCTTCCTGCATTCTCAAGCTCTCTCTGCTTGTATGCATTGATCTGCTCCTTGAGTGACTCTATCTCGCTCTCCTGCTCTGAATTGGTCTTCTTGAGAGTCTCTATGGTCTTGGAAGACTCTGTCATATTGACCTCTCTCATGGTCTTGAGACTCAGAACAGCCTCGCTGAGCTTGTTGACGTTCGCCTTAAGCTCCTCTACTTCTTTATTGTGCTTTCCCTTAAGTTCATCAATATAGTAATCAACGGATGCCTTATCATATCCACCAAACTTCACTGTCTTCAGTGATTCTACTCTATCGTCAGTTACAACATCTTCTACCTGTTTTGCCATGACCTTACCTCCGAAAAACTAATCCTATTGTAGATACTCCGTAATTATAGCACACATAATTCTGTAAGCAAAGTATTTTTACCTTTTATGATTACAAACCACTTTTTTTATGCTATATTGTAACTGCTCATTGAATTTAAATTTTACGGAGGATCATATAGATGAAACACCATTCAAAACTTGTCATATTAGGTCTCGCGGCAACCCTCGTGATGACATCACTCACAGGCTGTCTTCACCGCAAGAAGACCACCTATCAGGCATACATGCAGAACGTTCTCGACGTCAACTACAAAGGAAGCTTTGACGGATACGTGAAGGACAACGACGGCTCCGAGGAGGACGCCTCAGCCATGTACAGCGACAGCATAGATTATCTGGCCGGCCAGCTCATCAATCATTACTCACTGAACAACGCAGAGACAGACGAGGTGGATGCTATATTTGACGAGACCGCAAAGGTCATCTACTCCAAGGCCAAATATGAGGTGTCAAGAGCCTATAAGAGCGGAAGCGACTACTATGTGGACGTGACCGTGTATCCTATGGACATTCTCAATCAGGCATTTGACGATGTGTTCGCATATATCGACGACTATAACAAGAAGATCAGCGCCGGCGATTTCAACAACACCACAAAGGAAGATTACGAGAAAGAATTTGCCCAGGGCGTGTCGGATATCCTTCAGAATAAAGCCGCAGACATGGATTACCGCAGTCCTGTTGTGGTCTCTGTGAAGATAACCGATGACGGTGAATATTACTGTGCTGACCCGGTGGGGCTGTCCCAGGTTGATGCATCCATGCTTGCAATAGAGGGTTCCCAGCAGAGCTCAGGCTCTGACAGCTCAAGCGAGGACAGTTCAGACGAAGGCGATATCTCCTCAGGTGGCGAGACCGCCGAGTAACTATATGCATTAAGAATGTGTCTTAAGAATATACATTAAGAAAAGCTCAGCCTGTGTGATTTCTACTGAATCCATCACACAGGCTGAGCTTTATATATATGTTATCTCCGGCTACTTTCTCACCCTGACTGACTTTGTCTTGCTCCATGCTGAGTAGCATCTTGTGCCAAACTTGTTCGAAAAGCTTCTAACCCTTACATAATATGTTTTTCCGCCTTTAATCCGCTGCTTTGCTCCAAGACTCGCAGTCGTCTTGCTTCCACCGCTTAACACCGTGAATGCATATGTACCCTTTTTAAAGTTTGATGTTGTTGAATACTGGATCTGATAGCCATCTGCGCAGCTTATCTTTCCCCACTTTAATCTTACAGACGCAGCCGATGGGCTCTTTATCTGGCTTATACCTGGTATCTTCGGGCTGACAGTAACAGGTATTATCTTCTTCACCTTCACATGATTCGAATCTCCAGCATATACGGTGATGTTTGCCTTGCCTATATACCGGGCTGCGATCGTTATTGTTCCAGCAGAGTCTACCTTTACAGCTTTGTTATCCGAGCTGTAGCTGAGCTTTCCGGCACGTGCGCTCACGCTCTGTGAAATAGATATTCTCTTCGAGCTGGTTGACATCTCTATTCTGTAGCTGCGCTTTTTCAGCGTTATGCTGTTCGGCGCCTTTTTGATCTTAAAATTGATCGTCTTCTGTCCCTGATATGCGCCAGTGCCTGTAATTACAGCCTCTGCTGTTCCGGCAGCTTTGTTCTTATTGTATGAAACCGTATAATCTATACCCTTTTTCAGCGTTTTATTGCCAAGCTTTACTGTTACAGCCGGATTCTTCGAATTACCATCATATGTATATTCTGTCTTGTTAAGCGTAACCTTTGCTGACGATATGCTCTTACGCGTGAGCTTTGAGCCATACACATAGCTTGTCTCACCCTTTGCTCCACAGTATACACATGCATAGTAATACTCTGCCGGGGAATCATAATCTGCTGCCTTCTTCAGATATTGCTCAGTTGTTTTCTTTGCTGTGTAGCTGTGATCAACCGGGTCTGTTGCTGTACCGGTTTCAAAAATCTCACCACACATGCTGCAGACAACATCTCCTGTATATCCGCCGCCCATACAGGTAGCTTTCTTCTCTCCTACAAGCGTTCTATCATGGTCTGTCTTTGGAAGAATCTCAGCAGTCCTGCTGAGTTCTGCCTTGCACACGGTGCAGTATATAACCTTGTCTCGGCTGCCTTCAGCCTGACATGTAGCCAGATTTACATTCTCATACACAGCCTTTCCCTGGGTATGTCCGAGTGGCTCTGTCTTCTCATCCTTTGTCTTTTGGCATCGCTCACATGTGTATCTGATCAGACCTTCTGCTGCACACAAAGCTTTTTTCTTAACCACGCCTGAATCCCATCTATGTCCCAATGCACCAATGGCTATCTTCTTGGTACTCTGATAACTCTTGCCATTCAGCGTGCATTTTGCTGTACACACCTTTGCACCATCGTTCTCGCAGGATGCCTGCGTTATCTTGCTTGTTACAGTCATCGGCTCACTGATCACATGACTCGAATCTCTGGTACAGGTGAGAACCAGCTTGCAAGTGTTGCCATTTGCTGACCACTCATACTTTGGG
>OGZO01001178.1_pt1 | contig 19241 bp, 20 predicted proteins | sample 1576721 | NCBI WGS metagenome assembly OGZO01 (sample SAMEA3541516, study PRJEB24748) | human gut metagenome | biome: human gut; feature: human-associated habitat; material: faeces | place: China | collected 2012 | reverse complement strand
GGACGACTGGAGCTGGTGCACCGCCGCCCCGACCTCATCATTGACGGCGGGCACAACCCGCAATGCGCACAGGCGCTTGCCGCCTCGCTGCGCGGGCTCTACGGCGGAAAAAAGCTCATCTTTCTCATCGGTGTGCTCGCCGATAAGGATTGGCAGAGCATGGTCGGCGAGGTTTTGCCGCTGGCCAAGGCCATCGTCACCGTCCGCCCCGAAAGCGATCGCGCTAAGGACGAAAACGAGCTGGCCGCGTGGGTCCGCGCACAGGGCGTCCCCGCCGAGGCGCACGCCTCCATCGGCGAGGCGCTGGACGCCGTGCTCGCTCTCGCGGGTCCCGAGGACGCCGTCTGCGCGTGGGGCTCGCTCTACAGCGTCGGCGAGCTGCGCCATTGTCTCGGCCTGTGCTGAGATTCGTCCGCGTGATATTCGGCATCCTCGGCGCGCCGCTGTTCCGGGAGCACACCTGCATGGATGGCGGCTATTGTGACTTCAAGCTAAAGCTCGGTGCCGAACCTCTGCCCTACTGGCCGCCGGTGTTCACGCAGGCGAACGATTACCGGTAAAGTAATATGTGACGAGTTTGTCACGAGGGCGGTGGTAGGCGGAATGACTTGAAATAAGGGATTTTTTCATAAAAACACCTCACATAATATTTATTTTTTCTTTCTCAAATAATCCGGGATCGCATCGTGGGAGATTTCATTCAAATCCACATTCAACACCTTGGGTATACTTCTGTTGCGGAGGACACTATTCAGCATGGATTGACTTACTGTGGCGTATATTTCTGTCGTTTGGACAGAGACATGTCCTAAAAAGTCGCGAATGTAAACTAATTCTGTGCCAGCCTCCAGCAAATGAACTGCTTTGCTATGTCTAAAACTGTGCGGTGAATACGAAGATTCATTGAATAAATCCGGGCGTATGTTCTTTGCTCTGGAAATGTATTTGCAAATAACGTTTCGGATACAGGCTGGGGTAATTGGTTCGCCGCGCTGATTTAAAAATAAAGGAGCATCTTTTTCTGCAGTTCCGAATTTGCGCTCAGCAATGAACTGCTGAAGAATCCTTGTGGGCCGGTTCATAAGAGGTACAACACGGCTTTTGCCGCCTTTACCGTGCAAAAGCACACTTGCGGGATTGCTAAATCGAATGTCTCCAACTCGTATGCCGCATAACTCCTGTGCCCTGGCTCCACTGTCGTATAAAAGACTCAGCAGTACGATGTCCCGTCGTTCCAGAGGTTTTCTGGGGTCTGGCATTTGCAGCAGGACTCTCAATTCCTCCACGGAAAAGTATGAAAAAATATGGCGAGGAGTCTTTTTCGGAGGAATACTTGCTATATTGGAGCAAATCTTTAATGCGGAGATACTGCGCTGAGAAGCATATTTGAAAAAAGCGGAAATAGCCGAAAGCCTTTGGTTTCGGGTTGAGGGACTGCAGTTACGGTGGGTTTCCAACCAATTCAAGAAGGATAAGATCACCTTGTCGGAAAAGTGTTTGTAGTCCAGCAAGTATGGTTTTATGTGCTGCTGTTCCGCCATATACTCCAGCAGAAGGCGGAAAGTATCTTGGTACGAGGCAATCGTGTTAGGGCTATAGTTGCGAACATTAGGAAGATACTCATCAAAATGGAGTAGTACCCTGTAAGTGCAGTCGCAAAATCCCCAAAAATCTGTTAAACTGAAAGAACAGAGATGGAGGGAATCGCAATGAAGCATTACAGCAAAGAATTCAAGGAAGAAGCGCTGAAGCTGTCAGACGAGATCGGCGTGAAGAAGGCTGCACAGCAGCTCGGTGTTGCGTACTACACGCTGGCGGATTGGCGCAGCATACGCCGAAATACACCGCCCGCGAAGACACCGAGCGCAGAGGAGCAGACGATCCGCATCCGTGAGCTTGAGCGAGAAAATGCCGGGCTGCGGACCGCAAACAATATTCTCAAGGACGCACTCGGTTTTTTCGCGCAAGACCGCAAGAAGTAAAAGCGTGTGAGCGGCACCTGTTCGTAGTCGAACGCAAGGGCGTCTACACGGCAAAGGATATGTGCCGTGTTCTGCACTTGAGCGAGTCCGGTTATTACCGGTGGCTTCGAAACAGGGGCAGGCACAGCAGCCGTCAGCTTCTTGCGGGAAAGGTCAAAAAGATTCTCGAAGAGCATCCGGATAACCGAAACTACGGCGTGGATCGCGTCTGCCTTGCGCTTGAGCAGGACGGCGTTGACGTCAGCCGGAGGACAGTGTATCGCGTGATGAAAGAGAATGGCTGGCTCCATAAAAGACGCATTCCGCACGGAATCACGAAAGCCACAACAGAAGCGCAGGAGCAGGAAAACATTCTGAAACGGGACTTCAGTGCCCAGCGCCCTTCGGAGAAGTTTCTCACAGATATTACCGAGGTACAGTGTGCAGACGGCAAGCTGTATGTGTCTCCGATCATGGACTGCTTCAGCGGCGAGATCGTCGCGCTCGAGATGCGGGACAATAGGAAGAAGGAGCTGTGCATTGATACGGTACGACAGTTGGAGCGGCTCTATCCGAGTCTGAGCGGAGCGGTGTTCCACTCGGATCGCGGCAGTCAATACACCAGCTTAGCCTTTCGTTCCGAGCTGTCTCGCTGCGGCATGATACAAAGTCTCAGCGGCACCGGACATTGCTTCGACAACGCACGGATGGAAAGTTTTTTCGCCACGCTCAAAAAAGAGAAGATCTACCAGATCGCGGCATACAAGCTACCGAGAGAACAGGTCAAAACGATCATTTTTCGCTATATTTTTATCTACTACAACCGCGTCAGGGTCTATACACGCAACCCGCTTGGGCTGCCGCCTGCGAGGTACCGGGAGTGGGTGCAGGCGCAGCAGGCAGCCTGATTCGATGCCGCCGCAGTTTTCCTGCGTTCCGCTACGCTCCACTTCGGAAAACTGCGCTGTATTACCATGCTTTTCAGATTTTGGGTGTTTCCCGACTGCACATTTCTTGACATTTCCAAAAACAAAGGAGCTATGCGCGCATGAAAAAGATTAGATTAAGCACGGTTTCACAGGTTTATGAAGCATACTTGCCCTGATGACTCCTCCTTGTATGTGGTAGGTCTGGTACTTTTGAGTTTGCGCTAAAAGTATGACAGGTAAATCCACGTTTTACAAGCGCAGGAGTCATTTCATATTGTCTTTTGTGATTCGTTCATGCTCCATTTGCTTATGTAGGCAACAGAATATGTGTGTTATACAATATATCCAAGTGACGATTATAGCTGTCGAACCGCATATTACCAGACAGGGTCTCTTCACTATCTTTTGCATCAATATTTAGGGAAGATATGGGGCAGAGAAAAGCTCCTTGTGCCTTTGAACCACATGTTAAAGAAATACTACACCCAGTCCGAGGAGCAGGACGATCTCATCTCCATCGGTACCATCGGGCTCATCAAGGGCATTTCGACCTTCAAGCCCGAGAAGGGCGCGCGCCTTGCGACCTACGCCGCCCGCTGCGTAGAAAATGCTATACTATCGCAGCGGAACAATCGGCGGTTGAGGTGGAAAACCATGAACCTTTTGGGGCAAAATGGTCTATGTTTTGCCGCTTGAAAGTCCGCAGTTATGTATTGGCTGCGAATGTTGCAGGTACGTTAAAAGTTGCGCCGCTTCAAATTCTCAAGTTCCCGGTCGTCCTTCCACATAAGTTTTTGGATGCCGAGAAGTTCAATCTGCGGTTTTCGGACGCATCCGAGATCACGGAAATTGCGGACAAGCTGCGGTGGTATCGTTATCAAAAAGGACTTCGTCAGCGTGACGCGGCAGACTATGCGGGTATTGACCGCAGTACCTACATCCATTACGAAGAGGCAGGGCGGGACTTTTATCCGAAGGAGCATATGGAGAAGCTGGCGGAGCTGTTTGAGGTACCGCTGGAGGATTTGCTGGATGACTATAACCTGTTTCTGCTGCGGGGTCAGGGAGCGCAGATCAAAGCCATACGCCAGCGGCTCGGCTTGACGCAGAAGGCATATGCTGCGCAGCTTGGTGTCCCGCTGCAAAAGTTCAAGCGATGGGAACAGGGTAACGTGCAGATTTTCAAATCTACATGGGAGAAGTATTTCAAGCAGAGCCTTGAAAGCTGTGAATAATTCCGATAGAATTATTACAGAATCATTCAGGAGATACAGCCCCATGATTATCAAATCTTCGACTGCACTGTGTAACGACTACAGCATGATCTCTGATCTGGCGCATGAAAAAGCCGAACAGCGTGAGGAAACCTTAAAGCTGCGCGCAAAACTGGAGGCGGCAGAGACCGCTCGGCTTTCCGGCGCACCTGCCTACACACTGGTGGAATCCAGAAAACGGTTGGAGGCAATCTATCAGCGTGACTGACCTTGCGCTCAGTGGGAGCTTGAAGCCATCGCGCAGCTCTATATAAACCTTGTGGGGCCAAATTCAGCGAGAAACATATGAAAAACGGGCAGACCGGCGTTCAATGCTGGCCTGCTCGTTTGCTATGTATTATTGCTGCGCTTTCAGATGCTTCACGGCGGCGTCCACCAGTTCCAGCTTCTGCTCCGTGGAACAGGGCAGCTTCTGGACAGTTTTCAGCGCCTGCTCGGACTGGAACTTCGCCAGCTCCTGCCCAAGCTCCTGCTGCGCCTGCTTTGATTTCGGGAAGATCAGAAATACTTCCATGGCTGCCCTCCTTTCCAGAGCATTTTCTGCTTCAATCTATGCGTGTGTTCCGGCGCTTATGTAGACAAATAGAACTCGATTTCGCGGCTGCGAGGGAAATCGTATTGCCGCGTGGCTTTTGCGGTGCGGGAATGCTTGCAGTTCAAGGGCTTTTCGCCCCCAAATTGTCTACGCCCGACCGCCGTTTGCGGGCGGATTTCGCCTTCTGCCGGCGGTGAACCTCCTTGGCGCAGGCGGGGCAGTATTTTGTCCTGCCGGAGCGGGCGAGGATGCCCGTGCCGCAGACTTCGCAGCGGTGGAGCTTCTTGGGGCGGAGAATGGCTTGCTCCAGCTTCGGCTGCTGGGGCAGCACGGCGCGGCGAAACCAGCGGCAGAGTAGACTTCGAGAAATGTACTGCGGGCAGACACCGTCCAGCAGCAGGCAGTCGCCATCCGAGAAGTTGCAGCAGCGCTTTGCAAGGCCGCGCACGCTGCGAAGCTGCCCCGGCGTCAGGCGGAAGAGCGTGCCATCCGGCAGCCGCTCGATGGGGTCAAGCTTGTGCATCTTCACCCTCCTTTGCGATGAGCTTTGCATCTGACGGATAGTTCAGCGTAATGAGGGCGGGCTTGCCCAAGCCCTGCTTTTTTCGGATAATTAAGCCGCTGTACTCCAGTTCCCGGAAGATCCGCGTGGCGCTCTGGCGGCTGCGGTGGAGCTTGGTTTGCGCCTGTTCCAAGGTGAAGTACAGCCGGATGGTGCCGTCCGGCTCGACGTAGCCGTTCTGCCGGGAAATGCTGGCTCTGTCCAGCAGCAGCGCATAGAGTACCTTCGCGTCGTTGCTGATGCCCCGCAGGGCTTCGTCTTGGAGAAGGAACCTCGGAAGCGGCACATAGGACGCCGCCGGGCTCTGCATCGTGAGCTTGCAAAAAGTTTTCATCTGACCTCCTATCCCATCCATCAATCCATCCATTTTTGTGTTGATTGATTGATGGATGATTTTTTTGTATCTTGATTTATTTCTTATTAGTTAGAGGATGAATTTCAGTCCCGATGAACGGCGCAAAAACCGTCGTCCTGAAATCCGGCTGCGGAACGCTCCGGAGCGTCAGCTTGTCCACCGTCCGGAAAACCGGTGACGGAAAACCCACACATGGAAAATCCCGTTGTGGTCAAAGCTCGTCCTTTTGCCGCGCTTTCAGCAGCTCCCAGATCTCGGCCTGCCACGCTTTCAGCTCGGCAACGTCGTCCTCATAGCAGCGCCTGGTGCTGTTGATGCGGCGGCAGATCTGGTTGATGTTCGTGGCGACTCTGCTGACGGCAGCAGCCAGCTTCTATTGCTCGGTGTAGTCCACCTTGATGATGTAGCCATCGATCAGCATTTTCCGGGCATACGCGCCGAAGTTGCGGGTGCCGAGTTGATTCATCTTGTGGCGAATTACGCTCAATTCCTGCTCGTTCAGGCAGATTTCCTTGCGGATGGGTCGCGTGCGGTCTGGCATGTATTACTTCCCCCTCAGTTCCAGACAGAACTCATCATCGCCTTCCTTCCGGATTTGCAGGTAATCCGTGTCGGAAAGTTCTGTTAAAACAACGGAAATCCTTTCCTCCGGCATGTTCAGCTGACAGGCCAGCTCCGACAACTCAACGCCTTCATCGCCAAGGGCGTAGAGGATTGCGGCGAAGCCTTTTGCCTCAACAGAAAGGTGCGTGTCTTGCAGCAGTTCTGTGGGGACAGCGGTCATGTGGGTACGGTTGTGGTAAGTGATCATAATGTTTCTCCTTTCAATTTTGAAAAACTTTGTTTGAAGGGCGGCTTGGAAGCGAAGCTGTTTGCCTTTCACTTTACAACGGACATTTTTCAAGAGAAAAACAGGGGTCGAGAGAAAATTATTTTCCCCTTCTATATAACCAACGGACAAAATAAATCAGAGTGTCACGATTTTGTCTCACAGACGTTTTCCTCTCTACCTTTTAACGGACATTTTTCCTCAAAAACTTGGTACCCCCTTTCAAAAAACTTTTCTTGCTCCTGATTCCCCCTCTACTTAGCTAAGAGAATCAGAGGCCGGTTTTGTCCCAGATTTCTCGAAAAAGTTTCGGAGACGGCGAAACAATCTCTGTGCATAGCTTCAAATTGCCCTTTCTACTTTCCGACGGACAAAATGATGCGGCGTGTCACGGTTCTGTCATAACAAGGGCAAAAAAAGAAGCGCCTGCCACTACGACAAGCGCTTTGATGTTGCATCAATTATTCAAGTAAATCCTCTATATCTCTTTGATCGTATTCAGTTTTCTGCATCAGCCGACAGACGCCGTCCGCCTCATCCCGCTGCTGCAAGAGCTGGGCGAACGCCCGATAGAGTGCGGCCTGCCGCCGCTCGATCACGCCGCGGCTCTGCTGCATGGCATCTGCTGCTTTGCGGATGGACAGCCCCTCGGAAAAGCGTTTCCGGAAGAGATCGGCGTAGTCGTTGAGCACCGTTTTGAGGGACTGCTGAGCAAACGCGAGATCCTCACACATGGCCTGATATGTCTCGCGGTTGGATATGCCGATGTACTGCTTCCGCTCCCGGATGAGTTTGTATCGCCGCAGATCCATCCGGTAGTTTTCACAGATGTCCTTGGCGTATTCATAGTAGGTTCTGCTGCAACGGATGGCGCGCTCCGCGTACTCGTCATCAACGTAAGTGAAGGGCTTGCTCTTGGGCTCCGGAAAGCCGTCCTCATACACTTCGCGGACGGTACCTTCGTCGATTTCACGCCGTGTCTGGCGGACGTATTTATCCCGCAGCACACCATCGACTTCGACCTGCTCGCAGAAGGAGGTGTACCGGATGAGGTAGTAATGCTCGTTGTCTTCTTTGGAAAAGCTGGCGTCCTTGCAGACCACGATGGACTCGCCGGTGTCGATGTCCTTCAGCACCCGGACAACGAAGATGGGCTTTCCGTCGTATCGCGTGTAAAACCCGGCAAATACCCGTTTGAGCGCCATAAGCGAGTCCTCCTTCCACCGATTTTCTTACAGTATAGCACAGATTTCGGCGGAGAGAAAGAGCGGCGTTGGGACGGAGAAAACTGGGATTTGAGAGAATAGCAAGCACAGCCGCTGTCCGGACACACGGCGATTTTGGGATAATCCCAAGCCCTTATGATATTGACGCCGAGCGGAAAATGAGAAGTAAAACTGCTGCCAAGATATACGAACGATCTATGTGTAAGAGTCTTGCATGCAAGCTGTTTTTGAAATTAGAGAGTTTCGCAACACGATGCGAAGCTCTCTTGCCTTATGATCGAGAAAGATGTATAATTAGAACGATATTTGTAGCCGGAGGTCAAACGGAAATGGCTATTTCGTATAACAAGCTTTGGAAGCTGCTCATCGATAAGAAGATGAGCAAAGCCGATCTGCGCAAAGCGGCAGGCATCGCGCCGAACACCATGACCCGTCTGCGGCGGGATGAGGAAGTTACGCTGGCGGTGCTCAATAGAATCTGCGTTGCGTTAGATGTCAATATCGGAGATGTTATGGAATTTACCAATGACGAAAGGAATGGAGAATACGATGGCTGACACAAAACTTTTTAACATAAAGGGCACGGTAAAAGAATATCAAAGCGGTACTGTCACACTTGAGAAAGAACTTCAGACAGTGATTGAAAATAATATGAATATCTTCTTCGGGGTAACATTTCTTGCCTCTGAGTATCGCACAACGGATGGTGGACGCATGGACAGCATTGGCATTGACGAAAACCATTGCCCTGTCATCTTTGAATACAAGCGGTCTGTGAAGGAGAATGTGATTAACCAAGGCCTATTTTATTTGAACTGGCTTCTGGATCATAAAGATAGTTTCAAGGTGCTTGTAATTGAAAAGCTGGGTTTGAAAGCGGCAAATAACATTGATTGGAGCATGCCGCGAGTTGTATGTGTCGCGGGTGACTTCACAAAATATGATGAGTCTGCAATCAAACAGATGAACCGCAATATTAGCTTGATCCGATATAAGAAATTCGGAGAGGACCTGCTTATGTTCGAGCAAGTCAATGAGAATGTTGTCTCCGCTATTCCGGATAATGAACCCGTCAGCAAAACAAAAGCTACTGATAAAACATTTGATGAGCAGATCAGAAATGCTGACGAGAGCATTAGAGTGTTGTACGAAAACCTTTCCAACTATATTCTTAGCCTTGGTGATGATATTAGCGAAAGTCATCTGAAGCTATATGCGGCATTTAAGAAAATCAGAAATGTGGTCACAGTAGTCGCGCAAAAGAAAAAGCTAATTCTGAATTTACCACTTGATGTGTCTACTGTATCATTTGAAGAAGGCTTTTCAAGAGATGTTACAAACATCGGTCACTGGGGCTGCGGTGCGGTTGAGCTCTATTTGCAAAGTGGTGCGGATTTCGAGAAGGCAAAGCCTCTAATCGACCGAGCATTTGATGAAAACTGAATTTGAGAATTCCTAACGATCGAAGAAATTGAGGATTTTACTATGCTACACCCCGGTCTATACGAACAAGTCATCAACAATGCCTTGACGGGCGAGCTTGCGGAGATTCCGGAGGCTTGCAAGTCTGTTGCGCCCATTGACAAGGCGGAAGCCTCCAAGGTGCTGGCGCAGTATCTGGCAGATGTGGTTCAAAAGGGCTTGGATAACGTGCTGGACAACGGCGGGGATATTTCTGCCCAGATCGGGCTGACCAACCAGATCGTTGACCTCATTCAAAGTACAACGAAAGAAGCTGACTTTGCCGCACTGGGCGTTGACCAGCGGGCAGAGCAGCTTCTTGCGCTTTTACGGGAGACCGACCCGCGGCTGGCGGTGGGGAAAACAGCGGCGGACATAGAGCGCCCAGAGACCTCTATTGCACAAAGCTCACTTTTCACCGGGGCTGTGCATGAGCCGCAGATGTTTACAGAGCTCAAAAAGGAAATCGTCTCTGCTGATAGAATTGACATGCTGGTGTCCTTCATCAAATGGAGCGGCCTGCGGCTTGTCATGGACGAGCTGCGGGAATTCACGCAAAACGGCGGCGAGCTCCGCATCATCACCACCTCTTACATGGGCGCAACAGATGTGAAGGCCATTGAGGAGCTTCGAAAGCTGCCCAATACGCAGATCAAGGTCAGCTACAACACCAAGACGACCCGCCTCCACGCCAAGGCATATATCTTTTACCGCGAAACCGGCTTCACAACGGCTTATGTGGGCTCGTCCAATCTGTCCAATGCGGCACTGACCAGCGGCCTTGAATGGAACACCAAGGTAACGAAACGCGACTTGCCCGAAACCATCGACAAGATCTCTGCTACCTTTGAGTATTACTGGAATGACCGTGAATTTGAATACTACGCGGAGAATCAAAGAGAGCGTTTGGCACGGGCGCTGAGGGCGGAAAAATATTTCGACACCAACAATGCTGACGTCTACACTATGGACATCAACCCCTATTCCTACCAGCAAGAGATTTTGGACAAGCTGGAGGCAGAGCGCACTGTTCGTGGCTATACGCGCAATCTGGTGGTGGCGGCCACCGGTACCGGCAAGACGGTCATCTCTGCGCTGGATTACAAGCGCTTCCGCAGGCAGAATCCGGATAGACCCTGCCGCCTGCTGTTTGTGGCGCACCGGGAGGAAATTCTCAAGCAGAGCTTGTACACCTTCCGCGCCGTGCTCAAGGACGTAAACTTTGGTGAGCTGTTTGTGGGCAACTATAAGCCGGAGAGCATCGACAACCTGTTTCTGTCCATTCAGACCTTCAACTCACAGAGCTTCACGGAAAAGACGAGCCCCGATTTTTATGATTACATCATCGTGGACGAATTCCACCATGCCGCCGCGCCGACTTACCAGAAGCTCTTGCCCTACTACCAGCCGCGCATCCTGCTGGGCTTGACCGCTACTCCGGAGCGTATGGACGGCAAGAGCATCCTGCCATACTTCCATAACCGCATTGCAGCGGAGATCCGTCTGCCGGAAGCCATTGACCGAAAGCTCCTGTGCCCGTTCCAGTATTTTGGCGTTACCGATACAGTGGATCTGGATGCGCTCAAATGGTCTGCCGGTGGCTACCAAAAGAGCGAGCTGGAGCACATCTACACGTTCAGCGGGGCGGTTGCCAACCGCCGCGCCGACCATGTGGTGACGGCACTGCTGAAATATGTGACGGACATTGACGAGGTGAAGGGTCTCGGCTTCTGTGTAACGGTAGATCACGCGGAATTTATGTGCCGTTATTTTAACGACCACAACATCCCGTCCATGTGCCTCACCGGGCAATCTTCGGACGAGGAAAGAGCGGCGGCCAAGCGGCGCTTGGTGTCCGGCGAGGTGCGGTTCATCTTCGTCGTGGACATCTACAACGAGGGCGTGGATATTCCGGAAGTCAATACGGTTCTGTTCCTGCGACCCACGGAGTCGTTGACGATCTTCTTGCAGCAGCTGGGACGCGGTCTGCGTCTATCCGAGGACAAGGAATGCCTGACCGTGCTGGACTTCATCGGTCAGGCGAATCGAAAATACAACTTTGAGGATAAGTTTGCGGCGCTGCTGTCGAATGCCACCCGCAGCGTGAGCCGGGAGATCAAGGACGGTTTTGTGTCCGTCCCCAAGGGCTGCTATATCCAACTGGAGAAGAAGGCGGCCAAATACATTTTGGAGAATATCCGCGCGTCCTATGGCAATACGGCTGGGTTGGTGGCTCGCGCGGCCTCCTTTGCGGAGGACAGCGGGCTGGAGCTGACGATCAAAAATTTCTTGGATTACTACCATCTTGACCCACGGGCGATCTACAAGTTTTCCTCCTTCTCTCGCATTTGTGCCAGAGCGGATGCCATCGAGGACTTTTCGGAGCCGCTGGAGGATGTTCTGACCAAAGCGTTTGCGAAGCTTGCCGTGGTGGATTCCCGTCGCTGGATTTCGTTCCTCTTGGATATTCTTCCACGTTTGGATAATGTGGATTTTGCCGCCCTTTCGGATATTGAAAAGCGGATGATGCAGATGTTTTATATCACCGTCTGGGGTAAGGTGGTGGAGGACTGGGACGACGAAGAGGTGCTTAGTAACCTCTATGCCCTGTCTGACAGCGCGGTTCTGCTCGGCGAGCTCTTGGAGTTGTTGCGCTATCGCTTCGAGCAGATCGACTTCATCGACGAGCCGGTTGATCTGGGCTTTGACTGTCCTCTGGATTTGCATTGCACCTATACCCGCGACCAGCTCTTGGTAGCGCTGGACTTTATGAAGCCGTCCACCGTTCGTGAGGGTGTGAAGTGGCTGCCGGAGAAAAACATCGACGTGTTCTTTGTGACGCTGAACAAGGCGGACAAGGACTATTCGCCAACCACCATGTACAACGATTATTCCATCAATGAGAGCTTGTTCCATTGGCAGAGTCAGAGCACCACGGCGAAGAATTCACCCACCGGCCAGCGCTATATCCACCACAAGGAACGCGGCAGCAAGGTGCTGCTGTTTGTCCGTGAGTTTAAGGCGGACCGTATGACCGGCGGTGCGGAAGCGTACACCTATTTGGGTACGGCGAACTACGTGAAGCACACAGGCAGCAGGCCGATGAATATTACCTGGCAGCTGGATCGCCCGATCCCGGCGAAGTTTTTGAAGAAAACGAATAAGTTGGTTGTGGGGTAAGATTTCACGCCTTCTATATCGGAAAAGTCGCAATACTAAAAATCAATCTACAGTGGATAGAAAGGAGTGCACTATGTCATCGAATCAGTACACAAGAGAGCGTAAGGAAGATAAGCCTGTGCTTGCGATATGCTACGATTTTGATAAAACATTGTCGCCAGACGATATGCAGGCACAGGGGTATATCCAATCTGTTGGATATGATGTGGGAGAGTTTTGGACAGAATCAAATGGACTGGCGAGCCAAAATGATATGGATCAGAATCTGGCTTATATGCTTTTGATGAAAAAGAAAGCGGCCGGAAAACTCGTGTTCACGCGTGAAAACCTTGAAAACTATGGAGCAAAGGTTAGCTTATTTCCCGGTGTTGAGGATTGGTTTGAACGTATCCGTACATATGGAGCGGAACACGGTGTTATTGTTGAGCACTATATTATCTCGTCAGGTCTGAAGGAAATGATTGAAGGGACATCTGTTGCGAAAAATGGTGCATTCAAAAGAATATATGCGAGTTCCTTTTATTATGATTCAGATGGGGTAGCAGAATGGCCGGCACAAGTTGTCAACTATACAAATAAGACTCAATTCTTGTTTCGTATCGAAAAAGGCGTTTTGGATATCAACGATCCGGGTGTAAACGATTCATTCGCTCCAGACGAAATACGTGTTCCCTTCCGCAATATGGTGTATATCGGTGATAGCGATACGGATATCCCGTGCATGAAACTGGTTAATACCTACGGGGGACATTCAATTGGCGTCTATAGTGCAGTGACTCATGATAAGGCCAAGGTATATAAAATGATGCGAGATAATCGCATTCGTTACTACGCAATGGCCGATTATTCAGATGGAGCAGAATTGGATGAGCTCATTAAAGCAATTATTGATCGAACAGCTAAGAATGAAGCACTGGAATCTAAGTTTTTTGACTGTAAAAATGAGCAGATTAGAGTTGATAGGCAGAACAGCGAAGATCAAAAAGAAAAGATTGAACTGTTGATAGAATTGGAAAGTAGCCGTAGCTTTGCTAGTACACATGCAACAGTAGAGAAAATGCGGCGTATTGACACGTGGACACAAGAAGAACGTGAAGCAATATTTGAAATTGCGCTAAGCAACAGCCAGGTACGATACATCATTAGCGATTTAGATGTAAAAATGTTCTATTTAGGACTTTTGCGGAATTGCCAGAGCCTATCAGAAAAAGCTATGGAAGTAAAGGCGATGTTAGAAGGTTAAAAGAAAATAGCCGTTAACATTCAAAATATACGAGAGAGAATGACATGGAGAAAATAACAAACTATGGACCCATACTCATTAGAAAAGGCCCATATAAGGGGAGAATAGGATATTATGATGATACCGATATGGATGGTAAACTAATCATCTATCCCAATGTGCCGATTTATTGTAGCGATTATTATAAAGTCAGCCAATCAGCAGCAACATCTGTTATACCGACAGCATGCCTTGCAGAGAGATTATCTGATATTGATCACGAACTGTATAAAAACTGTAGCTTGGAGCATCTGCCGGCCGAAGAAGAAATCATGTTGTTACACGAGAGAGTTTTTTGCTCTGACATGCTGACTGCGAGACATCTTCGCTCTATGCAAAAATTCCAGGATCAAAATAAAACCGAAGTCTTTATATCCCATTCTTCTGTTGATTTGGCTTTTTCTAGGGCCATTGCTACAGATTTAATGGATGCAGGTTTTTCTGTGTTTTTAGATGATTGGTCAATAAACATCGGCGAGAGAATTTTCGAAAAAATCAGCACAGGATTATGTGAAAGTAAAGCTCTTATCATGATAATCTCTAAGGACTACCTGAAATCAGTGTGTTGTACAGATGAGTGGGGCGCCTTTTACGGAAAAGCGCTTCATGATAAATCCTGCGTAATATATCCGATCATTATTGATGATTCTGCACCTCCAGCATTGATTTCTCAAATAAAGTATCTCCGATTTAATGGTGACGAGTATGCATCAGCGCTATCAACACTCTTGAGATCCTTGCGAAAACAGTTTTCGAAATGAACAAGTTATCTAGAAGACCTTTCGAGGCTTTCTCTTGTTTATATACCCCATTATACCCTTGATTTCGAGGGTATAATGGGGTATAATTCTGCATAGATATAGTATCTCACAGGAGGTGCGCTATGGACTTATCTGAAATGCAAGCGCGGGCGGCGGAGCTGGAACAGCAGATTTCTGCTTTGCCTGCTGGTTCTATTACGAAGAAAACCGTCAACGGTAAGGACTATTTCTACCACCGTTGGACGGAGAACAAGAAGCGGCGGGAGAAGTATATTCCTGCTGACGAATTGGAGAATTTTTGTGCCAAAATCGAGCGGCGGAAGGAACTGGAGCATGAGCTGAAAGCGCTGAAAAAGCAGCTGCCCAAGGCGAAATCTGCGAACCCTTCTGCGTTTACTACCAATGTCCGCACCGGCGAGGCGCTGTGTTCCTTTGCGGCATCTGTTTGCGGCTATCGCAGGCGCGAGTGCTTCCGGCAACTGCACGACTTTGTCTACGGCGAGCCGCAGGACAAGGTATTCATCCTCTACGGCCTGCGCCGGACGGGGAAAACCACCATGATCCGCCAGATTTTCGCGGAGATGAGCGACACAGAGCTTGCCAAGGCAGCGTTCATTCAGATCACTGCAAAAGACACACTGGCAGATGTAAACCGCGACCTCAAGCAGCTGGAAGCGCAGGGCTTTCGCTATGTGTTCCTCGACGAGGTGACGCTGATGGAGGATTTCATCGAGGGCGCGGCGCTGTTTTCTGACGTGTTTGCGGCCTGCGGCATGAAAATCGTGCTCTCCGGCACGGACTCGCTGGGCTTCCTCTTTACCGAGGACGAGCAGCTTTACGACCGCTGCATCCTGCTGCACACCACATTCATCCCTTACCGCGAGTTTGAATCTGTCCTCGGCGTTCGCGGCATCGACGAGTATATCCGCTACGGCGGCACTATGAGTCTCGGCGGCGTCCACTACAACGAGACCTCCACCTTTGCCAGCAAGGAAAGCACCGACGAATATGTGGACACCGCCATCGCCCGCAACATCCAGCACTCCCTGCGCTGCTATCAGTACGAGGGGCACTTCCGCCATCTGCGGGATTTATACGAGAAGGGCGAGTTGACCAGTGCCATCAACCGGGTCGTGGAGGACATCAACCACCGCTTCACGCTGGAGGTGCTGGCGCAGGATTGGAAGTCCCACGACCTTGGCATTTCCGCCAGCAACCTGCGCCGGGATCGGAAGAACCCTACGGACATCCTCGACCGCATCGACCTTGCGCTTGTCACCGACAGTCTGCGGAAGCTGCTGGAGATCCGCAACAAGGCGGAGCAGACCGTAGCGCTGGACGATGTTCATGCGGCGGAGATCAAGGAGTATCTGGACTTGCTGGACTTGACGCGGGAGATCGACGTGCTGCACCTGCCGGATGTCAGCACGAAGTCCGAACGCACGGTGATTGCACAGCCGGGACTCCGCTATGCGCAGGCGGACGCGCTGATCCGCAGCCTGCTGCTGGATGAAACATTCAGCGCGCTGTCTCTTGCGGAGCGCACCGCCGTGCAGCAGCGCATCGTGACCGAGATCAAAGGGCGGATGCTGGAGGACATCGTCCTGCTGGAAACCAAGCTGGCAACCCCCAAAAAGCAGGTGTTTGTCCTGCAATTCCCCGTGGGCGAGTTTGACATGGTGGTGTTTGACCTGGAGGCAGGCTCCTGCCGGATTTTCGAAATCAAGCACAGCGAAGAAGCTGCGTCGCAGCAGTACCGCCATCTGATCGACGAGCAAAAATGCGCCCAGACCGAGCACCGCTACGGCCCGATCACCGAAAAGTTCGTCCTCTACCGTGGGGAAAGCCAAGTGATAGACGGCATTCAGTATCAGAACGTGGAAGAATATCTGAGAAGCCTTGCATAACAAAACCGCCGCCCCGACTGGAAATCAGGGCGGCGGTTTTTATGATGCAGCTTGTCATATGACAAGCTGTGACGCAAAATAAACTTGACGTATGACAAGTAGCAATACGCAGCAATCTTGAGGATGTGCATATGCAAGTGATGAAGAAAAACATGATCTGCTCTATTTGTCATGGCCTGTTTGCAATTCTTTTGGGATTGGCAGATCTTTTCTGAAAGCGTACTCCAAACTTGGCAGAAAGAAGCATTAATGGGGCTGTTTTTTCACCTAAAAGACAATACCATTTTTGACTTTTTGTCGTTGGCTTTCTGTCAAAATAGAATGTTCAACATATCCATAATTATCGTGTAACCACTGTACAGTCTCCTTACGGAAGGACTCCACCGGTGACACAATACGCGCTGTTTTAAAGTCTAATTTTCCGTTTTTGAAATCGCAGCAAATAAATCTATTATCTCCATCGCCAGTAATAAATAGCTGGTCAATCAAAATCTTTCCTGATGAATTAACCATATTAGGAGCTTCTTCAATACTAACAAGGTGGTCTAAGAGGCTTTCAAATGATAGCCAAAGGAGGAATCTGTCATAACCATCTGTATTGGTTTCTTTTATAACAAAAGTATTCATAACAGCTCCTCCTTTCTTGATATCATTGCTGTGTACTGATTAAATCAATGCATCTCTTTATAATTTCGTCAGCTTCTTCTTTTGTGTTTATGCTCCGTGTATTGTCTAGAGTCTCATTCAAAACATCGCCAAAATGGAATGATGAATTTCTCTGAGACACATAATAATTATAACAATTCTCTATGTAAGTGTTTTTACTTCTGTCTGGAAACGCTTCTTGTACTACGTATTTATTAGGAATAACCGTTCTATCGCAACCAAAGCAGTTGAAATTACGCCCAACGGTTCCGCCAGCCAAAGTAATCAAGTACTTAATATGCCCTTCTAATGCTCTTAATGCTGGAAAGGCATACTGAGAATAATCTTCGCTCTCTACATAATAATTTAGATTGATTACGGCCTGCTTTATCAAACGTTTTATTCCCGGTGGATATGCACTAGGAAGTCCGTTCTCAATAGGACCAAAGGCATTGTCCACAACGTCCTTCTTTATGCTCATTCGGTATGCGTTTCCGAGAATTTGTTCTACTTTAGTGTTTTCATCCAACTCTACCAGTGTAGTAGTGATAACTTGGAACAAATACGAATTTTTTCCTTGTACTAGTAGCTTATGCTGACCTGATTTAAACAGTGATACTGTTACCGTATCAGAATTTAATCTAAAACGATAAATCGATTTATCGTGTTTATTATCTAGTGTATGAGTAATATTATTATCTGCTTCTTCAATTATTTCCGAGAACGCATCAAAATCATTTTTATTAAAATATGGAATTGAGAACCAGTGCTCCCCTTGAACTGCCACCTTTTTTCTATCATTCAAAGCAGATTTTGCAAGCTGGTCAGCTTTTTCGTTATAAATGACATTGCTATGTCCGGGGACTTTTACAAAGTCAACCTGAATAAAATCTTCAAATTTAGTCTTATATAATGAGACAAACATCTGACTCACTTTTGCCTTTGCGCACCATTCGTTAGTTATCCACTTTGAAAGGCCCTCATAGTCATGGTAGATTTTCAGTTTTTCGTATCCATTAGATATCGCCCAATCAAATGCATTAATAACGCCAAAAATTTCACCAATAATATTGTCACTATCCAGATATTCCCTGTTACTACCATATCCACAAATGCTTTCCTCGGTTCCATCTGGCAAAATGAATACCACACCATAGGAATACCTGCTTAAATCCTTATCATAGCTTCCATCTGTAAATGAAATGCAACCAGATATCCAGCCTTATTGTCCTCGGCAATCTGTTCAACCCAAACATCCCGATTATCTAGATAGGCTTCTGCTTCTTCCTTTGTCTTAAATTTCTTATATTCCGGACCAGAGAATCCTGATGTTGCTGCCTGTGCTTCTGGCCAATTATCAAAAACACCTGTAGTATGTCCTTTTCTTACAGCATAGTACATTTGGCAAGCCTCCTAAATGTGGAACACGTCATTATATTGATTTTATCACACTGTGTCAAGCACACAAAGCAAATAATAAGTAGGCACGGGATCGACACCTCAAGGGCTATGCAACATAAATCGTATTAAATAGCAAGCCTTAATTTCATGCCCTACGCAGACTGACTTATATAGCATGCATCGCTCATTCCATCAATCATTTTCTCAATACGCATGAGGGATGCGCTCCGAACGGACACGATCAGCGCGCGAAAACCTCTGCCTATCCGCAGAAATTTTCAGATTCTTCCCTTGGGTGCCTTTTCAAATGGATTCCAATCTGATATAATATACCTATCAACCTAACGATACAACATCATGCGAGGTGCCGCCATGAAAACGAAAGATACGCCGAAGCAATACGTCATCTACTCCCGCAAGTCCAAATTCACCGGCAAGGGCGAGAGCATCGAGAACCAGATTGAGCTTTGCCGCCAGTACATCGCCATGCACTTTGGCGAGAATGCGGCGGAAAACGTGCTGGTCTACGAGGACGAGGGCTTTTCCGGCGGCAATCTGGAGCGCCCGCAGTTCAAGAAAATGATGAAGGACTCCCAGAAAATCGCCTTTGCCGCCATCGTGGTCTACCGCCTCGACCGCATCAGCCGCAACATCGGCGACTTTGCCAAGCTCATTGAGGACCTGGGCGACCGGCACATCGACTTCATCTCCATACGCGAGCAGTTCGACACGTCCTCGCCAATGGGCCGGGCGATGATGTACATTGCGTCGGTATTTTCCCAGCTGGAGCGGGAGACCATCGCCGAGCGCATCCGGGACAATATGCACGAGCTGTCCAAGACCGGATGCTGGCTGGGCGGCACAACGCCCACGGGCTACGCCTCGGAGAGCCTGTCCAGCGTGACGGTGGACGGCAAGGTGAAGAAGGCCTGC
>OGZO01001177.1_pt1 | contig 19243 bp, 15 predicted proteins | sample 1576721 | NCBI WGS metagenome assembly OGZO01 (sample SAMEA3541516, study PRJEB24748) | human gut metagenome | biome: human gut; feature: human-associated habitat; material: faeces | place: China | collected 2012 | reverse complement strand
TGAGCCGAAGGCGAGTTTAAGTTTTCGCTGTACAATAGGCGGCGGAGCAAAATAATAAAATCAACGTGTTTGCAAGGTTCCCTTTTTGGACTACATATAAACAAAATTAATTCGTAAATCCTGTAGTAAATTTTTTCCACCTATGATAGAATTAAAAATAATTATGGGTTTCTATACAAAAAAGTTAGAGATTCAATTTTAAGGAGATTTAAAATGCTTAATAATGAAAAGATTATACTAATGACAAAGTTGTCATTATATGAGCAGAAAAATCAAAAAAAAGAGATTAAAACAAGCAAGTATTTCAGAGGTGATTATATGTCACTAAAAATGCTTAAGTCTTTTTTGTGTATAACAGTTGCATATTTGCTTTGTTTGGTTTTATGGTTTATGTATAAGTCTGACAAGGTTATATCAAGTCTTACAACAACAGGAAGACTTACAGCTTTAATAATAATGCTTGTGATTTTATATATTGTATCCGTTGTTTTATATATGATTTTTAGTTATGCTTTTTTCTCACACAAGTTTAGAAATATAAGAAAGCATTTAAAGGAATATAATGGAGATTTGAAAACACTGCACCGTATTCAGGAATTGGAATATGATGCAATTATTGATGAACTTGGAGAGGGAGGCGATGAAGAATAATGATGGGATTACTTGTATATAAGGAGAAATTAAAGAATTTTTACGCGGAACATGAGTTTTATGTTAATCCGATTATTAAATTTATCAGTGCGTTTATAGCATTAACTCTAATAAAAAAGAATGTTGGATATAATGATTTATTAACAATGTGGCCTGTAATAATGGGAATATCAGTTATTATGGCCTTTATGCCTTGGACAATTATAATAACAGCTTTAACGGCTATTATGTGTATTAACATATTTACATTATCAATAGAACTTGGGGCATTAGTGGTAATTATTTTGCTAATAATGTTACTTTTGTATTTTAGATTTACACCAACACAGGGAATATTCGTACTTTTTGTTCCCATGGCGTTTTTCATGAAAATACCATATATTGTTCCGATTATTGCAGGATTAATATGCACACCTGTATCAATAGTATCGGTTACATTTGGAACAATAGTATATTATATGATAGCCGTAATAGGCAAGAATGCAGACGCAATTCAGAATGTTGCATCAGAGGGAACTAACGCAGCAAATCTTAATACAGTATTAAAAATGATTAGTGTTAATAATCAATTATTTTTGGTTATTGCAGCATTTATTATAACTACGTTAGTAGTTTATTTTATAAGAAGATCATCAGTTAACAATGCCTGGATTATTGCGATTATAGTAGGCGGAGTGGTAGATTGTGTTATGATTTTGGTTGGAGCACTTACTTTGAACACAGAATATTCAATAATTGGGGTTATTCTTGGGAGCGTAGGCTCTATATTGTTAGGATGCATTATTCAGTTCTTCGTATTTTCAGTGGATTATTCAAGAACAGAACATACTCAGTTTGAGGATGACGAATACTATTATTACGTTAAGGCAGTGCCTAAGATTAACGTGGTAGCACCTGAAATGAATGTTAAAAGAATTAATGCCCAGAGAAAGAAAAAGAAGAATTGGAAATAGAGTTTGCAATAAAAATCAAATAAAAAACGTTATTCTTAATTGAAGAGGTTTTCGACATTATAAAGCAGAGTATTATGGAAAGGGGAAATAAAGTGAGCACAGTATTAAATTATATTTCAAATTTTATAGAAAAATATTTAACAGTGCCGGAAATTTATGCAAGTGACATTGTTGAAATAGTTATAATGTCTGTAGCTATTTACTATGTGGTCTTATGGTTTAGAAAAAGCCGGGCATGGGTATTATTAAAGGGTATTTTTGTGCTTGTAATCTTTATGCTTGTGGCTTCTTTATTTCATTTGACAACACTGCTATGGATATTTAACAAGACATTAAGTGCAGGTATTATAGCACTTGTAATTATATTTCAGCCTGAACTTAGAAGGGCTCTGGAAGAATTAGGTAGAAAGAATGTTATTTTCAAAGTATTAAAATTTGAAAATGGCAACAATGAATCTAATTTTAGCGACAGATCAGTTGAAGAAATAACAAGAGCAACTCTTGAGATGGCAAAGGCTAAAACAGGAGCCTTAATTGTTATAAGACAGCAGCACGATTTAGGTCAGTTTATTGAAACAGGAATAAAGATAGACGGACGTATTTCAAGCCAGTTGTTAATTAATATTTTTGAAAAAAACACACCATTACACGATGGTGCAGTTATTATAGATGAAAACAGGGTAGTGGCAGCAACATGTTATCTGCCGCTGTCAGACAGCTCTTCTTTAAGCAAGGATTTGGGGACAAGACATAGAGCAGGACTTGGAATTAGTGAAGTTTCAGACTGTATAGTTGTTATTGTGTCAGAAGAAACAGGAAGTATTTCCATTGCAAAAGAAGGCAAGTTAATTAGATACGCAGATGCTTCAATTCTGAAAAATGAGCTTATAAAGGCTCAGGATAAAGAGGAAGTTAAACCAAGAAGATTTTTGAAAGGAAGGGGACGCAATGAAAAAGATGTTAACGAAACTAAAGATGTCTCTGACAAATAATATTGGTTTGAAATTTCTTGCAGTATTAATAGCATTGGTTTTGTGGCTGGCAATTGTTAATGTTAACGATCCGGAGAAAACCATTACTGTATCAAATATTCCAATATCCGTTACAAACGAAAGTGCAATAACCAGCAGAGATATGGTATATAATGTTAAGTCTGAACAGTACTTGAATATTACTGTTTCAGGCAAAAGATCAATTGTAAGTAACTTATCAGCAGAAGATTTCAGGGCTACTGCATCTTTAAAGGAATTGTCAAAAGTCAACTCAATTCCTGTTGATGTAACAACTAAGAATGCTTCTCTGGGAAGAAAGATTACAATTGTAAAACAGTCAGCCCAGACTATTCTGGTAGACGTGGAAAATGTTGAAGAAAAAGATTTTACAGACTTGGTTGTTGAGTATACAGGAAAGGTTGCTGACGGCTATGTGGCAGGGCTTAGCTCAATGTCCACAGACGAAGTTACAGTAAAAGCTCCAACATCAATTATTGACAAAATCAAAAAGGTAGCAGTAAGATGTAGCTTGGATGGAACAAATACTAATATTTCAAAAAAATGTCCTGTAATACTTTATGATAAGAACGACAAAGAAATTAAATCAGATGAAATTGAATTATCAGATAAGAAGATAAGGGTTAATGTTAATGTTTTAAGAGCAAAACAGGTTCCAATTTCAACTATAAATAAAGATGAATTAGGTAAGCCGGCAGATGGTTATGTTGTGGATGATGTGATTCTTTCAAGTGACAGTATTACAGTTTACGGTAGTGAAGAATCTCTTGACAGCATTGAATCATTAGATATACAGGATGATATAGATGTGTCAGATGCCAAAGGTGATGTGACACAGAATATAGATGTGACAGGCAAATTACCAAAAGGATTGTCTGTTAGCGGAGAATCAACTATAACCGTAAAGGTTGTAATTAAGAAGCTTATCACAAGAACATTTGAATATGATGCTTCTGAAGTATCTCTTAATGACTTAAGCAGCGACTTGGATGTACAGCTAGTTACAAAAAAGGTTAAAGTTACTTTACAGGGAGAGGAAGAAGTAATCAGCCAATTAACAAAAGATGACATGGCCATTAGTGCAGATTTGGGGAAAGTTAAGGAAGGAACAACAACGGTACATGTGGACGTAGCAGTGCCGGATAACACTACACTGATGAATAATGTTACAATAAAAATTAAAGCGAAAGCTAAATAATGGAGGTAGAATAATGAGCACTATTTTAGTAACAGGTGGAGCAGGATTTATTGGAAGTCATACTTGTGTTGAATTATTGGAATCAGGATATGACGTGGTAGTTATAGATAACTTAAGCAATGCTTGCGAAGAATCACTTAAGAGAGTGGAAAAGATTACAGGCAAAACTTTAAAATTCTACAAAGGTGACATTGCAGACAAGGAATTAATGGATAAGATTTTAACAGAAAACGACATTTATGCAGTTATTCATTTTGCAGGCTTAAAGGCTGTAGGCGAATCAGTACAGAAGCCACTTGAATATTACACAAATAACATTTCAGGAACATTAGCCATGTGCGATGTAATGCGTAAACATGGAGTAAAGAATATTATCTTTAGTTCATCAGCAACAGTATACGGAGATCCGGCAGAAATTCCTATAACAGAAAAATGCCCTAAGGGACAGTGTACAAACCCATATGGCTGGACAAAGTCAATGCTTGAACAGATTCTTACAGACATTCAGTTTGCAGACAAGGAATGGAATGTAATTCTTCTTCGTTACTTTAACCCAATTGGTGCACACAAGAGTGGACTTATCGGCGAAGATCCTAACGGAATTCCAAACAACCTTATGCCTTACATTACAAAGGTTGCAACAGGAGAACTTCCAAGAGTTAATGTATTTGGAAATGATTATCCAACACCTGACGGAACAGGAGTTAGAGATTACATCCATGTAATGGATTTGGCTACAGGTCATGTAAATGCAATTGATAAGATTAAAGAAAATCCGGGAGTTAAGGTATATAACCTTGGAACAGGAAAGGGATACAGCGTATTAGACGTTATTAAGAATTTCAGCGAAGCAAGCGGAATTGACATTCCTTATGTAATTACAGACAGAAGACCTGGTGACATTGCTGAATGTTATTCAGATGCAACTTTGGCCAAGGAAGAATTAGGCTGGGAAGCAAAATACGACATTAAGGAAATGTGTGCTGATTCATGGAATTGGCAGAAGAACAATCCTAACGGATACAGATAAGATTAATTATAAGTTACTAAAAAGAAGATGATTGGAGAAAAGCATGAGTTCTAGGAGAAAAACGAAAAGCTCAGAGCAACAGTTAAAAACAGTAAAACGATTAAAAAGATTTGTAACAACAATGGAAGTTATTTTTGGACTACTTATAGTTATGATGGCTGTGATTTTATTTGTGCCATCAGTAAAGACCCAGGTTGTAAAGGCTATGGCAAACACAGCAATAGGCCAGAAAATTATAACCTGGTGGGGAAATAACAGTTACAACGAGAGTGTACGAGATCTTAATTTTGATGACAACAGTATCAAAACTAACAAACTTAAATACAATTATTCAGAAGAATATACTAATTTTGTATTGTTTGGTGTAGATTCAAGAGAAGGAGAAGTTGATGCTTCTAACAGCGATTCCATACTTATTGTTAGTGTACATAACACTACAGGCGAAGTAAAAATGGTATCAGTGTATAGGGATACTTATCTTGGAATTTACGGAAAAGATGGAACCATTTATAAGTACTTTAAGGTTAATTCAGCCTATGCAGGTGGTGGACCTGAAGCGGCGATCAATACACTTAACATGAATCTTGACCTTAACATTACTGATTATGTTACAGTTAACTTTTCAGGTGTTGCTGAGATTATAGACACATTGGGAGGAATAAAAGTTAATCTTACAGATGATGAATTACAGCAGCTTAATTATCATATGAGCAGTACTTGTAGCTCAATTGGTGTAAAACCCAAATATGTTAAGAAGAGTGGAAAGAATATTAAGTTAAATGGTATTCAGGCCACAACATATTGTAGAATCAGAAAAGCTACTTTCTATGATCCAAAAACAGGGGAAGAGGTTAGAGACGATTTTGGTAGAGCAGCAAGACAGCGTTCAGTTATGATGAAGTTGGTAGAAAAGGCAAAGAGTGCAAGCTTTAGCGAATTGCAGGAAATGGTTTCGGGTGTTATGAATGCCAACACTAACAAAAACAAAATTATTTCCACAAGTTTTACTTTTAAAGAAATTGTAAATATGATTCCAATTATATTTGATTTTAAATTATCGGGAAGTCAGGGATTTCCGTCAAACCTTGAAACGGGAACTATTAGTGGAACCAGTTATGTTATGCCAAAAGGCTTAAGTGATAACGTATCGGAGCTTCATGAGTATCTTTTCGGTGAAAAGAATTACCAGCCAACAAGCACTGTTAATACTATCGGAAATCAGATACAGACTGATACAGGTGTGTATTCGGATGGCTCAACAGGTATAGACATGAGTGGAGATGCTAAAAAGAATAAGGAAGGTGAGACAGAATCCGTAAGTTATGATTATGATGATGGCGGTAAGAGCCAGTTTTATTAAAAATGTAGGAGTTGCAAATTGCGACTCCTTTTTTCTGCATATAGTCGCCGAAAATGGCAGCCTGCAAACAATAGGCAGATTTTCGCAATTTTTTAATAAGTAGAACACAAAATCAACACAACTAGCCGTTAAACTATACCTATAATCAAATAAGGAATAGATGAGGTAATACAAAATTTTGTTCTTTATTAAAAAAAAGAGCCTGAAAGGAGAAAAGGAAGATGTACGATAACGAGAATCCAAATGGATTTGGTTCAAATCCGGAGGGAAACAACGATGACAATATATCAGGTACAGAAAACAATAATTTTGAAGAGGTAAACAGCCAGCAGGTTTCACAGGATGCTGTGAATAGTTCAGAACAGAATACAGAGCAGACAGCTGAACAGGAAAGCAGTGTTTACAGACAGTCATATGTAAATGATGAGCATCATAACGCAGATGATGTAAGTGGAAATGGTACTTATTATTCGCAGGGAAGCAACAATAGTAGCAATGATAGTACACAGAATGGCAGCTATTATAATAGCAATTCTAATAATTCACAGAATAATGGATATTATTATTCAACAAATGATTCTCAGACAAACAATGGTTACAATTATAACAGTAACAACAATAACAATGGTAATGGTAAAAAGAAGAAAAAGAAGAGAACTTTAATAGCCGTTGTTGCAGTTTGTGTAGTTTTACTTGCAGGAACAATTGGTATTTCAGCAGCTTATATTTCAAAGAATAAAGATTCATTAACAAATGTTTTGGAAGACGGAACATTAAGCAACAATGATAACAATAGCAATAGTAACAATGACAATAGCAGTGATTCAGGCAATTACGAATCAATCGGCTCAACAAACACACAGAACGATGCTAATTCTTCATCGACATCAGGCGTTACAGTAACAGATGTTTCAAGTGTTGTAAGCAGTGCAATGCCAAGTGTTGTAGCTATTACAAGCAAGACATTAGTTGAATCAAGAAACGATTATTCACAGGATATTTGGGAATACTATTTTGGTGGTGGAAATAGCGGAAACAACAAGAGCAATTCATATGAAGAAGATGCAGCAGGTTCAGGTATTATTGTAGACCAGACAAGTACAGAACTTCTTATAGTTACAAACAATCACGTTGTTGAAGGTGCAGACAGCTTAAAGATTCAGTTTGCCGGAACAGAATCAAAGGATTCAGTTGATGGATACATTAAGGGAACTGATTCAACAAAAGACGTAGCAGTTGTTGCAGTAAAATTAAAAGACATTCCATCAGATGTATTAAAAAATATTAAGAAAGCTACATTAGGCGATTCAGATAAAGTTAACGTTGGCGAAGGTGTTATTGCAATTGGTAATGCTTTAGGATATGGACAGTCAGTAACAACAGGCATTATCAGTGCAAAAGACAGAAAGGTTCAGCTTGAAAATCAGACAATGACATTACTTCAGACAGACGCAGCAATTAACGGTGGTAACAGTGGCGGAGCATTATTAAATGCCAGTGGCGAAGTTATCGGAATTAACGTTGCAAAATATTCATCAAGCGGAAGCAGCTCAAATGCCAGCGTTGAAGGTATGGGCTTTGCAATCCCAATTTCATCTGTAAAAGATATTATTAGTAACCTTGAAACAAAAGAAACAAGAACAAAAGTATCAGAAGATGAAAGGGGTTACCTTGGAATTTCAGGGTTTGATGTAGATGAGCAGACATCACAGGCTTACTCAATTCCACAGGGAATCCAGGTACAGAGCGTAGTAAAAGGTGGCCCTGCTGAAAATGCCGGAATCGCAGCATCAGATGTAATTACAAAATTTGACGGGCAGGATGTTTCATCAATGACATCATTACAGAGTATGCTTGAATACTACAAGAAAGGCGAACAGGTTAAAGTAACTATAGAATACAGAGACGGCAGAGAATACAAGACAAAAGATGTTACAGTTACACTTGGCGACAAGAGCGTAATTGAAACAACACAGAATGCCGCAAACTAAAAAAGTTAAAAATTTCTTTCTCATAAAGTGTTTTGTTTATAACAAAGAGGCAATCCGGTAGAGGGTTGCCTCTTTTGAAATGTTAAAAAATATGTAACATTTAAGTCAGAATATGGTCAATTTTGTATGTTTTAATTTTAGTTAATATATGTTAAACTAAGCCATGTATTAAATGGTGTTTCATATTAAATTACTGATGTTCGCAGAGTATGTTGTGGATTAGTATGTAGGATTAAATGTGATATACTTTTTTTATTTGTGAATAATATCGCAGAATGGAGAGATACAATGAACAAAGATGAATTTGAAAACAAGACTTTAGATGAAAATGATTTCCGAGAGGTTGTAGCTGAAAACAATCAAGTTATAGACAATAACTCAAAGGAAAATGATAATAAAGTAATAGTAAATGATGATAACAATTCTACAGACAATAACAATGTTGATAAAAGTGAGAATGGTGATTCATCAGACAAGAGTAATGAAGATGAATACGAGAAGATTTGTTATGTTTGTAGACGACCTGAAAGTAAAGCAGGAACTATGATTGATATGCCGGGTGGAATTTGTGTGTGCGCAGATTGTCTGCAGAAGAGTTTTAATAGTTCCCAGAACTTTGGCATGAATATGAGCATAAGCAAGGATGAATTAGAAGAGTTGCTTAATACTCCGGGAATTCATATGATGACTACAGATGATTTTAGAAGAGAAATTCCAAAGAAACAGAAACTTAAAAAGAAAAAATCTTCAGAAAAGAAAGAAGCACCTGTTTTGGATATTAACAAGATTCCTGCACCTCATGTTATAAAAGGTAAATTAGACGATTATGTTATCGGACAGGATTATGCTAAGAAGGTTATGTCTGTTGCAGTTTATAATCACTACAAGAGAGTGGCAACAAACACAATGGACGAAATTGAAATTGAAAAGTCAAATATGTTAATGATTGGACCTACAGGTTCAGGTAAAACATATCTTGTTAAGACTTTAGCTAAGTTATTAGATGTTCCTCTTGCAATAACAGATGCAACATCACTTACAGAGGCAGGGTATATTGGCGATGATATTGAAAGCGTTGTTTCAAAACTTTTGGCAGCAGCAGACAATGATGTTGAAAGAGCAGAAACAGGTATTATTTTTATTGACGAAATAGACAAGATTGCAAAGAAACAGAATACAAGTAGCAGAGATGTAAGCGGAGAGTCAGTTCAGCAGGGAATGCTTAAGCTTTTGGAAGGAAGCGAAGTTGAAGTTCCTGTTGGTGCAACAAGCAAGAATGCAATGGTGCCACTTGCAACAGTTAACACAAAAAATATTTTGTTTATTTGCGGTGGCGCTTTTCCGGATTTGGAAGACATTATTAAGGAAAGACTTAACAAGCAGGCAGCCATAGGCTTCCAAAGTGAATTAACAGACAAATACGATAATGATCCTAATATTATGAAAAAAGTAACATCAGAAGATTTGAGAAAATTTGGTATGATTCCTGAATTCCTTGGAAGACTTCCAATTGTATTTACTTTGGATGGATTAACAGAAGACATGCTTGTAAAGATTCTTACAGATCCAAAGAATGCAATTATCAAACAGTATCAGAAATTGCTTGAACTTGATGAAGTAAAACTTGAATTTACGGAAGGTGCTCTTAGAACAATTGCCAAGAAAGCAATAGAAAAGAAAACAGGGGCCAGAGCACTAAGGGCAATCATTGAGAAATTTATGCTTGATATAATGTATGAAATTCCAAAAGATGACAACATTGGAACTGTAAAAATTACAGAAGAATACATTAATGGAACAGGCGGCCCGGTAATAGGAATGAGAGGCCAGGACCTTATAGAAGGTTAGAAGAACTTTAAAAAATAATAGAAATATAATACCCGGAGTTGTGGAAAATTAATTATCTAAATTTCTATAACTCTGGGTATTTTTGTATTGATTTATATTGTTTGCATTGTTTATGTCCCGGAATACTTGCTATCGGGGGACGCATTGCATAATTCCGTTCATATCTTCCACCGCTTCTACATAAACTTATATTAATTTTATTTCAAGGGCAATCAATGAATTGTAATAATATTATTTTGTCGGAGGAATATGGTGATTTCATTGGCAGGTATAACGGTGAAATTAGTGAAGCCTTAACGGAGCAGGTTGAATGTACTCAGGTTATAGACGATTCGTACTTTTGTGCATATTACAGGCTTGATATGCTACCTACTATAAATGTTGCTAATTTTACATACAATGTTATTCCAAAGTTGTACGGTTTAATGGATACAACTGCCGTGGCGGCAACAGGTTCCATAAGGTTGCAGAACCAGTCGGGGTTTAATCTTACAGGGAGAGATGTGATAATTGGCTTTATTGACACGGGAATTGATTATACAAACAAGCTGTTTCAAAAGTCCACAGGGCAAACAAGAATTTTGAGTATATGGGATCAGACTGATGTTAAGGGAAATCCGCCAGAGGGCTTTAGTTATGGAAGTGAGTATACAAGAGAAGAAATAAACAGGGCGCTTCAGGCAGACAATCCGTTAGAAGTGGTTCCGCACAGGGACGAAAACGGTCACGGAACTTTTATGGCAGGGATAGCCTGCGGAAGTTATGATGAGCAGGGGGATTTTATAGGGGCGGCGCCGGATAGCGAAATTGTTATGGTAAAACTTAAGGAGGCAAAAAAATATCTTACTAATTATTTTTATGCCATGGGAAGTCAGCCTCTTTATCAGGAAAACGACATAATGCTTGCAGCTTCTTTTTTGAAAAATGTGGCAATAAAACAAAAAAAGCCAATAGTTATAGTTGTAGGATTAGGATGTGGAAATGGTGGAAGAGCAGGAGGCTCACCTTTAGATGAAGTGCTTAACAGAATAGGAAGCAAAATAGGCAACTGCGTTGTAGTGGCAGCAGGAAATGAAGGCAATGAAAGACTTCATTATAGAGGTACAATAGAAATAGCAACCGAAAACACCACTCACAACGTAGAATTTCGTGTAGGCGATAATGTGCCGGGCTTTGTTTTAGAACTGTGGGGCAACGCTCCGGATATATTTTCAGTAGGCTTTGTGTCGCCTTTCGGGGAAAGCGTGCCAAGAATCCCGGTGCGGCAGGGTAGCGTAGAAAACATTAATTTTGTGTTTGAGCAATCTTCAATTGAATTAACATATGAACTTGTGGAGTCGGGGACAGGAGGACAGTTGATTTTTATGAGATTTAAACAGCCAAGCCCCGGTATATGGACTATTAAAGTTTACGGAAATAATATTCTAGATGGAAACTTTAATATATGGGGCGGACTTAGACAATATACACCGGAAGGAAACTATTTTCTAACACCTAATCCGGATATGACATTAACAGTGCCGGCCGCGACAGAGAATGTTATAACTTTTGGAGGATATGACAATGTAACCAATGCCTTCTATCCCAAGTCGGGGAGAGGCTTCACAAGGGAGAATAGAATCAAACCAGATTTGACAGCTCCGGCAGTAAATGTTTACGGTCCGGGAATTTCAGGAGGGTATACAAGAAGGACTGGAACGTCAGTGGCGTGCGCATTAGGTGCGGGAGCCTGTGCACAGATACTTCAATGGGGAATTGTGGAGGACAATGAGCCATATATGAAAAACAATTACATTAAAAACTACCTTATAAGAGGGGCAGAACGAAACAGAGACATTAGGTATCCAAGTGAACAATGGGGATATGGAACAATTAACGTATTTGACAGTTTTTTGATTTTGACAAGAACATAAATATGTAAAAAACAAAAAATCACTGTTTATAATTGAGATAGCAGTTTGTTTAGTATATAGGGGTTCCGTAACACAATATTAAACTTTGGTGTTAAGGAGCCATTTACTTAGGATAAAGGTAAAAAAGCTGGAAGGAGAAAGAAAATTTTACAATTCTATTTTTCTGGAGGAAGATAGCTTCTATATACATATTGATGAACAGTATTATATTTCTCAGATAGAAAAACTTATCGAAATATCAGGAGTTACAGGTGAATACGTTAAATCAATGGAATTGTATGCAATATTAAGTGTAAAATATACTGAAATAGAACAGGACGAATATGAACGCATTATACTGTTATTTGAAAAATTCAGATTTGGTGGAAAAACATTAAGAGATTACGAACTTTATGTACTTGAATGTTTTAAGAATAAGTTTATTAAATTGTTATACAAAAAGAGCAAAATACATAAAAAATTAATTTTAAGATACAAGTATTTGCTTTAATGGGGTATACAAAAAACAAATTAGTGATATGATAAAGTCCGTAAGACAAATAGAGGGAGGTACTCATGAAAAATTTATTTAAAAGAATTATTACAACGATTTTAGTTCTAACAATGGTTATGGGATTTAACGTTCCGTTTTCAGCAACAACAGTAATGGCAGCATCAATTACATACAATGTTAGTTCTACCATAAAAGGTGTACTTACAGATGATGGTGTGCTTACAATAAGTGGAACAGGGGCTATGCCTGATTATACAAAGATAGCCAACATTCCATGGTACAAGGACAGAGACAGAATAAGTGAGGTAAGAGTTAACAGCGGAATTACTTCTATTGGAGAAGCAAACTTTAACTCATGCTATAATATGACAAAAGTAACAGTTGCATCTACTGTAACAAGTATTGGTGATGGCGCTTTTGCAGACACTAAATTACAGTCTTATACAGGAATGGAAAGAGTAAAAACATTTGGAGATTATGTATTTCAGGGAACAGATTTAGATGATTTTGAATTTCCGGGAGCAACAACAGAAATAGGAAATTACATTTTTTATAACAGTTCAGTAAAAAGAATAGTTATTCCTAAAAGTGTAACAACTATTAAAGATGGCATAGGATATAAGGCTGAAAATCTTGAAAAAATAGAAGTAAGTAACAACAATAAGAATTATGTTGCTGAAAATTATGTTCTATATAATAAGAATAAGACCATATTAGAAAGCTATCCTGCAGCTAAAACAGGAACAGAATTTACTATTCCATCTACAGTAAAGAAAGTAACGGCATACGGTTTTAGCTATGGAAAGAATTTAAAAAAGATAACAATAACAAGCGGTGTAACAACTTTAGGCGATGGAGCTTTTTATGAAATGAAAGCATTAGATGAAATTGCAATACCTAAAAATATAACTTCTATAGGTTCATTTCTATTACAGAATTGTACAGCCCTTAAAACTTTGAAGTTTTATGCAAAAGTAAAAACAGTGCCATATCTTTTATGTAGTGGATGTTCTAATTTGACAAAGGTGGTTATGGATAATTCTGCCATTGAAACATTAGAACCTAGAGTTTTTATGGATTGTGTTAAGCTTTCAAGTGTTACATTACCTACAGCACTAAAAACAATACAGGTTTATGCATTTAAGAACTGCAAAGCATTGTCAACAATAAGCTATCCAAAATCAATTACATTAATTGAAAGTGGAGCTTTTGAAGGCTCATCAATAACTAAATATCCAACATGGCTTTCAAAGGGAAACAATGGAGATTATGGTATTTTTACAAAAATAAAATATAAAGGTACAGACAAGTACAGTGAAGCCTATAAGGTTTTGAAAATAGTTAACAAAGAAAGAAAGAGCAAAGGCTTATCGGAGTTGAAAATGGATAAAGACCTTCTTGACGCGGCAATGCAGCGAGCAGCAGAAGTGGCACTGTATTTTTCACATACAAGACCTGACGGATCGTCATGCTTTAGCGCAACAGACAAAATGGAAGCGGAAAATATTGCAGGTGGTCAGTCAAGTGCAGCTGCAGTAATGACATCATGGATGAACAGTGCAGGTCATAGAGCAAATATTCTTACAAGCTATTTTAAAACAATAGGAATTGGTTGCTTTACTCAGGGTGGAACAGTGTTCTGGGTACAGTGTTTTGGAACAGACACACCGGCAACAATAAGTCACCCAGCAGATAAGAACGTAGTGGTTACAGTAACAGTAGACGGAGACTTCTTAAGCAAGACAAAACTTACATTAGACAGTAGTAGCTATAACCTTAAAGTAGGAAACAAAAAAACAGTTAAACTTTATGTACAAAACCCTGAATGGGCATCACAAAATGTATTGTTAGACAACAGTAACTTTACTTTTAAGTCTTACAATACAAAGAAAGCCACAATAAGTGCAACGGGAAAAATAAATGCCAAAACAGTTGGTAAATATAAAATAAAAGCAACACTTAAAAACGCAACAGGAACATCTGTTACAAAAAGTGGAAAGATAACTTTCCCACAGCCTAAAATCAAAGTGACAGTAAAGAAGAAAAAAGCTATTGTTACATGGAAGAAATTAAAGGCTGCAAAGGGTTACTATGTATATAGAAGGGAAGCAAAAGGCAAAAAGTATACAAAGTGGAAAAAAGTTAAGAATATAAAGAAGAATACAACTGTTAAGTACAAAGACAGCAAGCTTAAAAAAGGCAAGACATATCAGTACAAGGTTGTAGCTTATAATAGAAAGAACAAAGGAACATCAGCAATTAAGAAGATAGTTATTAAGTAGCATCAGAATGATTATACGGATTGCTATGTGCTTAGCACTTTCACAATCTGTCACTAAATTCGCATATCGTGAAGCTTACGCTCCACTTTTATGCTCATATTTGGGCGTGCCTCAAGTTCATTATCCAACCATTGTGCAGGCACAGGTAGGATAATGAACTTTTCACACTGTAATCATACAAAAATCAACGCATATTAAGGCTTATGCGTTGATTTTTGTTTTAATATGTATTAAAATAATTCGGATAGTGGGTGTTAACAACATAGATGTTGACAAGAGCTACACTAAAAAATAAATAATAGGAGAAAGAACATGAAATTATCAAAACTTGTTGGGGACAGATTTAAGGAAAGACCGGCTAACTGTCTTATTGACAGCCATGCATTAATGGTAAGAGGAGGATATATCAAGAACGTAGCTAATGGTATTTACTCACAGTTCCCGCCGATGAAACGTATTTCTCAAAAAATAGAAAATATAATCCGTGACGAAATGGATAAACTTGATGGACAGGAAGTTTTATTCCCTGTAGCATTACCTGGAAGTCTTTGGGAAGAATCAGGCAGATATGAAAGCGTTGGTTCAGAACTTTTAAGATTTACAGACAGAACAGGAAGCAAGATGGTTCTTGGTATGACTCACGAAGAAGCATCTGTACAGCTTGTTAGGGAATATGCTAACAGCTATGCTAAATATCCATTTATGATTTATCAGATTCAGACTAAATTCCGTGACGAAGCAAGACCAAGAGCAGGACTTATCAGAGTACGTGAATTTACAATGAAGGATGCTTATTCATTCCATACATCACAGGAAGATTTGGAACAGTATTATCAGAAAGTTTATGATGCATACAGCAGAATTTTTGCAAGATGCGGTATTCCTGAAGTTGCAATCGTAAAATCAGACTCAGGTATGATGGGTGGTAGCATTTCTCACGAATATATGCTTTTAACACCTGTAGGAGAGGATTCAATTGCAATCTGTCCTGAATGTGGATACAGTGCTAATGTAGAAGCTGCACCAAGCATTATTAAGAATGAAAACAAGATTCCAAAAGAAGAATTAAAAGAAGTTTCAACACCTGGTACAGGTACAATTGAAGAACTTTGCGATTTCTTAAAGATACCTGCAGAAAATACGGCTAAGGCTGTTGTATACCAGAAAAATGCTGATGACAGCTATATTGTTGCATTTATCCGAGGTGACCTTGATATTAATGAAACAAAATTAACTAATGCAGTAGGTGAAGACATTCATCCTGCTGTAATTGAAGATGACAGTATTTTAACAGCAGGCTTTATCGGACCTGTTGGAATTTCAGATAAGGTTACAGTATACTTTGACAATTCTCTTGAAGGAATTGATTATCTTGTAACAGGAGCTAATAAGGTTGATACTCACTACACAGGATTTAATGTAGAAAGAGATTGCCCGGATGCTAAATACGTTGACCTTGCAAAAATCACAGAAGGAGGTATTTGTCCAAACTGTGGCAAGCCTGTTATTAATATTTCAAGAGGTATTGAAGTTGGTAATATCTTCCAACTTGGTACAAAATATTCAAAGGCAATGAACTTTACATACACAGACGAAAATGGTAAGGAACAGTATCCTATTATGGGATGCTACGGTATAGGTGTAGGTCGTATGGCGGCTTCAATTTGCGAAGTAAGACATGATGATTATGGCCCAATTTGGCCAATTACAATTGCACCTTGGCAGGTTCATTTGTGTTGCTTACGTTCAGATGATGCTGAATGTAAGGAAAAGGCAGATGAAATCTATGAAACTCTTCAGAATATGGGAATTGAAGTTATTTATGATGACAGAAAAGCAAGACCAGGAGCGATGTTTGCAGATGCTGACCTTTTAGGTGTACCTGTAAGAGTTGTGGTAAGTCCAAGAAATCTTGCAGAAAATGTAGTTGAAATTTCAACACGTGACAAGTCAATTGACAAGCAGAAGACTCCGGTTGACCAGGCGGTAACAGAAGTTCAAAACATTATTAATAAACTTACAGCAGACATTAATAGCAAAGTTAATAAATAAAACATTATGTGCCACGTAGAATTGCGTGGCACATAGTTGTTGTGCACTATAAAGATTAGGGTGTTAAAATAACAAAGTTTTAGTACACCCTATAATTATTATTACAAAAGAAAAATAACATAGAGAGGATTGGAAAATGAGCGAATATAAATTAATTGGATTGGATATGGATGGAACATTGCTTAACTCAAAGAAAAAGATTACACCGGAAAATATGGCTGCAATTGAGAAAGCATTTAGTCAGGGCAAGGAAGTTGTTTTATCCACAGGAAGATCAGTGGCAGAATTAAGGGAATATACGGATATTATTAAAGGACTAAAATATTTAGTATGTATAAGTGGGGCAATGGTATATGACCTTGAAAAAGAAGAAATAATATATTGTGCTCCTATTCCAAATGAAGTTATAGACAAAGTATCAGAAATAGCAGAAACAAGTGATGTTATGGTAATTCTACAGACAACAGAGGCAATAGCGAAAAAAACAGACTTGGATAATCTTGAACATTTCCATTTGAATGTTTATAAGGAGTTGTTAAATAGTGTAGCAACAAAAGTAGATAATGTTTTTGAATATTGCAAACAAAAAGGACAGTCTGCAAGTAAAATCAACATTTACCATTCTACACCTGAGGCAAGGGAAGTAACAAAGAAAATATTATCAAAATATGATTTGGTATTTAATTATGCAGAAGGAAACTCTCTTGAAGTATCGCCTGCCAATGTTACTAAGGGAACGGGCTTAACATGGCTTTGTAACCATTTGGGATTTGGAATTAATAAAGCAATAGATATAGGTGATGCAGAAAATGATATGGATGCAATAGCGACCGCAGGTCTTGGCGTTGCAATGGCAAACGCAATTGACAAAGTAAAAGAAATAGCAGATGTTGTTTTGGAAAATGATTGTGATCATAGTGGATGTGCGGAAGCAATAGAGAAATACTTGTTAGGATAAGAATGAAGTAATACAAAGTATAAAGCGATTGGCTTTAAAAAGTGTTAATAAGATTACTCTACGAAAAGTGGGGTAATCTTAATTTATGGAATAATATTATAGAAAAAAGAGAATGCTGTGAAAAAATCTTAATAAGGAAATAATGAGAATATATCAGGCAAAAAAAGCCATAATACCTTTGTTAAAAAAATCAAAAAAAATCAAAAAGAGTTGTTGACAACCCCTTAAAGTTATGATAAATTATACGAGTTGTCGTTGAAACGACAATAACAAACAAAAAAGAATTTTAAAAAGTTGTTGACAGACAAAGAAAATTATGATAAATTATCCTGGCTGTCGAAAAACGACAGAAATTCTTGAAAAAGAAAAATAAAAAAGTTGTTGACAAGCGACTGCAAGTGAGATATAATAAACAAGCTGTCGCAAAGAGACAGCAAACAGGAACATTGATAATTGAACAGCAACCATCCCTGAAAATTCAAAAAAATATTTTCAGAGCGAACATTGTTAATTCGAGTAATCGAAGCTAACGATTTCCAAAACAACAGTAATGGATGAATGGCTAACGTCATTCTGACAGAACAAACACTTTTAACGAGAGTTTGATCCTGGCTCAGGATGAACGCTGGCGGCGTGCTTAACACATGCAAGTCGAACGAAGCACTTTATTTGATTTCCTTCGGGACTGATTATTTTGTGACTGAGTGGCGGACGGGTGAGTAACGCGTGGGTAACCTGCCTTGTACAGGGGGATAACAGTTGGAAACGACTGCTAATACCGCATAAGCGCACAGTACCGCATGGTACAGAGCGAAAAACTCCGGTGGTATAGGATGGGCCCGCGTCTGATTAGTTAGTTGGCGGTGTAACGGACCACCAAGACGATGCAACCTTTCAGGTACTTACTCTAACCGGCTCTTAAAAGCATAGGGTAATTCCGGCATAGCCCCACTCTGTGTACAAACATAAGCAGAAACTTCTACGGCCAGTTTATGTGCTTCAGGAACGGATTTTCCACTAAGTATGGCAGATGTGAAAGCAGCAGTAAATGAATCACCCGCTCCCACAGTATCGGCAACAGGAACTTTCGGTGTGTCCTGATAAGATACTACGCCCGGGGTAAATACATAGCTACCATTGGTTCCACAAGTCAGAATCAGCATCTTCAGATTGTATTTAGCCAAAAGTATCCAGCATTTATCCTGTAAATCAATACCCGGATAGCCAAAGATGCGGCTGATTGTCACCAATTCCTCATCATTGATTTTAAGAATATTGCAACGACGCATAGATTCGCAAAGAATCTCCTTCGTATAAAATCCCTGGCGAAGATTAATATCGAAAATCTTAATCTGATCTTCTCCGTCAGGCATCGTATCCAAAAAGCACTGGATAGTAGCCCTACTCACAGGACTGCGTTGAGCCAGAGAACCGAAACAAACGGCACGGGTGTTTTGCACGGCGAATTTGATATATTGATTGCAGATTGCTTTTGTGGTACAAT
>OGZO01001173.1_pt1 | contig 19282 bp, 17 predicted proteins | sample 1576721 | NCBI WGS metagenome assembly OGZO01 (sample SAMEA3541516, study PRJEB24748) | human gut metagenome | biome: human gut; feature: human-associated habitat; material: faeces | place: China | collected 2012 | reverse complement strand
CCGCACGGCGGCATGTGAAGTCGCCTGCTCGGACAGTCCTAACTCGCGCAGAGAGCACATTAAGTGCTCTCTGGCTCGTGCGGAACTCGCGATCGACTTCACATGCCGCCGTGCGGCCGGGGCGAACGCGAGTCCCGAGGTTTTCAAAAAAGCGGTCGGCGCGCAGTGCGCCGACCGCCGATATATGGGGTCTGATATTTTCTACCAGCTAGGGCCTCTTACTCGTCAAGGAGATCTTCTGGCATGTCGTTGCCATCGCCTAGATCGACTGGGGTTTCTTCGGGGGCAGAGCCATCTTCTGTGGCTTCGCCTTCGGGCTTCTCCTTGGCGGCTGTCATGCGGGCTACGGCGCATACGCGGTCGTTGTCGTCGACGGTCATCATCTTGACGCCCTGGGTGGCTCGGCCGGTCTGGCTAATCTCATCGGTCTTGACGCGAATGACCGTCGCGCCTTCCGTCACGATGAACAGCTCGTGCTGCGGACCCACCGTCTTCATGGCCGCGAGGTTTCCCTTACGCTCGGTCATCTGGATGGTGTAGACGCCCTGACCGCCGCGGTTCTGCTCCGGATAGTCCGCGACCGGCGTGCGCTTGCCGTAGCCGCGCTCGGTGATGACAAACAGGTCGCCGTTGCCGTTGGTAACCTCCATACCCAAAACGCTCACGCCGTCCTTCATGCTAATACCGCGAACGCCGCTGGTGTCGCGTCCCGTGGCGCGAACCTGGTCCCCGGGGAACATGATCGCCTTGCCTGCAGTAGTGGCCAGGATGATCTTGTCGCCCTCGCGCACACGGCGCACGGCGAGCAGCGCGTCGTCGTCCCTCAGGTTGATGGCGATCAGGCCATCACGGCGGCTGCGGTCGTAAGCGCTCATCACGGTCTTCTTGACCATGCCGCTCTTGGTGGCAAACATCAGGTACTCGTCGGCGGGGAACTCGCGACAGCTGATGACGCTCGCGATCTTCTCGCCTTCCTCAAAGGGCAGCAGGTTGACGATCGCGGTGCCGCGCGCTTGGCGCGTACCCACCGGCAGCTCGTGCACCTTCAGGCGGTAGACCTTGCCCTTGCTCGAGAAGAACAGCACGTACTCGTGCGTGGATGCGATAAACATCTCGTCGATAACGTCGTCCTCTTTAAGGTTGACGCCCGACACGCCCTTGCCGCCGCGCTTCTGGGCGCGGTAGGCAGCCACCGGGATGCGCTTCACGTAGCCGGTGTGGGTGATGGTCACGACCATGTCCTCGTCGGCGATGAGGTCCTCGACATCCAGATCCTTTTCGACATGGCTGATCTCGGTGCGGCGTTTGTCGCCGAACTTTTTCGAAATCTCGCGCATCTCCTCCTTGATGACGCCCAGGATCTTCTCCTCATGCGCCAGCAGGTCCTCGTAGTAGGCGATGGCGCGGCGCAGACCGTCCAGCTCTTCCTGGATCTTGTCGCGCTCCAGGCCAGTCAGGCGGCGCAGCTTCATCTCGAGGATGGCCGTGGTCTGCTCGGGCGTAAAGCCAAAGCGCTCGATCAGGCGGCCGCTTGCCTCGGAGTCGGTCTGCGAGGAACGGATAATGCTGATGACCTCGTCGATATGGTCGAGAGCCATCAGATAGCCCTCGAGGATATGGGCGCGCGCCTGGGCCTTCTTAAGGTCAAAGCGGGTGCGGCGGGTGACGACGTCAACCTGGTGGTCGATGTAGTGCTGCAGCATCTCGCGCAGGCTCAGGCATTTGGGAACGCCGTTGACGAGCGCCAGGTTGTTGGCGCCAAAGGTCGTCTGTAGCGAGGTGTACTTATACAGGTTGTTGAGCACGACCTGCGGAATGACGCCCTTCTTGAGCTCGATGACCAGACGGATGCCCTTTTGGTTGGACTCGTCGCGCATGTCCGAGATGCCCTCGATGCGCTTGTCGTTCACGAGCTGGGCGATCTTCTCCTGCAGGGTGCCCTTGTTGACCATGTAAGGGATCTCGGTAAAGACCAGGCGGCTGCGGCCGGTCTTGGTGGATTCCACGTGGGCCTTGGCTCGCACGGTAATGGAGCCGCGACCGGTCTCGTAGCTCTGCCTAATGCCGGCGCTGCCCATGATGATGGCACCGGTGGGGAAGTCCGGACCGGGCATGATCTGCATAAGCTCGTCGACGGTGGCGTCGGGATTGTCGATCAGGTAGCAGGTGGCCTCGATCGCCTCGGTGAGGTTATGCGGGGCGATATTGGTGGCCATGCCGACGGCGATGCCCTGGCTGCCGTTGACCAGCAGGTTGGGAAAGCGCGCGGGCAGCGCCACGGGCTCGGCGAGCGACTCGTCGTAGTTGGGCTGCCAGTCGACGGTATCCTTTTGCAGGTCGCGCAGCAGCTCCATGGCAGGCTTTGCCAGGCGGCTCTCGGTATAACGCATGGCCGCCGCGCCGTCGCCATCGATGTTGCCGAAGTTGCCGTGGCCATCGATGAGCGGTGTGCGCATGGAGAACCACTGCGCCAGACGAACCATGGCCTCGTAAACCGCGGAGTCACCGTGCGGATGGTACTTGCCGATAACTTCGCCGACCGTCCAGGCCGACTTCTTATGCGGGCGGTTGGGGTAGATGCCGCTCTCGTTCATGGCGTACAGGATGCGGCGGTGCACCGGCTTTAGGCCGTCGCGCACGTCCGGCAGGGCGCGCGCCGTGATGACCGACATCGAGTACTCGATGAACGACTGCTTCATCTCGCGGCCGAAATCTGGAGCTGGCCGCCGTTGATATCCTCGCCGGCCGAGGCGCCGCGGTCGACCGCACCGAAGCTCTCCTCGAGCTCGGCGTCGTCATCCTCATCCTCTTCATCCTCGGCGTCGGGGTTATAGGAATTCGGATCGCCGTCCTCGCCCTGCTCAGCGCGGGCGAGCAGGCGCTTCAGATCATCGGGCATGCCGGCGTCGCCGGCTTCGTCCACACCCTCGTTGTTGTTGATATCGTCTGCCACGTTACCTCCTCTTAAGCGTCAAGGAACCGAGCATCATGCGCATGCTTTTCAATGTACTCGCGGCGATAGCCGACCTCGGAACCCATGAGCTCGCGCACGGCGCGGTCCGCCACCACGGCGTCCTCGATCGACACGCGCTGCAGGATACGGGTCTTGGGGTCCATCGTCGTCGAGGCAAGCTGCTTGGGGTCCATCTCGCCCAGGCCCTTGTAGCGCTGAACGGTATAGCCCTTGCGCTTCTTGGTGATCTTGCCGTCCTTGGCCTTGCCGTCCTCGTCGTTGTCGTCGGGGTTCAGGCCCAGGCTCTGAATGGTGTCGCGCAGAATCTCGTCTTCGGGCTGGCGGCCGTTGGGATACACGTAATGGATCTTGTTGCGTACCTTAATGCCAAAGATGGGCGGGCAGGCAACATAGACATAGCCGGCATCGATCAGCGGGCGCATGTACTTGTAGAAGAACGTCAGCAGCAGGATGCGGATATGCGCACCGTCAACGTCTGCATCGGTCATGATGATGATCTTGTGGTAGCGCGCCTTGCTGATATCGAAGTCGCCACCGTCGCCGGCGCTCGTCGTGACGCCGCAGCCGATCGCGGTGATCAGGGATTGGATGGTGTCGCTCGAGAACGCGCGGTGGTCACCCACGCGCTCGACGTTCAAAATCTTGCCGCGCAGGGGCAGAATCGCCTGGATGTCTCGGCGACGGCCGTCCTTGGCCGAGCCGCCTGCCGAGTCGCCCTCTACGATAAAGAGCTCGGTCAGCTCGGCATCGCGCACCGAGCAGTCAGCGAGCTTACCGGGCAGGGACGCCGTCTCGAGTAGGCTCTTGCGACGCGTCGCCTCGCGCGCCTTGCGGGCGGCATTGCGGGCCTTGCAGGCCTGCTGGGCCTTCTTGACGATCTCGCGAGCAGGCTTAGGGTGCTCCTCGAGGTAATCGGCGAGGCCGTCGGTCACGATCTTGAGCGTCAGCGCGCGCATATAGGAGCTGCCGAGCTTGGCCTTGGTCTGGCCCTCAAACTGCGGGTCGGGCAGCTTGACCGAGATAACGGCCGAAAGGCCCTCGCGCACATCGTCGCCGGTCAGGTTGGCGTCCTTTTCCTTGAGCAGATTCTGCTTGCGCGCGTAATCGTTGATTACGCGGGTAAGCGCGGTGCGGAAGCCCTCAAGGTGCATGCCGCCCTCGGGGGTGTAGATGTCGTTGGCAAACGACATGACGTTCTCGCCGTAGCCGGCATTCCACTGCAGGGACACCTCGACCTCGCCCATCTTGGTCACGGGCGCATCCGGATCCGACTTGCCCTCGATATAGATGGGCTCCTTGAAGGCCTCGGGAACGTCTTTGCCGTCGTTGAGGAACTTGACGAAGTCGATGATGCCGCCCTCGTAGCAGAACTCCTCCACGTGGGGAGTCGCCTCGCGCTCGTCGGTCAGCACAATCTTTAGATTCTTATTGAGGAACGCCGTCTCCTGCAGACGGTTGTGCAGCGTATCGAAATCGTAGACACAGGTCTCGAAAATCTCGTCGTCGGGCCAGAAGCTGACGGTGGTACCCGTCGAATCCGAGGTGCCCACGACCTCCATCTTCTTGACGGTCTTGCCGCGCGAGAACTCCATCTCGTAGACGCTGCCATCACGGCGCACCTGCACGACCACGCGCTTGGACAGTGCGTTGACGACGGAGATGCCCACGCCGTGCAGTCCGCCCGAGACCTTGTAGGCCGAGTTATCGAACTTACCGCCGGCGTGCAGGATCGTCATAACGACCTCGAGCGTCGGGATCTTTTTGATGGGATGCTCGTCGACGGGGATGCCTCGCCCGTTGTCGACGACCGTGATGGAGTTGTCGGCGTGGACCGTCACGTGAATCTCGGTGCAGAAACCGGCCATGGCCTCGTCAACGGAGTTGTCAACGATCTCCCACACCAGGTGATGCAGGCCGCTGGCGCTCGTCGAGCCGATATACATGCCCGGGCGCTTACGAACGGCCTCGAGACCTTCGAGAATCTTAATCTCGCCGCCATCGTAATCGTTTTCGTTTGCCACACGTCCTCCTTCAGCTAAGAAAATGTGTACAGCCTTACTAGTTTATCGTAAAAAATACCCTCGGGAGCGAGGGTATTTGGCTCTACAAGGCCACCAGATGCGATTTAAGGCTCTTTCTTGCTTTGCACGCCCTTGGCCCACTCGGCACTAGCTCTCATGGCATTCTCGAGGGCCTCGCGCAGTTTTTGATCTTCGATGGGCGCCACTTGGCGCTCAATCTCGCCGCGTTCGGCCTCACTGAGATCGGCGTGCGGAGCCGGCGGGCGCTCGGTCACGGCTGGGCGCAGGCGCTCCTTGGCAGCCGGCGGCGTGTGACCGGGCGCGGTCGTTTTGAACACCAGGCCGTCCACATGCGCGCCGGCCCGCTCCATGCGTGCCCGGATGATCTCGCGCAGCAGCGTCATCTCCTGCGTCCACGAGGGCGAATCGAGATACACCAGCAGCTCATTGGACTCGGGCAGGTAGCGCAGGCCCGTCACGTGGCGTCCCTCGCGCGTGCCCGAGCACACCGCATTCCAGGCGCGATAGACCGCACGAGATTCCTCTGCAGCCTCCATTTGCGCGCGGCGCTCAGGTGTCGCGGCCGCCAGGATGCGCTGACGCTCGGCATCCAAAAAGCCGCCAAAGGCAACCGTTCCGTTCTCGCGCTCGTAATTAGCACGTCTCACCCATGCTCACCACCTTGGCTCGATCAAGCAGGTCATCGGTAAAATACCCCAGATTGGTGGTGGTTATGACCGTCTGGATATCATCACCGATCAGCTGCAGAAAAGCGCCTCGCCGCCCGGCATCGAGCTCGCTCATCACGTCGTCCAAAAGCAGCAGTGGCGCGGTGCCCAGGATATCGCGCGCCACGGCCACTTCTGCCACCTTCCAGGCAAGCACCAGCGTTCGCTGCTGGCCCTGGCTGGCAAATGAACGGGCCGATCGGCCCGCGACGGAAAACTCAATCTCGTCGCGATGCGGACCCACAAGCGTCACGCCGCGGCGCATCTCCTCATCGGCACGCTCATCGAGGGCCGCGAGCATATGCTCGTATGCCCAGTCCTTAAGTTCCTCGCGCCCCTCGGTTTGAGGTAAATCCCCCAGTGTGGATACATAGGACACGCCTGCGTCCTCGCCGGACGCCACCTGCCCATACGCGGCGCGCACATGGCCCGCCAGTCGGTCGAGCAGGGCCAAACGATGCACGAGCAGGGCTGACCCGGCGCGGGCGATGGAGTCATTCCACGCACCGAGCATCTCGCGGCAGCACCAGGTCTCCTTGAGCAGGGCGTTGCGCTGCGTCACGCAACGCCCGTAGGTGCTCACCAGGTCGGCGTAACGGGCGCTCAGTTGCACGCCAAAGTCATCGAGGGCGGCGCGGCGCACGCTGGCGCCGCGCTTGACCATATCCAGATGATCGGGGCAAAACAGCACGCTCGGCATAACCCCGCGCACGCCGGCAGCCGAGCACCTCTTGCCGTTACGGCTAAACGAGCGCTTGCCGTCCTCAACACCCAGCCCCATATCGAGCACGCGGCCATCGCCCTCGAGCCTCAACGCGAGCCTGCACGAGCCCGTGCCGTCGTGCACGAGCTCGGTAGCGGTGGGATGCCTAAACGAGGCGCCGCTCGTCAAAAGCTGCAGCGCCTCTATGAGGTTGGTCTTTCCCGCCGCGTTGGGTCCCGCAAGCACCGTCACGCCTTCGTCCAGGTCAAGACGGTAGCTATCGAAACTGCGGTAGCGCGTGGCGGAAAGGTTGCGGGCAAACATGGTCATGGCGCAGCGCTAGATGCGAACCGGCATGACCAGGTACAGATAGTTGATCTTGTCGTAGGACTTAAAGATACCCGCCTGCGAGTAGCTCTTGAGCTCCAGCGTGATCTCCTTCTCCTTGGATAGGGCATTGAGGCAGCCAAAGATGTAGTGGTAGTTAAAGGCGATGGTGCCCGACTCGCCCTCGGCCTCGACATCGATTGTCTCCTGCGCCAGATCCTGGTCATTGGAGATGGAGGACAGGCCCATCTGGCCGTTCTCGACATCGATCTCGAACTTGACTGCGGGGTTCGCGCTCGCGATGACCGCCACGCGCTTGAGGGCGGCATTAAAAGCCGCCACGTCGATCTTGACGCTCGTCACGCACGAATCGGGGATGAGCTGCTTGTAGTTGGGATACACACCCTCGATACGACGCGACACGTAGGTGGTGTTGCCGGCCTCAAAGACAACCTGGGTGTCGGTGGCACCGATCATGATGGTCGCCTGGCTGGCCATGATGCTCAGGGCGTCGTTGAAGGCGTCAGCCGGGACGTTGAGCTCAAAGGACCCCTCGAGCGTCGAGGTCTCGACCTGGGTGTCGCATACGGCCAGGCGGAAGGAGTCGGTTGCCACCAGGCGCACGGTGTTGTTCTCGACCTTCATATGCACGCCTCCCAGGATGGGACGGGCCTTATCGGTCGAAGTGACGCGCCATACGCGCCCGACCATCTCGGACAGGATGTCGGTCGGGAGCTCCACTGCGCTCTCGATAGCATAGGCAGGGAACTCGGGAAAATCGTTGGCGTCGAGCGTGTTGAGGCGGAAGGAGCTCTTCTCGCATCCGATCAGTACCTGACGCTCCGAGAGCTCAAAAGTAACCGGGGCATCGGGAAGGGTCTTCGTGATGTTCGAGAGCATCTTGCAGGGAATCACCATCTCGCCCTCTTCTTCCACATGCGCGGCAATGCGATGACGAATCGAGATGGTGTAGTTTGAGGTTTGGAATTCCAAGATGCCGTCCTGCGCCTTAACGAGCACGCCCGACAGGATGGGAAGGGTAGATGCCGAAGCGACGCCTTTCATAACGACGCCGATGGCTTGCGTGAGCGAGCTTTGGCTGACGGTGAACTTCATCTTTTAATACCTTTCTATAGATATAAATATCTTAATAATAGTAATAGCACTGACGAAACTGTTGATTACTTCCAAAAGCGCTGGTCAACCCCAAAAAGAGAATCGACAGCACCCTGTGCGCAACCGACCGCGTTTTCCACGTTCAAAACCTGCGGAAAACTTTTCGTCGCCTTGGGGTGAGTTTTAGACACGTTATGCCCGGCGTTTCGACAAGTTTTCAACAGATGTCTCTATTTCCCTACGAGCGCAGTGTAATTTTATCTCGTAGCGACTTGAGGTCCTCGGTTACGGTGCGGTCTTCCTGAATCATCTTCTGAACCTTTTTGTAGCTCGTGCTGACGGTCGAGTGGTTGCGGTTGCCAAACTCCGCGCCCACCGCCGTGGTCGTCATCTCGCACATCTCGATGGCCAGATAGATGGCGATATGACGGGCTTTGGCTATGTTGGCGTTGCGCCGCGGTCCGATAAGCTCCTCGTGCGTCACGCCGTATTGCTCCTCGATGACAGACTGGACCGTCTGCACGTTGATCTTCTTGGCCGACGTATCGAAGTATTGGCTTGCGATGGCGTCGATGTCGTCGAAGCTGAGCTCGCTGCCCTCGCGTTCGCGGTCTCCTGCCTCGCCGGCGCAGCGTTCGCAGAAGCTCTCGAGTTCGCGGATGTTGGTTCCCGACACCTCCGCCATGTGTTTAAAATGCTCGTCGGTCAGATGCCCACCACCGCCGCCATAGGCCGCCAGCAGCGAGTCGTCACCCGCCTCGGGCGTGGTGGCTATCGTGTTCTCGTAGTAACGCTGCAAGATCTTGTATTTCATCTCGTAGCTGGGCTCCGCCACCAAACAGAGCATACCGGCGTTAAAGCGGCTGGTCAGGCGTTCGTCCATGCTCAGGTCTTTGGGTGCGCGGTCGGCTGCGATGACGACTTTTTTGTTATTGCGGATAAACTCGTCCATGAGCTGGAAAAAGTAGTCCACGCTTGCGCGCTTGCCGATGATGTTTTGAATGTCGTCGATAATGAGCACGTCCACGCCGTGGTATGCCTGCATGATGGGGGCGTTGCTCTTCTTTTGGCGGTCGAACTCCGTCATCAGGTCATCGAGGTACGCCTGCGAGTTGGCGTACTTCACCTTGATCTCGGGCGACTTTTCGGCGAGCTCGTTTTTGATGGCGAGCAGCAGGTGGGTCTTGCCCAGCCCCGATTTGCCATAGATGAACAGGGATGTGCATGTGCCGCGTTCGTCCGCGAGTGCGGCAAACTTGAGAGCCGAGCGATAGGCATGGCTGTTTTCGGGGCCGTAGACAAAGTTTTCGAAGGTGAATTTTGAGTTGGCCGCGAGCGGCGCGCCATCGGTGTTCTGCTCGACCGGTGCCGCAGCTACGGGGGCGCTCGTGGGCGATGTTGAGGCTGGTTTTGCGCTTTTTGCAGGCGCCCCGCCTTTCATCTGGTCCATCATGCGGCGGAAATCGTCGGCTGAAAGCGTGTTTTTGATTGCGATGCCCGAATCCTCGCCCGGCGTTGCGTCGTGCGAGATAGGCATGTGTGTGGCTGCGGGCATGGGGGTTGCCGACGTCGAGGCGGCGGGCATGGTTTCACGGGAAACATCGCCGATTTGATGCTCGGGAGTCGACACTGCGGCGGCAGCTGGCGCCGCCGGGGGGACGACGGGTGCCGCAGACACGGCGTTATCGGCCGCGGAGCCCTGCGGTGCCACGATGTTGAGCGCAATCGGCGCAAAGGCAATCTCTTCCAGGTATGCCTCGATGGTCGGCTGATGTTTTTTAAGCTGAGCGATGGCGAATCGTGAGGGGGCCTCAATCGTCAAGGTGTCCTCGGTTAGGCTCACGGCGCGCGATTGCCCTAGCATGTTGATGAGGCGCGCATCTTGGCCGTCGCGCTGGCAAAAGGCGATGGCATCCCCCAGGATGATGCTTGCTTCCTCGTCCACTGTCTCTCCCGTTCCTTAATCTCGAGCCCGCACGCGAGCGCTTCCGATTTCGGTCAGATGATATTTCTGCCCATGTTTGATTACCAAGCCCGCCTGCGCTAAATCGTTGAGCGTGCGCGACCAGGTGGGTGCGGAGTTTCCAAACGCTCGCGCCAAGTCCGTTGCGCCACACTCTTGATGTTGGGCCAGATACCCTAATGCGGCGTTGCCGCGCTCGCCTACAAACACGTCCGACTGCGGTTGTGCGTATTGATTCGCCGCATTAGGATACATCATTTGAGCTGCTGGTTGTTGAGAACTCTGCATGGGTGGCATCTGCTGTTGAAAACTTTGCGGCCACTGTTGGTAAGGCTGCGGGGGCATCTGCTGGGCCCAAGGGTTAAATTGCCCCTGTGGCATCTGCTGATACGGCTGCTGGTACCCCTGGGGATACTGTTGAGGATACGGCTGGGCGTATCCCTGCTGCGGCATATATTGGGGAGGATACCCTTGCGGGTACGGTTGGTAGCCCATTTGCGGGACGTTTGGCATGGCCGCCGTCTGCTGAACGGCGCCTGTGTCCAGATCTGCCGAGCCTATGCCCTCCGGCATGTTTTGCGCCGTGTGGCCCAGTAATACCTGGGGATCTTGCGCGGGAAAAGCTCCAGGCTGCTGCATGCGCGCCACGGGTTGCTGCATCTGCTGTGCCGTCATGGGCTGCTGTACAAACGTGCTGGGTAGGGCGTATGCCGGCTGCTCCGTCTCGGGGCGTACGGCGGCCCCTCGTCCTCCGGCACGCTCGATTTCCTGCACGCGCTTGGGGTTCAGACTTACCGTGACCACGGTGCCGTTGCCCATGTTGTCCTCGATGGATACGGCGCCGCCGGCGTTTTCCAGGTACTCCTGCACCATGGGAAACCCGGCTCCGGTTCCTCGGATGTATCGCTTCATGTTGCTGTTTGCGCTGGTAACGCCAAAGTCGAACGCGCGCTCCTTGTCATCGATCCCCGGTCCCTGGTCTGCGAATCGGATGGTATCGCCGCCGTCCAGGATCGAGATGATGGGCTCTGCAAAGTGGGCGTGGATAAAGTTTTCGACAATCTCGCGGATAACCATGAGCGAGATGTGTCCGCCCTGTTCTTTCATGCACTGGTAGACGGTGTTGGTTGTCTCTTCCAGATAGGTGCGCACGTCCTTCGGTTTGATGACGATGACGCGCGGCGTCGACAGCATGTCGTCATAGACCGCGATACGTGCGGCATACATGGCGGCCTGTGCTTCCGCAGCGGTCTGCTCTTCCTCGCCACGCTTTTCGCGCACGCCGGTGATGTGCTCGTTGTCGGGTGCCGGGTCTCCGGAATCGACCATGGTGTAAAAGTCGTCAGACATGCCGCTCGCAATCTTTCAATAGGTTTCGAACAAATAGTAGCTCACCGTGCAATGTTTCTCATCTTTCGACAACTTTTCAAAACCTGTTGAAAACTTTGGAAAACTGGCGAAAAGTTCTCAACATTGCCAACATGACCTGTTGAAAACTCGATGAAATATCGTGAAAAGTTGCCGTACCTCGCAAATTTCAGTTGGGCTTATGGGGGAACCGTGTGAACTACGCAACCTTTTACCTTTGATTTCTTGACATTCGAACGTTGATTTCCCTACAATCTTCAAGCTCACGTGTCTATATCTGCGTCCGCGCTCCCGCGGACACTCGAAATGCAGCAGGAGGAACTTAAGATGAAGCGTACGTATCAGCCTAATAAGCGTAAGCGTGCCAAGACCCATGGCTTCCGTGCCCGTATGGCCACCAAGGGCGGTCGTGCCGTGCTCGCCCGTCGCCGCGCCAAGGGCCGCAAGCGTCTCACTGTCTAGCAGCGATACACACATCTCGCATGAAGACTATTAAGTCTCGGCAAGATTTCGAGCATGTGTTCAGTCAGGGGCGTCGTTTCAATCACCCTCTGATTCGAATGACCATATGTGAATCGGTTGGCGAAGGCGACTCCGGAAGGGTCGCCTTCGTTGGTGCTAAACGGCTCGGTTGTGCAGTTGTGCGCAACCGTTCTAAGCGTGTGATGCGCGAGGCCGCCCGCAGCTGTGGATTTCCCGTTGCTGGTTATGACATCATCTTGTTCGCAACTCCCAAGACGAGGGATTCCTCGCCGCAGGAGATGGACAAGGCATTGCGTTCGCTTATGAAACGCGCCGGCGTTGCCGGGGAGGAGCGATGAGCAATCACGTTTTGCGACGTGTTGCCATCGCTCCTATTCGCATATATCAACAGGTTATTTCGCCCTTATTACCTGATGCCTGCATTTATTACCCAACGTGCTCGCAATATGCCGTTCAGGCGATTGAGAAGTACGGTGTTTTGAGAGGCTGCTGGCTTGCCGTGAGGCGCATCGCTCGCTGCAATCCCCTGCACGTCGGCGGCTATGACCCTGTGCCCTAGTTGGCACTCGCTATCGGAGGAAAACTTACATGTGGGATTGGATCGTTAACATCCTTTTCGAGCTGCTCAAGCTCATCCAAACCTTTGCGGTCGACTGGGGCCTGTCCATCATCATCCTGGTGGTCATCATCCGTCTGCTGCTGACGCCGCTCATGCTCAAGTCGACAAAGTCGACGGCGCGCATGCAGGTGCTGCAGCCCAAGATGCTCGAGATCCAGGAGCGCTACGCTGACGATCCCCAGCGTCAGGCCGAGGAGATGCAGAAGTTCTACAGCGAGAACAAGTTCAACCCCATGGCTGGTTGTCTGCCGCTGTTGATCCAGATGCCTGTCCTGTTCGCCCTGTTTACGCTGCTGCGTAACCTGCCGAACTACTTTAGCGACGGCACGTTCTCGTTCTTCAACATCTTGCCCGACCTTACCACCACGCCGAGCGCTTCCTTTGCCGATGGCTTTATGGTTGCGCTGCCTGCGCTGGTTTGCCTGATTCTCTTCGCCGTCTTGACCCTGATTCCGCAGCTGTATATGTCGCGTAATCAGACTGGTCAGCAGGCCCAGAGCATGCGCATGATGGCCGTCGTGATGACCGTCATGATGCTTTGGATGGGCTGGAGCCTGCCCGTCGGCGTTCTGCTGTACTACGACGTGTCTTCCGCCTGGCAGGTTGTCCAGCAGATCTTCGTGACGCAGAAGGTTATCGATAAGGCCAAGGCCGATGAGGAAGAGCGTCTTAAGAATGCTCCGCTGCAGGTCGAGGTTACTCGTCGCGAGAAGAAGCCGCGCCCGCACAAGAAAAAGTAGTGGGACATTATTCTTATTTAGGTACCTAACTTTTGGAGTTCGTTATGTCTGAAGAGATCGTCGAGGATATGCTTGAGGAGGTTGCCCCGCAGGTCGCGGGCGATTATCCCGAGATTGCACAGCGTTACAAGGCTGGTGAAGAGCTGACCGATGAGGAGCTCGACACCATTGCCGATGTGGCTATTTCCATTCTGCGTTCCATCCTTTCGCACTTCGATGCGGCGAACTCTCCCATCGATGAGTATGAGGGCGATGAGGGTGAGTTGATTCTGGACGTAACCGCTCCGGATCTTGCTGTTCTCATTGGTCGTCACGGACGTACCCTCGATGCCCTTCAGGTTATGTTCTCGCTGCTGGTGAGCCGCAAGCTTGGCTTTAGGTATCCGGTCGTCGTCGACGTTGAGGGTTATAAGAGCCGTCGACAGGACAAGGTTGCATCTATGGCCCAGTCCGCCGCCGAGCGTGCTATTCGCACTCATAAGAGTGTTTCCCTGCCGCCCATGAATGCCTATGAACGTCGACTGGTCCATATTGCCCTTCGTGGCAACGATGCTGTCGACACACACTCTGAGGGCTCTGATCCCGATCGCCATGTTGTGATTGTTGCTCGATAAGCTTCTCGAGTCTATGCTAAGGGGACGTGGTTTCCACGTCCCCTTTTTTTGTCAAAAGTTCTTGATACACTGATTTTTGTCAGAAAGGAGTCGTCTTGTTTGTGCTAACTGATGAGCAGGCAAGCCAGATGTTGAGCCGTCTTATTTCGTATTGTAAAGACTATTCTTTGAAGGTCTCCGACGAAAACCTTCGTGTCTGTATCCAACATCTTGATCTTGTTCTTGAGGCCAATAAGAGTATTAATCTCACGCGTATCCTAAATATTGAAGACGCTGCCGTTCTCCATATTCTGGATTCACTTGTTTTACTGTTCTATATTAGCAAAGCTCCTGAAGGCGCTTTGCTTGATATGGGTACCGGCGCTGGTTTTCCAGGTGTTCCATTGACCATTGCGAGTGGTCGTAAAGCGGTGTATATCGATTCGGTTGGCAAGAAAGTTGATGCTGTTAATTCCTTTGTTAAGGAGCTTAGCCTTAAGCATGCTCATGCCGTTCACGTTCGTCTTGAGGAATATGCCCGAACTCATAAGAAGCAATTTGCAGTTGTGACCGCCCGTGCGCTCGCGCCATTACCGGTTCTCGTTGAGTATGCCTCTCCTTTTCTAAAAGATGGTGGCCTCTTTGTTGTTACAAAGGGGAATCCCTCGGATAAGGAGCTTCAATCGGGTCTTGCTGCTGCAAAGATATGTGGCTTTACCACTCTCATGACAGACGATCTCGATTTGCCGAATGGTCTGGGTCACCGCGAATTTATTATCCTTAAAAAGACTCGTCAGGCATCAGTTTCTCTTCCGCGTGCTAATGGTATGGCAAAAAAGAATCCGCTTGCCTAGATGTTTCACGTGAAACATAATGGATAGTGACGAGTCGATATGTTTCACGTGAAACATAGCAGTCGATGTCGAATCGGAATGTTTCACGTGAAACATCCTCCGTTTGACAGCTTTAATACACACAAGGAGGGACCGTGGGATTTCGCGACGTTAAGCGTTCTAAGAGCGCAAAAGACACGCGCATCATTGCTATCATCAACCAAAAAGGCGGCGTAGGTAAGTCCACCACAGCTGTAAATCTTGCAGCAGCGTTGGGTGAACTGGGCCGAAAAACATTAATTGTCGATTTTGACCCGCAAGGAAATAGCACGAGCGGTTTTGGAATCGAGAAAGAAGAGCTAAATCACTGTATCTATGATGCATTGCTGAACGATGTCCCGGCAGAATCACTCATTCTTGATACAAATTGCAGTAAGGTATTTGTAATTCCGGCTACTATTCAGCTTGCGGGTGCGGAAATCGAACTTGTCAGTGCGATTGCCCGCGAGACTCGCTTAAAGGATCTGCTTGAGCCTGTTCAGGATGAGTTTGATTTTATATTTATCGACTGTCCGCCATCGCTTGGCTTGCTAACCATTAATGCGTTAACAGCAGCGGACAGTGTTTTGATTCCTATTCAGTGCGAATACTACGCACTTGAAGGTGTTACAAAGCTGCTTGAATCGATGAAAATGGTTAAAACGCGCCTGAATAAGAGCCTTGATACTTATGGCGTGCTTATGACTATGTACGATTCGCGCACATCGCTTTCGAACCAGGTTGTGGAAGAGGTTCAATCGTACTTTGGCAACAAGGCATTCAAGACCTTGATTCCACGTACAGTTAAAATTTCAGAAGCACCGTCGTTCGGTGAGCCTGTAATTACCTATGCGCCACAGAATAAGGGTGCAAAGGCGTATATGAACCTTGCTAAAGAGGTGATTAAGCGTGCCTAGTCCTAAGAAGCGCGGCGGCTTGGGTCGTGGTCTCAACGCACTGGTCTCGGAAGCTGAATATGAGACTGGTGGATCTGCAACATCAGCATCAAATGCCGCTTCAGAAACTAAACTTCCAATCGAAGATATCATTCCGAACCCAAATCAGCCACGAATTCATTTCAATGAGACTGAACTTCGCGAGCTGAGTGAGTCAATCCAGGAGCACGGCGTTCTGCAGCCGCTTCTTGTGCGCAAGCACGGTAACGGTTATGAGATTATTGCGGGTGAACGCCGTTATCAGGCTTCAAAGCTTGCTGGCCTTGAAGAGCTCCCCGTCATCATTAAGGACGTTGATGATGAGGAAATGCTCGCACTCGCGCTGATTGAAAACCTTCAGCGCTCTGACCTTAACCCCGTCGAAGAGGCTAAGGGATATCGACAGCTCATCGATTCAAGCGGTATGACTCAAGAAGCCTTGTCAAAGGCTGTCAGCAAGTCTCGCTCTGCAATCACCAATTCGTTGCGCTTGCTTGATCTTCCAGAGGTAGTTCAGCAGATGATCTTCGAAGGAAGGCTGACCGCCGGTCATGCTCGTGCAATCCTTGCTGTTCCGTATGAAGATGCGCGCATTAAGCTTGCTGAGAAGGTTGTTGCAGAGGGATTGTCTGTCCGTGCGACAGAAAATCTTGCTCCACTGTTTTCTGCCGGAGAGACGCCTAAGACGCCCCGACCTGCCACGCCTCAGTCCTTTAAAAAGGCAGCACGTGTATTGCGTCAGGTGTTTAACACAAATGTTCGAGTGAAGAGCTCGCGTGGCAAAAATAAGATTGAGATCGAGTTTAAGGATGAGGAAGAGCTGTCTCGCATTCTTGGCGAGATGATTCAATTTGACCAGGGAGATCAGGATGAAGAATAGAGTTCTGACTGCTCTTGCTTTGGCTGCAACTGTAGCGGTTGGTGCATTTGCAGGATTTAAGGTCGCAACAGATGATGAATTGCGTGGTCGTCTGCTTCGCGGAGCGCAGGATATCGTCGATACGTCCAAAAAGAAAATGGATGTTATGACTGAGGATGTCGCTATGCGTACTGCTCAGGTAACTAAGAATCCGAAGATTAATCAAGATTGGGTTAATCATCAATGGGAAAATGTAGGCTTTTAGGTACCTAACAATTACTATCCTTTATTGAGGGGTCCTTCTCTGAACGCCAGAATGGGGTCCCTTATTTCGTACGAAAAATTGTTGAACAACTGAGCGATACAGATTATTGATAGATATGAAACAGCCCCGGTTGCAATTAGGCAACCGGGGCTGTTCGATGTTTCACATGAAACGTTTAGGTTGTTCTCCCCTACACGTTCTTCTGGACCTTGAAGCGCTGTTTGAGTTGGCCGCAAGCGGCGTCGATATCGTTGCCTCGAGAGTTGCGGATCGTGGTCTCAATACCACGGGACTCAAGACGACGCTGAAGGTCTTCAACCTTATGGATCGGCGACGGCTTGAGAGGGCTGCCCTCGATATCGTTGAGCTGGATCAGGTTGACGTGGCACAGCGTGCCCTCGCAGAAGTCGCAGAGTGCCTGCATCTCGGGGTTTGTGTCATTGACGCCCTCGATCATGGCGTATTCGTATGTCGGACGGCGGCCGGTCTTTTCGGTGTAGAGCTGAAGGGCCTCGTGAAGGCGCAGAAGTGTGTACTTCTTAACGCCCGGCATGAGTTTATTGCGGGTGGATTGAATGGCGGAGTGCAGCGAGACGGCGAGCGTGAACTGCTCGGGAATGTCGGCAAACTTACGGATACCAGGAATAACGCCGCTGGTGGAGACGGTGAGATGACGCGCTCCGATACCGATTCCGTCAGGGTCATTAAGGATGCGTAGTGCTTTGAGGACCTCGTCATAGTTGGCAAAAGGCTCACCCTGGCCCATGAACACGACGCTCGTCGCGCGCTCACCAAAGTCGTTGGAAACGTGGAGTACCTGGTCAACGATTTCCTGAGCGGTCAGTGAGCGCTTGAGGCCGTTCAGGCCGGTAGCGCAAAAAGCGCAGCCCATACCACAGCCCGCTTGGGTAGATACGCAGACAGACAGCTTGTTGCGACGAGGCATGCCGACGGTCTCGACGGAGATGCCGTCGTGATACTCGAGCAGGTATTTACGAGAGCCATCCTTAGACACCTGCTTGGTGAGCTCGGTCGGCGTGTCGAAGGCAAATGCCTCCTTCAGCTGCTCGCGGAAGGCCTTGGGAAGGTTTGTCATGTCATCAAACGAACAAACGTTCTTCTCAAAAACCCATTCGATGAGCTGCTTTGCGCGAAAAGCGGGTTGGCCGAGTTCGGCGACAAGTTCGCGAATATCGTTTTGGCTCAAGTCGCGAATGTCTTGAGATTTAGTCCTGGGATTCATGGAAGCCTTTCGATTTTGGGGAAACGTAGAGGGTATCGCTACAATATGGTATCAGCTGCAGGAATTATAGAGGAGGAGTCTGCCCATGCCGGGTAAAAGCCTAGAGAACATGCACGTAGCGGTCTTGGCGGGCGGCCATTCCGCCGAACGCGAGATTTCGCTCAATTCTGGAAAGAATGTCGTGGAGGCACTGAAGGAGGCCGGCTACACCTCGGTGGAGCTGCTCGACACCGCCGCCGATGACTTTATGGTGACTATGGCGACCGGTGGCTTCGACGTGGCGTTTATCGCCATGCACGGCGCCGGCGGCGAGGATGGCGCCATGCAGGGGGCCATGGAGACGCTGGGTATCCCCTACACGGCGTCAGGCGTGCTCGCCAGCGCATGTGGCGCCGATAAAGAGGTTTCAAAGCTTCTGTATGCCAAGGCGGGCATCCCCATTGCCCCCGGCCTGGCGCTTGAGGCGGGCGACGAGGTCGATATCGATCGTATCGTCGAGATTTGTGGCGAGCGGTGCTTTGTAAAGCCCGCCGTCAACGGCTCCAGCTATGGCATCTCTCTGGTCCATGAGCCCTCCGAGCTACCCGCGGCAATCGCCAAGGCGTTTGAGTACGGCGACAAAGTGCTGGTCGAGAAGTGCATCGAGGGTACCGAGATTACCGTCGGCGTATACGGCGAGGATGACGTGCGCGCCCTGCCGATTGTTGAGATCCGTAAGCCCGAGGACTGCGAGTTCTACGATCTGGACGTGAAGTATGTGGACCCCACGGATATCCATCGCATTCCGGCGCAGATTTCCCCCGAAAACTATGCACGTGCCCAGGAACTTGCCTGCGCGGCCCATAAGGCACTCGGCTGCCTGGGCATTTCACGCAGCGACTTTATCGTGAGCGAGGATGGCCCCGTCATCCTCGAGACCAACACGATTCCCGGCATGACCGATACGTCGCTGTATCCGGATGAGATTCGCCACACCGATGACATGACGTTCCCACAGGTCTGTGACAGTCTGATTCGTATGGGACTTCGTCGAGCGGGCGTTGCATGCTAATCGAGGACGCTGTTTCGTCGGGAACGCCGCAGTTTGTCATCGATTCCTATGCCACGCTTGCCGAGCGTGCCAAAACCCAATCGTTTGGTCTCATCGAGGAAGATGTTATCGTCCTCGATACCGAAACCACGGGTCTTTCGGTGCAGGACAATGAACTGATTGAGATCTCGGCTGCCCGTCTTTCGGGCCGCGAGATCGTCGACCGGTTCGATACCTTCGTGCACCCCAAGCAGCTGATTCCCGCCGAGATTACCGAACTCACGAGCATTACAAACGCCGATGTGGTGGATGCCCCATCGGCCGTCGATGCCGTGGCCGCTCTCGCCGATTTTGTCGGCGGCTGCCCGGTGATTGCGCATAACGCCACCTTCGACCGTTCGTTTATCGAGTCGTGTCCGCTACGCCGGAGTTTTCCTTGTCCA
>OGZO01001170.1_pt1 | contig 19305 bp, 10 predicted proteins | sample 1576721 | NCBI WGS metagenome assembly OGZO01 (sample SAMEA3541516, study PRJEB24748) | human gut metagenome | biome: human gut; feature: human-associated habitat; material: faeces | place: China | collected 2012 | reverse complement strand
TTCGGTGACAAGCGCCGTCAGAAAGAAAAGGCAGAACAGGAGGAAGCAGAGGAAATGCTTCTTGAGGCAAAGCGCCGTGAAAAAGAAGAGCTTGAGAACATGACTTCATCAAGCAAAAAGTCCGAAAGAAAAGTACCTTACAGACAGGAACGCAAGCCTGCACGCAAACCGTCGCCTGCACCGCAGAAAACCGAAACAGCAGATGACGATGATTTTGATTATGACAAGTACCTTTCCGGTATTGACAGAAAGCAAGATCCGAACGAAAGCGAAATTGACGATATCTTAAACGAATACGGACACTAACGGCGAGCCGCCGTTCCCAGTTCGTGCAGATAGTATTTATAAGGGCGAAAATAAAATGCCCGAGCAGAGCTCTATAACTAAAAATGTAAAATTAAAGTCGGGAAGACAATTTGCGAAATGCAAAGCATTGTCTTCCCGACTGTTTTTGTTTAATCAGCAGGGGCGTTCATCGGACGCCCGTTTTGATTGAATTTTATGTTTTCGCAAAATCAGTTGATGTAATGGAAGTTGTGTGTAATTTGTAACATTCATATCGTTTAATTTACGATATTATTTGTACCATTACTTCGTCAATTTGCTTTTATATGTAATTTTTATTTAACTCAACCCAACAATATACTTCTGAATCAAGGTTGCGTCAACAACACTGATTTCACCGTCATGGTTTACATCGCTGTTAAAAAGCTGAGTCTTGCCGAATTTTACAATACCTGCAACATATTTCTGAACAGATGTTGCATCTACAACCGTAATGTTTCCGTCTGGATATGCATCACCGCAAGTCAGGCAGTTCAATTTGCCACCAATCGTTGTTTTACACTCTGCGCCGTTTTTAAGTCTGCAATATTTATAAGCCATAAGGCCCGTATCCTCGCCAAGCTGTCTTGAAATATAAAACTCCGCATAGCCGTTCTTATCGGGGACAAAAGATGTTACCGCACCTCCGCTGACAAAATATGCGCCCGAGGTTGCATAGCAAGGTTTGCCGCTGCTGTCTGTACCGAAATCCTCATATGTAAAGTCAAAATTCTTGTATGTGCCATCGCTGAGTTTTCCGGTCATTGTGCCATCATCATTAAAGCCATAAGGAAAATAGTCGGAGAGTTTAATCCTTATCTTAACATATTCTCCGCCTGTTGAATCATAATTGAATTTCATACCCGTATTACCAAAATAACGATTATCCGCTGTTATCATATGGCGAGTAAATTCCTGATTTTTCGGGAGATTTACAAACTTCGGTGCATCAATACAGTCCTTAAACATCACGCTGTACTTTTGATAATCCGTTGATATGAACATTGCCCCGAAATTCTTTGCCGTATTTTCGGTATATCCCGTTGTTGTAACAAAAAGCTGATTGTTTGAGATTTTCTGCGTTGTACCTGTAACTTCAAAGTCCTTGCGATCTTCATACTCGCTTACCGCACCTGTCATAAGAACCGAACCGACGGTAAGCACACCGCACATTGCAATTGCAGTTAATTTTTTGATTATACTTTTCATTGTTTACACCTATTTATATTGTTCAGCTGTCCAAACCGACAATATGTTTCTGAATCAAGGTTGCGTCAACAACACTGATTTCACCGTCATGGTTTACATCGCTGTTAAAAAGCTGAAGCTTGTCAAAGTCCTCAATACCTGCAACATATTTCTGAACAAGCGTTGCATCCGCAACAGAAATGTATCCGTCTAAATCCGTATCACCGCAAGTTAAACCGACCAGAGTATCTCCGATTCTTCCGCAATCGCAATTAGCTCCGTTTTTAAGTCTGCAATAGCGGTACGACATTACTTTTGTGTCTTCGCCAAGCTGTCTTGAAACATATATTTCAGCATAGCCGTCCTTATCGGGAGCAAAGGATGTTACCGCACCTCCGCTTGTTGCATATACACCGGATTCCGCATAGCAATTAACACCGATGCTGTTAGTTCCGAAATCTTCGTATGTAAAATCAAAATCCTTGTAAGAACCGTCGCTAAGCTCAGAAGGCATTGTTCCGTTTTCATTGAACAGATAGGAAAAATCGGAAAGCTTGATTTTTACCTTAACATATTCACCGCCTGTTTTGTCAAACTGATAGAATGTCTGAACATTACCGAAATAACCGTGCCCCTGCGTCATCATATATTTTACGAATTTTTCGCCCTTTGGAAGATTTAAAAATCTCGGTGCGTTGATACAATCTTTAAACCATATATCGTAATCCTTTTCGTTGGTTGTTCTGAACTTTGCACCGAAATTTTTATCGGTATTTTCAGTGTATCCCGTTGTTGTCACAAAAAGCTGATTGTTTGAAATTTTCTGCGTTGTACCTGTAACTTCAAAGTCCTTGTGATTTTCATCTTCGCTTACCGCACCTGTCATAAGAACCGAACCGACAGTAAGCACACCGCACATTGCGATTGCAGTTAATTTTTTGATTATACTTTTCATTGTTTTTCCTCCGTTTTTATTGTTTATCTGTCCGAACCGACAACATATTTCTGCAAAACAGTTGCATCTTCACCGTGATGCAGTCTGCTGTAAATTATGATGCACGCTCACATATTACATAGTAACGGTCAAAACCGCCGTTGCCGTCACTTATGCAGGTAAACATCGTGAGCAAATCTCTGTCCTTCTGCAAATAGCAGTCGCCTGATTCGCTCGGCTTATTGACTTTGGTTTCAACGACCTTGTAATTGAGTGTATCCCAATAATTTGTGATTGAAACCCTGTCACCGATTTTGAGGTTGCGGAGGTTGTCAAAGAATATTCGACCGATGTATCCCGTGTGACCTGCAAGGACTGCGTTTGTATTCTTACCGCCGATCGGCAATGAGGTTGCACTCATATGTGCCGCACCGTAGCTCATATTTGAGCTGTTCGCACCGAGGTAAATCGGCAGACGCATATTTATTGTTTCGGCGGTAACATAGCCGTAAATGCCGTCCGTTATGCCGTAATCCTCAAGATTGACGGCAGCCTGCGAATAGGTATCGTTGCGGAGCATTTCATACTGGTTCGTTTCAAGTTTTTTGTTGTAGGCAACACTGTCATGGAAAAGTCTGTCAAGGTCAGCCTTGAAAACAACGGGCTGTTTGGAAGTACGCTTGCCTTCTCTGTCAATTTTGTAACCATCTTCGTCAACCTTGCCGTCCTTGACCGCCTGTTCAAAAGAGCCGTCCTCAGCTTCTTCAACACGGGCGTCAAAGCCGTCAGCCTCACCGTTTGAAATCTGTGTTCCGATAAAATTTGATATGGGGGGAAATGCGACAAGACCTATTCCGACAACGAGCATTGCTATTGCCACACCCGTAAGTATTTTTTTAATCATCGGAATCACCACCCGAATCATTCTGATTTTCGTCAGCCGAGTCATCTCTCAGCCGTTTTGCACCGTTTGACTTCTTCTTTTTACGCTTGAGCAGAAATACAACCACAAACACAACAAGTGCAACAAAGCCGACAATTATGCCGATTGCGACTGCATAAGGGATTTTGTAACCGAGAAAGAATATGTAACCGTTGTCAAACTTCGCAAGCGACACACCTGTTTCAACATATTTAGTATCATCGTATGCAACATGCTTGCCACGCACGAGAAGTCTGTGAGTATTAACGCCGTATGGGGTACAGGTGAGGAGCGTTACAAGGTCTTCGCCGTCAACAATCCGCAAGGAATTGATTTCCGAGGGAAGAACAACTTCGATTTGATCAACCTCATATTTCAGCGTTCTGTCGAGGATATGAACATAAAACTCATCGCCGACTTTCATATCGGTGAGGTAATCAAAAAATGTTTCGCCCGGATAACCCGAATGGGCAGAAATTACGGAATGTGTGCTAGTACCGCCGACAGGCAGGGAAGTATTTTGCAGATGTCCTGCGCCTTTGGAAAGAACCTCTTCGCTTGTGCCGTGATAAATCGGCAGATAAACATTGATTTTCGGCACATCAATATAGCCGATAAGACCGTTATCATCAACATTGAGAGTTTTCTCATAATTTGCGCCGATTTTCTGAAAAGCCTTTTCGTCGAACGGGTCGGTAATTATCATATTATTTGAAAGGCTGTTATTGTACTTAGCAGCCTCTTCAAACATTTTTTGAGTTTTCTCACTCGGCATCTGAGCAACCCTGTTGGTGTACTCCTTAACCATGCTTCGACTGACATAGTTATTAATTGCGGAGCTGACAAGCGGATAGCTCATTATGCCGATTCCCGCAACAAATATTAAAGCTATTAGTAAAATTGACAGCTTTCGTTTCATAAAATTTTCCTTTTCTACGTGTTTTTGTTCCGTTGTTATTATACTATATTTTACTATTTATCGCAACTGCACGGCGAGCCGCCGTTCCCTGTTCGTGTAGATAGTTTGTAATGTCAAAAAACATTTATGCCCGAGCGTAGCATTGCAATTGTTTCCACAAATCTGTAGCACGGCGAGCCGCCGTTCCCAATTCGTGAAGATAGTTTGTGCAATACCAAAACATATTCCGCCCGAGCGTAACATTGTGGTGGTTTGCGACATTTATAAAATTTGGTTTAACACATAATTTGCACTGTTACGGACGGGGGGAGGCGGTTTTAGCATATACAAATGCGGTGCGGAACACCGCCACCTTAATTATTCATTATTCATTAAATAAAGCCAAAATAGAACGGGGATGCGTTGCCGCATCCCCTGAAAATTACATATATCATATCACAGATTTTAAGATAAAGATATTCGATTAATTATTTAGCTGCTTTCTTTCTCTTAAGAACAAAGAGAAGAACGCCTGCACAAGCGATAAGTGCTGCACCGCCAACATAGAACATCATTGTACCCATACCACCTGTCTGAGGAACAGTTACAGGGTAATCCTTAACTACTGTAGCAGCGCCGTTTTCAACTGTACCAACTGCTGTGTATGCCTTTGCAACAGCTGTTACTTTGAATATAGTAGAGTTGATGTTGTAGCCTGCAGGAGCCTTTGTTTCCTTTACAAAGTAATCAACGCCAGGTGTAAAGTAGAACTCGTGTGTGCCATAGTAGAACTTATCGTTGCCGTTAGTTGTTGTTGTTGCCTTAACAGTTTCACCTTCAACTACGATTGCCTCGGTGCATGCTGAATCACTATAAAGTGTGAATTCAGCGCCTGCAAGCTTTGTTGATGTTGCGTTACCGTCAACCTTTGTTACATCAAGACCTGCAGTTGCAACATTTACAGTATTATTACCTGGCTTGTATGTGAAGTTGCCTTCATTACCATAGTAAAGACCGTCTGTGTTGGGGAGGTCTGTAGTAACTTTGTCAGCGATATCAGCTTTTACCTTAGCAGAGAATGTCACCTTGATTGTATCATAACTGTAGAACTCGTTACCCTTAAGGAGTGCCTCTGATGCAACGACTGCGAATGTAGCTGTTGCATCAACGCCAGTGGCATCTTTATAAGCATAATTAGGTTCTACTGTGAAGTCGCCGTCCTCTGCAGGTGTTTCAACACCATCCTTAACAAAGTAAACCTTTACAGTACTGTCAATGAGTGAAAGAGCGTTGTCCATGTTATCAACAATTGCATATGTGCCAACCTTGTTAGTTGTTGAACCTGCTGTTGAAGCTGTAAGTGTGTACTCAGCGTTCTTCTGTGTACCAACTTTGCTGTCTTCAACTGTCTTTGTAACTGTGATACCTGAAACATTAATCTTTGAAGCAAGGTTTACTGTTTCATAATCATATGTCCAGTCTGTGCCATTGAAGAAAGGAAGTGAGATGAGTGAACCCTGTACAGACTTAACTGTACCAGGCTTCTTAGAGCAGTATACATAATAGATACCGTCTGCAAGGTCTGTAATCTGCTGTGTAGGAACATCTGCTGAACCGTCATATTTGAATGTAACAGTCTTAGCAGCTGTACCTGTCCATGACATACCATCACAAATTGTGATGATTTTCTGGCTCTTGTCTGCTTCTGTTGAGTTGAGAGCGTTTACAAGGGCAGTGTTGCTTGCATAAGCATCTTCAACTGTTACTGTACCGGCACCAGGAGTACCGTCTTCTTTTGTAACCTCAACTGATGCAAGCTTGTAGAATTTGTACTCATAAGTACCAACATAGTCGGCTTTATCACCTGTTGTATCGGCATTAGGGTTGCATGATACTGTAAGTGTTGTAGCAGCGCTTGCTGAGAATGGGATCATGAGAGCGATCATCATTACTGCGAGAACTGCTGCAAAGATTTTCTTTGTAGTTTTCATTTTTCTTTCTCCTTTGTGTTTGATTTAATATATGTAATTATATTCTAACCGAATGGTTAAACGGGTTGGGGTGGCTGCATGGCAGACACCGGCTAACAACGGTGTCCGTAGCAGTCAAAGAGGTTTTCTATGAAAGAAACATATGATTAAAAAATCACCTGTTCTAACAAGTTAAATCATATTGGGTTACTTTCTGCGTCTTGCTCTGCGTTTTTTGCGACCTTTTCCGTAATAGATTGCGTAACCCGTGAACATTGTCACCGCAAGTCCTGCAACCGACAAACCGAGAACAAAATAACCGTTCATACCGTCACCGCTTGCCGAAGGCATTGTAATTGCGCCGTCAACATAATCATATGTAACATCGTACTCACCCTCAACAGGAAGTGTGAAGTAGGAAAGTGTGTAGTTCGGGGTGTAACCCTCTGACGGTTTGTACTCAAACAGACAGTATGTTTGATATTTTGAAGTACCTGTTATATAATTGTCGGAACTTTCGTTCCATACAACTTTACCGTTTGTTTTTGTAAACTCGCCCTGACCGTCCTTGAAGATTGTCAGATTGTCAAACACAGCCTGACCGTTGCTGTCTGTCTTTTTAGAAACCATATGAGTTTTCATTGAGGCATCATTAATGATTGTATTGATATCATCTGCAGTAAAGATACCCTCACCAGATACCTTCATCACCGCAAATTCCGTATCACTTACATTACCGCCTGTCTGATTCTTCTTGTTTACTGTTGCGCTTCCGTGTGTGGTTTCATTTGCAAACAGGGCTTCATTTTCTTTAACAGAAGTAGAATCGTTGAAGTATTCTGCAAGCTCAGCATCGGTTTTGTCTTTAATATCTGAGCTACTAACCTTAATATACTTAGCCGCCGTTACTTCACCGCTTTCAAGCAATTCAATCTCGGCAAGCCAGGTGTTTGTATCCATTTTATAATCGGATGCATTTGCACCTTCGGCAAGAGCCTCGGTAATCTTAAATCTGTAAACACCCGCAGTGACTAATTTGAGGTTTTTGAATTCAACCTTACCGTTTTCGTCAGGTGTTTCCAAATTCGTGGAAATTGTTTTTGCGCTGTTTGTCTTGATAGGTTTGCCGTCGGCATCAGGTTTTGTTGTATCCATTGATTCAAGACCTGTCAATGTATAGACGAACTTGCTGCCGCTGTAAGCCTGACCGTCAAGAGTTTTATTTACCGAAATGGCAATGTTTGTAGGATTAACCTTATTGATAAAGTTAAGCGCATTTCCTGCTTCGGCGAGAGTACCGACGAATGTACCGTTGAAGTCCTGATTGCCTACTTTGTAGGGAACATAACCTATAACTCTTTTCTCTGTAATCTTATAGGTTGCACCTACAGGAATATTGAGAAGCTTAATGCTTTCGCCCTTTTTGATTGTGAACGAACCGTCCAAGGGTGTACGGTAAGCTGTGCTTGAATAATCACTTGCGCCCTTCTCTTTGAGCTGATACTCAAGAGGATAGGTCTTGTAGTCATAGGTTGAACCTTCGCCGTCAAAGTCGAGAGCAATTGCAAATGTAAACTGCTGACTTGTGTCGTAGTCGGTTGTACCGTTTTCACCAACAACATTCTTTGAAATTTCAAGAGGTGCTGTCACTATCTTGTTGGTATAGTCGAGCTGGAGCTGTGCATAAGCCTTTTTATCAGTGGGATCTACAAGGTTGAATTCCGAGTCCGTAGCTGAACCGCTCTTGATTATTGAACCGACTCTGTTGTTAACAAGTTCCCAGTTCGTTGTGTATTTAAGCTTACTGCTGTCTGTTGACTCGTTAACCTTCATATCGTTGCCGGTCTTGAATGAGTTGTCAAAGTCAGCTATATAATTATCTTTAAGTGTGAAACCGCTGTTTGAAAGAGTTTCATTGCTTATGCTTTCGTCTGATTTTGTAAGCTTGTAGCCTTTACCGGAGGTATCTTTGCCGTTCTCTTTGATTGTATAATCAAAAGTTTCATTAGCTTTGAGGTCATCTGAAATTTCAGAAACAACATCGCCTGTATCAAGTGCCTTTGTAACCTTGAGGTCATTGTTGGCAGGTGTCATTGTGAAGTTTACTGAGAAGTTAGACTCAGCCTCACCACGCTCCATATAGAATACTACCATATGGTATGTCTTGTTAGGATCAAGCTGAACACCATTGTTGATTGTCTTTGTAACGGTGCCAAGGTTTGTAGGATGTGACGAACCGTCTGCAGAATACTGAGTGCCGTTACCGTTCCACATTTTACCGTAAAGATTTGAAAGTGTAAGGTCACCTGAAAGTTTATCGTTACTTACATTCTTCTGCTTACAGAAAATAGCACCTGTGTTGCTTCCAAACTGTGACTGCTTAAACTTGTAGAAACCGTCTGATACTTTATACGGTTGAACATACTTAGTTTCCGAACCCCATGTATAAACGCAGAAGTCTTTATAAGCGGAATCTGTTCCAACCCAAAACTCATCACTCGGAACTGTAACTGTTGTCGATGATGATGAAGTCGATGACGGAGTTGAGTAATCGGCAAATACATTTTTGGCAGTTGCGGTCATTGAATTAAAGTCAATTGAACCGCTTGCCTCTTTATGGTCACCGCCGAGGTCGAGAGCAAGCTCTGCGTTAGCACCTGTTGAATCCTCACCGATATAAACCCAAAGGTCATCGTCACCGCTGAAGTTAAAGGTTGCAGGTTCGTTGTCTGCAAGTAAACCGTCCTTCGGAACTCTGAAGTCTATATCAAGTCTGATACCGAAACCATAGTTATGGTTGTAACTTGTACCCTTGCCGGCTGAAGTATCAATAGTATTGAGTGTATCGTTCTTTTGTGCGTCACTGCCTTTACCCGTTGTGTTATTAAATGGGAAAATACCATAACCGTTACCTTGTGTACCGCCGAAATTTGTCAATGCATCTTGTACACCAAATTGTTCGCCCACACCGTAGTTAATTTTTGTAGGTGTAAGGTCGTCCCATGTAAAGTAGATGTTATCGGTTGCTTTTTTTGAAGTGAATTCATAAGTAGTAACACCATCAGGGTCAGTAGTTGTACGGAACGGGAAAGATGACTTATAAACATTGGCAACTTTTGCACCATTATATTTAGCGGTTGAAAGTGCCTCAGCATCAAAGTAAGGAGCCTTGACACCATTTACAACCTGAAGATCGCCCTTGCTGTCAAGCCTGTTGTACATAAGACCCTGTAAGGACTGGTTATAATCACCGCCACCCCATTTCATACCGTTGGAGTTGTTTACTGCATAGTAATAGTTATCTTTATAATTGTTGATGTTTGTAAGTCCTTTTGCGTGGGTCTCAAATATACTGTACCAATTACCACCATTATACATATTGCCGAAGTAGAGAGGATACTTCCAGTCAGACTTACAGTTTGAAGCAATGTCGCTTATGTACTTGTTGAAGTTATCAAACTGATACCAGTAATTTTCAATATCACCATCGTTGTTCTTACCCTGACACTGAAGATACCCTTTCTCCTGCTCCAAATCCGACCAGTAGTCAAAGTATGTTGCGTCAACGCCTACGATGTCAGGATTATCTTTGAATGAATTTTCAACGACAGCACCATAGTTTACATTGTCTATTTCCGAGAATTTTGTCCAGCCTTCGCCTCTGGCTGTCTTAACATATGTAGCCGTGTTCTTGCTGTAGCCCGAACCATCATATCCCGAACCTGTCGGATATGAAGTTGCGGAAGATGCACCGTTGAGGTTATGTTCGTTCGGATGGAATCTTAAAAGCGCACCCGCCGGAATTTCACCTTTGAACACCACAGAACCGCTTACCTTGGTGTCTATGGTGTCTTTTGTAAGCTCAACTGTTCCTTCATAGGCATCGTTGTAGTCAAAAGTTGCATAAATCTTTGAAAGCGACTTCCAGTCATCGTTTGAAACATAAACTGTTTTATATGTTGCTTTCGACTGTTTGTCGGGAGCTTGAACAGAAAGGTATTTACTTTCTTTGAACGAGCCGTCGGTAGAAAGATAAAATTCTGTGTCGCCCGTAGCACCCGAAATGTCGATGGTCTTGATGAACGGGTTAGTCCACTGACTTTTTGAAGCATCATAAAGAGCATTATCGGCACTGTATGAGTCATTAATACCGAGGTCGCTTGTTTGTGTTTCGCCCTTGTTGCTGAAGATTACATTTTTATGGGATGACTTAACATCTACATAGTAGTAATCGCTGTCTGAAGATGTCTTAGTCATTGCAACACCCGGCCACTCTGCGTTGAAGTCAGTATCGTTTACCCAAGAATATGCATAAGCTTCATTATAGGTATTATTGCTGTTATAAAGATAGATACGGCGAAAATCTTTTGCAACAGTCTTTTCGGGAAGAGTAAAATTAACCCCGGAAGAAAGCTCAATTCTTGTTGCACCGGATGGTGCAGTGGCTTCAAAAACTCCCGAAGGATTTTTGATTGCAGTACCCGTACTGAGAACCGTGCCGTCATCCTTAGCAAAACGATATGTAACAGAAGAAAAACCATTCCATTCCTTATTCTTGTTCAGGTTAATGTAAATCTTCTGATCCAAAGATGTTGCCGCAAACACATTAAGCGACATACCCGACACGGCACATATCGAAAGCATGAGGGTAAGTGCAAGCACAAGAGAAAAGCTTTTCTTTGCGGTTATGCAAAGCTTTTTACTTAATTTCATAATTTTTTCTTCTCCTTCATTGCCGATTACTTTGTTTTGGCAGTCAAAGTACAATTAAACAGAACTGCATAGGACAGTCCAACATATCTGCCAACTAATTATGAAACGCAATTTTTTGAATTTGTTCTTCTTTTTTACTTGTATACAAGTATATAATATTTTATTGCATATTTGTAGAGGCAATACAGCCAAACTTTGGGTAATATTTTTGGTTATTTTGCATATCTGCAAGCACGATTTAATATTTTTGACCATAATGTGATTTTATTACTTATTTATCGCCATTTTTTGTGTTTAAGATAAATTATACCCATTATACAACCTTAACAGGCAGTTAAAAAGTCAATTTCGGCACTAAATTTGTTGATTTTTAATTCTTTTTTCAAAAATATCAAAAATTTTATGCAGGTTTACTCCAAGCTATGCGTGCGGAAATATGTATTATTTTGCGATTGCTGCTTTTAAAATGCCCCAAAACCTACATTTTACTGAAATTTTCAGATATATTTTTATAATCAGTTTCTATATCCGATAAAATTAATCACCGAATACCTTGAAAATTCGGCACAAATAAAGGGCAGAGTATTGCTCTCTGCCCCTCAAAATGTAATTCACTTAAATCGCAATTATACAAATCGCTTTATGCAAACATATTAAAGATCTCTGCCGCAGCACTTCTTGTACTTTTTACCGCTGCCGCACGGACAGGGATCGTTTCTGCCGATTTTCTTGCCCTTACGGATAGTCTTGTTGACAGAATCCGTACCGTCTGCAGAAGTTTCTGTAGGCTGAGCAACCTGCTCACGGTGAAGCGCTTGCTTTACGGCGTCCGACTGTTCAACAGCTTCTTCATCATCGGATGCAGACTGTGCCGCTGCGGCAGCCCTCTGAGCTGCTCTCTTTGCCGCTGCAATTGCATCCTGTCTTTTCTGAATCTCATAAACACGCTTTGGCATAATGAGCATCATCTTGACAGTATCTTCACGAATGCTTTCAATCATCTCATCAAACATATCGAAGCCTTCAACTCTGTACTCAACAACAGGATCGTGCTGACCGTATGAACGAAGTCTGATACCGCTCTTGAGCTGATCCATATTGTCGATGTGATCCATCCAATGTGTATCAACATTCTTGAGGAGGTAAACACGCTCCATCTCACGGATTGTTTCCTCGGGAAGAAGCTCTTCGTTTTCCTTGTAGATTTCAAGAGCATCGTCAACGAGCATCTTCTGAATCTCTTCGGGTTCCATATCTTCAAGATCCTCAAGACTGAAATCGTACTTAGAATCATCTCTTATAAGCCAGCCTGCGTAGTAATCCTTGAGGCTTTGGAAGTTCCAATGTTCTGCAGGACCTTCGGGGAGATACTGCTTGATTGAAGTTGCGATTGTATCCTCAACCATTTTGAGGATTGTTTCGTGGAGATCCTCACCGTTAAGAACCTGATCACGCTGACCGTAGATGATTTCACGCTGTTTGTTCATAACATCGTCGTACTGGAGGACATCCTTACGAATGCCGAAGTTACGAAGCTCAACCTTTTCCTGTGAGCCCTCGATAATACTTGTGAGCATTTTATTCTCAATAGGCATATCTTCGGCAACATTCATACGCTCCATCATCATTTTCATTCTGTCACCGCCGAACAGACGCATAAGATCGTCCTCGGTTGAGAGGAAGAAACGGCTGACGCCCGGATCGCCCTGACGGCCTGCACGGCCACGGAGCTGGTTATCAATACGGCGTGACTCGTGTCTTTCCGTACCCATAATGTAAAGACCTCCGGCCTCTCTTACCTTTTCAGCCTCGCCCTTGATTTCTTCCTTATACTTATCATTCAGTTCTCTGAATGTATTTCTTGCATTGATGATTTCTTCATCATCGGTTTCCGCATAACCTGTAGCTTCTTCAATAAGCTCCTCTGTAAAGCCCTGCTTACGCATTGCGGCTTTTGCCATATACTCTGCGTTACCGCCGAGGATGATATCGGTACCACGACCTGCCATGTTGGTTGCGATTGTTACCGCACCGAGTTTACCTGCCTGAGCAACAATTTCAGCCTCTTTTTCATGCTGTTTTGCATTGAGGACATTGTGCTTGATGCCTCTCTTTTTGAGCATTTTTGAAAGAAGCTCCGACTTCTCAATTGAAATTGTACCGACAAGGACAGGCTGTCCCTTTTCGTGAGCCTCAACAATTGCATCAATAACAGCGTGGAACTTGCCGTTTTCTGTCTTATAAACCGAATCGGGAAGGTCTTTTCTTAAAACAGGCTTGTTTGTCGGAATTTCAACAACATCAAGCTTGTAGATTTCCTGGAATTCTTCCGACTCTGTCTGAGCAGTACCTGTCATACCAGAAAGCTTTTTGTAAAGACGGAAGTAGTTCTGGAATGTGATTGTAGCAAGAGTCTTGCTTTCGCTCTGAACCTTTACGCCCTCTTTAGCCTCAATAGCCTGGTGAAGACCTTCGTTAAAACGACGGCCGTACATAAGACGACCTGTAAACTCGTCAACGATGATAACTTCGCCGTCCTTGACAACATAGTCAACATCAAGCTTCATAACGCCGTTAGCCTTGATAGCCTGATTTACATGGTGCTGAATTGTAAGGTTATCAGGATCGGTAAGGTTTTCAATACCGAAAAATTCTTCGGCTTTCTTAACACCGCTCTGTGTGAGGGTTGCTGTTTTCTGCTTTTCATCAACAACATAATCAATGTCGTTTTCCTTGTAATATTCCTCCATATCCTCTTTTGCGTCAAGTTCTGCAAAACGCTGAACTTTAAGGGTTTTTGCAAGAGCGTCTGCCTTTGCATAAAGGTCTGTTGACTTGTCGCCCTTACCCGAAATAATAAGAGGAGTTCTCGCCTCATCAATGAGGATTGAGTCAACCTCATCGACAATTGCAAATGCGTGTGGGCGCTGAACCTTGTTTTCCTTGTAAACTACCATGTTGTCACGGAGGTAGTCAAAACCGAGTTCGTTGTTTGTTCCGTATGTAATGTCTGCGGCATAAGCCTTTTTTCTGCCATCATTATCGAGGTCGTGGCAGATAAGACCGACCGAAAGACCGAGGTATCTGTAAAGCTTGCCCATCCACTCTGAGTCACGACGGGCAAGGTAATCGTTGACTGTTACAATGTGAACACCTTCGCCTGTAAGAGCGTTGAGGTATGCAGGGAGGGTAGCAACCAAGGTTTTACCTTCACCGGTTTTCATCTCGGCGATTCTGCCCTGGTGAAGAACGATACCGCCGATAATCTGAACGGGGAAGTGCTTCATACCAAGCACTCTCCAGCCTGCCTCACGACAGGTTGCAAATGCTTCGGGGAGAATATCGTCTGTTGTTTCGCCGTTGGCAAGTCTTTCTTTAAGAATTGTTGTCTGGTTCTTGAGTTCACTTTCGCTCATAGCCGCATATTTATCTTCGAGTGCAAGCACCTTGTCACAGATTGGTTGCACACGCTTAACTTCACGCTTGCTGTAGTTGCCGAACATAGCCTTTAAAAAATTCATCAGGGTTCTTCCTTTCAATGTACCGAAAAAATCGGTCAAACTGTATTTTCAATAATATAATTTTAATTTTACTGCACCGCAGACGCTCCAAGGCTTTTTGCAGCCTGAATCATTGCGGCCTCAACCACGGGACCGGCATATTGGAAACCGAAACCCGAATCCTGTACAACACAGGCAAAGGCGAGAGGGCAGTCCTCATCTTTTGAGTAGCCGACCATCCAGCCGTTAGGGTTCTTATCATCGCCGACTTCACCCGTACCTGTTTTGGCACAGACTGTAAGTCCGCCGAAAAGGTTGTCGCCGTAGTAATCCGAAACGGTGTATCTCATAACATCATCAAGCTTTGCCGCCGTATCGGATGAAAAAAGCTCCTGTCCGCTGCTCTTGTAGTTTATGCCGAGTGCGGAGAGTATGGACTCATCTTTGATAAGGGTAGGGTTTGTAGCCTTACCGCCGTTTGCGATTGCACCGCAGATAATTGCCATCTGCATCGGGTTTACCTTGTCATTATACTGACCTACGCCCGACCAGCCAAGCTGGTTTTCATTGGCATCGCTGACATCATATGAACCTTTTGCGGTTTTAATTCCGTCAACATCAAAGGAGCTGTTAATGCCGATTTTCTCGGCAGTTTTTGTCATTGTGTCACTTCCGAGTTCAACGGCAAGCTTTGCAAAAACAATATTGCAGGAATGTGCCATTGCCTCTTTATATGTCAGCGTTCCGTGAGTTTCCGTACAGGTAACTTCACTTCCGCCTATGTTCTCACTTCCGTTACAAACCCAAGTGCGGTCATAAAGGTCGGGAATATTCTCGATTGCCGCCGCAGATGTAACGATTTTGAAGATTGAACCCGGGGTAAAGGTTGACGAAAGCACATTATCAAGGTAAACGCCCTCATATTCGCTTTCGTTGTCCTCGGTAATTTCGGGGGGAGCCTGCGGATCGTAAGCCATGGTGCTTATGGAACAGATAACCTCGCCTGTTTTGTAGTTATATATTACACATGCACCTTTTTTGTTATAAGCTGCAAGAACATCATAAGCAGCCGCACAGGTTGCGGAATCGACTGTCAGCTTTATATCGTGAGAGGCACGCAATGATTCCGGCATATTAAGTCCGAAAACAAGGTTATAGCCTATCAGCTGAGAACGATACATACTTTGAACAGCCGTTGAAATGTTAAGGCTGTCATCACCGACAACATGAAGCAGAGATTTTCTTACGCTCTCGCTTTCGTTATAAACTCTTTTACCGTCAACCGTCTGTGCAAGAGCCGTGCCGTTGCGGTCATAAATCGCTCCTGCCTGTGCAAGGCCGCCGTCACCTGCTATATGAGCATTATATGCCTGATCAACCCAATCGTCTGCCCCTGTTACAAGCTCAAAGGCAAGATAGCCGAGTCCGCCGATAAACGCAAGCGCAACTATATATATAAGTGTACTTCTGCGAAGTATTTTTTTCAAACCTTACACCACCCTGTGTATCAGTAGGGGCGTTCATTGGACGCCCGCAAGTAAAGGCACTAATTTTATTTAATACCAAAGTACATATATGAAAAACAAGTTTTCAATTTACTAAACTTATCTTTTTACCGAATAAGTTCTCTCGTCTGCGGCTTTGATGAATGCAACAAGTCCCCAACAAGACATAATACTTGAACCGCCGGCAGACACAAATGGAAATGTTACGCCTGTAAGCGGAAGGACATCGGTTGCACCGAAAACATTGAGAGAAAGCTGAACGACAAAAAGTCCTGCCGCACAGCACGCTGAAATTGAATAAAAGGTACTTCTGCTTCGGGTTGTAATTGCCCTTGCATAAATAAACATTGCACCTACTGCCACGGCAAGTGTGAACGCAACGATAACTCCCATTTCTTCCGAAACAAGTCCGAAAACAAGGTCACTTTCGGATGCGGCAACCTGCTTTAAAAAACCGTTGCCGATACCTACGCCGAAAAGTCCGCCGCTTGCCATATATGTGAGAACTCTTGCCTGCTGATAACCGAGGTTGTCCTGAGTATGTTCCCACACATGACGCCAGCCCGAAAAACGGTCGGCAACATACGGTTTAAACTTGAGGACAAAGGTTACGCCGAAAATTGCGGCGGCAACAGCAAGAATAATCGTCTTGAAATCGCCCGAGCGCATAAACGCTGTGAGCAAAAATGTTACAAAGAAGATGAGCGCAGTACCGAAATCACCCATAAGAGCCAAAAGGCCGACGCAGACTGCCGAGAAGATAATGTACTCAAGCAGGTTCTTCTTTGTCATCAACACATCAAGCGAACTTGCGCCGATAAAGATGAAAATAATCTTTGCAAGCTCTGACGGCTGAAATGAAAACGAGCCGATATAAATCCAGTTGGCAGCACCATTTGTAATCTTACCGAATACAATTGTTACACCCAAAAGACCGACCGCACAAATCATTGCCGGAAGTCTGAGTTTATTTACCTTATCGGGATCTTCAATCAGCTTGATGATTACGCAGAAGAAAATCATACCTATTGCGGCGGCAACAAGCTGAACATAAGCCGAGCGTTCCGACTGTCTGATAAGCATCATTACGCCTATGCCCGTCAAAAACAGGGCAAGCGATTCAAGCTCGAAATTTACTCTGCGGATTACAAAATAGGAGATAAAGAAGAATCCCCATTCAACACCCGCAAGAGCGCCGAACAGCACGAGCGGAGCCATTGTATTTGTGCCGTCATTCCAGAACATTGCCTGAACGCACATAAAAAAGTGAAAAAATGTAATAAGAAGCATAAGCTTCCACGATTTCATTGCAGGCTTATCGCTGACCTTTGAGAAAAACCAGCTCGACTGCAACGGCTGTTGGAACTCCTCGCCTCTTTTTACTATAAGGCTTGTACCGCCTATTGTTATTGTATCGTCAATTAGCACCTTTGCTCTGCCTCTTGTTCTTTTGCCGTTGAGCATTGTGCCGCTCTTTGAGTCGGTATCGCTTACATACCAACCGTCTTTACGGCGAAGGAGTACGCAATGATTTCTTGAAACCGTCGGGTCATCAACGGTTACATCACTGCTTTTACTTCTGCCGATTGAATTTTCCCAGAAAAGCACGGGGAGCATCTCGCCCGTTGCAGGGTTCAAAAGTGAAATCAAAGGAGTTTCGGGACGGCGGCGGCGGCGCATTGCGGCAAAGCACTGGTACACAATTATTATTGCATAAACAGGCATAAGAAAACGCAGTGCAACAACACCCATATCGAAAATTATCGAAAGATCCGGCACTTTTTTCAACTCCTTCACAAATCATCTGTCCTAAAAATAAGCATACTTAAAGTTATACAGTTTAAATAATAATCCAATTTCCTCCAAAAGTCAATATTTTCATTCGTGAAGATAGTTTTTTAAGTCAAATACTTTAATGCCCGAGCGTTATTTTCTATATTAAGGTAACTTTGTAGCCGAGTGCCTCGGCAGCCAATTCGTAAAGACAGTTTGTACAAACCAAACTGTAGGGGCGTTCATCGGACGCCCGCAGGTAACGGCAGAATTTTCATAACAGATTAAATTTTATAAATGCCGCAAAACAATTGTTATATTGTAGGTGCAAACCGTGTGCAATGCACACGGTTTGCACGCATTGCGTGCAAATTCGATACACAACATTTATCACATCAAAACATATGTGACTAAACAAAATGTTTCATCAAGGCGGGCGTCCGATGAACGCCCCTACAACACAAATTGCAAAGACAATTACAAATATTTGCTCGGGCAAAATATGTTTTAAAATATACAAACTGTCTGCACAAACAGGGAACGGCGGCTCGCCGTAAACAAAAGGCCTCACGAAATTCGTGAGGCCTTTTATCATGATATATCTATGAGGATTAATGAAGACTTTTCATTTTATCGGCTTTATCACGGCATATATGCGACCATTTGCAGTCGCCGCACACCTGCGAAAGCCTGTCTTTTAAAATTATATTTTCTCTTGCAATTCTCGAAAGCTCTTTCCAATCGGCAGTATCACCGATTTTCATTCCGAGTAAATCAAGACATCTTTTGTCATAGCATGACGCCTTGCCCGTAACATCGCAGCTGCCGTTGTCACGGTTCGGACACGATGAACAAATTTCGTCACAACCGCCCGTAAGCGTAAGGTTTGCGTTGTTATTTTCAAGAATCGACACTATTTTTGCCATTCCGCAGACAAATTCATCGCTGTAACCCTTGCCTTCAAAAAACTGCACACAAAGGCTGTGATGCGGTCTGAACTTAAAGCTTAACGATTTTGTCAAGACGATTCACCAAAACTGTTGCAACAACAATCTTTGCAGCATCTGCAAGAAGGAACGGAACAACGCAGGTGAGAAGTGCGGCAACAAATTCTGTATGCATTGCAATCATAAACCAGATTGTACCGAAAAGGTAGCATACTGCAAGACCTGCAACCATTGAAACCGCAAGCACCCAAAGCTTTCTGCCGAGAAAATCAGTCATAAGTCCAACGATAAGTGCCGTAAAGAGGAAACCGATGATATAACCGCCTGTCGGACCGCCGAGAACGCCGATTCCGCCTGAGAATCCTGCAAACACGGGAACACCGATTGCACCGAGGAGAACATAAACCGCAACGCTGATGAGTCCTCTTTTCCAACCGAGCATAGCCGCAGCCATAAAGATGCCGAGAGTCTGAAGTGTGAACGGAACTGTCATCGGAATCTGAATCTGTGCGCACACTGTGATGATTGCGACGAACATCGCCATATACACAAGGCTTAATACATTACTTTTTGATTTACTGTTTGTTTTTGCTTCTGTCATAAAATTACCTCTCCTTTGCAAAACCGCTTC
>OGZO01001169.1_pt1 | contig 19312 bp, 16 predicted proteins | sample 1576721 | NCBI WGS metagenome assembly OGZO01 (sample SAMEA3541516, study PRJEB24748) | human gut metagenome | biome: human gut; feature: human-associated habitat; material: faeces | place: China | collected 2012 | reverse complement strand
CGCTTGACGCTATCTACCCAACAAAATTCTATAAAACCTTATTCCGCTTGACGCTATCTACCCAACAAAATTCTATAAAACCTTATTCCGCTTGACGCTATCTACCCAACAAAATTCTATAAAACCTTATTCCGCTTGACGCTGGTATAGACATAATTAAAATAAAGGGCATTTGGCGCCGTCGGTACAAAACGACAGCGCATAGTTTGGCTTAATAGTCAAACTATGTGATGGAGTTTCAGTACCGCTACGAGCGACAAGCAGCGAAAGCGTTCTTTATTTTAATTATGTCGTATACAACGGCAAGCAACGAAAAGGTTAATTATAGCTTTTGAGGTAAGCTTGGATTGTTCCAAACGAACCTTTTCGCTCAACCGTATAATCCACCTCTTTCCAAGTTTCATACTTATAAGTCTTATATCCAACTGCATCCTTTGAAAGTGGGAAAATATATTCTGTATCTCCACTTTCTCTATTACCAACAAATAATGACGGAATAAATCCATTTGTGATTGTTGTCTTATATTGAATTCCATCAAACGGTGTTTTCTGTTCAATTACAACTCTTTGTGACGGATCAGTTACATTTAATGCTGTCCATGGAATTCTAATTCTAACATTTGTACTTCCTATAAAAAATTGTGATGTACTTGTTGAGAAGTTGCCATATGTCAAGTCCATTACCTTTGTCCAATTGCCATCATAACTTTCTGTAGAAGATACTGTCTCCTGACCTCTTGCATATGATGAGCATACATATAATGCTGCATCTTTCGCACTGGTAATTTTTATTATATATTCCATTCCTGATAAACTATTTGCAAAATATCCTTTATTATAAAAATATTCTCCGTTGTTTCTTTCGTAAGTATCTAATCCTATAATAAGTTCATTTGCTGTATAATCTATTTCTTTTTCTAACGCAACCGTCACATATAAATATTCAGGATTTACGCTTAACTGCATTTTTCTCATTACTTCGAAGTCTTTTAACTCAAGACCGACATCTTCTTTTTCTTCTGCTTTCACTGCAAGAATTCCTGTTGTCTGTGCAGGATCTCCCAAATCATGCCAAAGTGGGTTATTTGTCAACGGTACAATTGATGCCTTTGCTTCATCTGAAACTGCTGACCATGAATCATTTAAATCAGAAATTATTCCTCCCATACATCCATTAGTAAGAATTGCATCCAACATTCTGACAATTATTTCTCCCTGCTGTGTTTCATCCAATCCTGAATAAATGCCATTTGTTGCATATATATTTGCATTTGTAGAAATTCCAAATCCGTCTATCATAAGTCCATATGGTGAAACTTTTTCTTTCACGTATTCAACGTAGCTTCCATAATTAAAATTACCCTGAGAATCAGTAAATCCGACAAATTTATTAAGGTTATTATTTAAAATATTATCTGTCACATTTAACTTGGTTGAAACATAATAATACTGCTGTACATCCTGATTTAACTGTAAACTGCTTAATTTGACAACTCCATTGTAATTGTCTTCATTCCAAAACGCACTTTCAAGATTTTCAACATTTACATGCATTCCGACCGGAACTAATCCGCCATAGTTTTCACTACATTTTTTATAAATATAGTCCAGACGTTTTGCATATAAACTTCCTATTCCTTCCATTGATGAAACATAATTTCCATCGTATGTTTCACCCTGATTGCTTAATGTCTGCAATTCTTCACCTGATGGCGATATATCTAAAACATATGACAAAAGATACTCTGACACATCATGTCGGTATTTTAAAATATCTTCCTGCCCTTCATCAGTTGAATCATTCTTGGTTTCACCATTTCCGTGAATTGAACTCATAATTGTGTCGATTGTTTTTTGCCATTCTTCCTGTGTATCTGCTACCATACCTTTTATAGTCTGTATAAGATATAATTTATCATCGCTGTTCTGGTTAATTTCAAATAAAGCCCTATAAAATTCAGGTGGTGCAAGTTCATATACTCTAACGGTATTTACTCCCATTTCCACTGCCTGCTCTAACAGTTCTTTGTAATATCCGTAATTTCTTGTTGCATTAGCACTTCCCGGTTCATCAAGATTTACATTTACCGCTTTTAAATTAAGGTTTTCATAATCATCATTTTTCTTAATCTGAAATTTGTTTTCATTTACACGGACTGCAAGTTGTTTTTCATTTTCAGACTGTTTTTCATTTTTCTCATCTAATCCCTTATAAGTATCTTTCAAAATTTTCTTCATTAATGGATTGTAAAATTTCCAATAAAATTGGTTAATGTCTCCTTCTTTATCAAATGATAAAGCTTTGAAAAATTTGTCTGCTGCTAGAAATCTATATATTCTGCTATCACTTGTACAGTCATTAAAATCTCCTGCAAAATAGTAAGTGTCACCGCTGTTATTACTTCTTTTTCTTATTATTGCCGCAAATTTATTTGTAGATGAAATTTTCTTTATCTTTTCCATTCCTGTTGCATTTACATTAATTTTAAAATTTGCAATAGTATCCGTTCCATTTTCTGCTTCAACTAACTCAAACCAATTGTAAAAATTGCTTTTTTTAGAGCCTGAAAATTCTTTTTTAAATTCATCACTTATACTTATGCTTACTAAATTTTTGCTTTTAAAATCTGTCTTTTCTTCTAAAACAATTATTCCGCCTTCTGATGATGCAAGTATAAGCCCCGGACCTGAGAACTGCCATTTCACACCATACTGATTTTCATATGTAGACGGTGCCCATTTAGGCACATCTGAAAAATCATTTAAATCAACAACATATCTTCCGCTCCATGATGTTGTTGTAAATCCAAACATTGATTTGATTTCATTGCATACGGTTTCGTCTGTTGTTGAGCCTAAAAGTTCGGTTTCAGCTACAACCGTTCCGCCTGTACTATAAGTAAGGGAAACTATGTTCATATCCTTCGATGAAAGCCCTGAATATTTATTGTCATATAATTCAGAACCATAAACATCAGCCAAATATAGAAAATCCGGCACTTTATCAAAGTCAGCTAGCTGATTTTCTCCTGTGTATTCCCCATTTTCATTTATCTGTGGTCCAAAATAATCCTTTTTATAGTTATATTTTTTTCCATTTGATTTAACATATTTTTGTTGATTTAAAAGCCAGAAAAATCCACTATGTTTTCTATAATACCTGTCAGTCTGATTTACTCCCTGTCCATCTGTCGCAGGAACAGTAGCATCCAAAACAGCTATGTTCATTTTCTTAGCCGGCTTTACAATCCATCCTATAAAAGAAATAGCCAAAACCAACAAAATTATTAATGGTATTATAAGTAATAACTTTTTCTTACCTTTTGTCTTTTTCATTTTATCCCTTTCAATTCAAAATCATACTGCTTATACCTGTAGATTTAAAGCTATGTTATCATTATCTTTGGTAATTTAGATTTGCATTATTCCCATATAAATTTTATACGGTTTTCGTATGTTTTTTCATACACTTTAATTGCTATTTATACTTTTCTCTTGCAGTCTTTGATGCCTCAACTGCTTCATCAAATACTTTATCGAATACTTTAACTATTGCCGGGTCAAATTCAATTCCCGATTTTTCTAATATATATTCTCTAACCTTTTGCGGTGGCCATGCTTTTTTATAAGTTCTTTTTTCCATTAACGCATCAAATACATCTGCCACTTTTACAATTCTTGCATACAAATGAATATTTTCGCCTGAAAGCCCTAAATATCCTGTTCCATCATAATTTTCATGATGTTGATATGCTATTACTGCTGCGGCTTCCATAAAGTCACCACTGTTTTTTGACAAAATGTTATATCCATATACAACATGTTTTTTCATTATTTCATACTCTTTATCAGTCAATGGTTTATCTCCATTTAATATATCATTTGGAATTGCTATCTTTCCAATATCGTGAGCGATAGCCGCCATAGAAATAATACGTGTTTCTTCTTCTGACAATCCTAATGCTTTACAAATAACTTTTGTTACTGCACTTACAGAATATAAATGTACTTTATTTTGCTTTCCTCTGAATTCTACCATTTCAGCTAATGATATAATGGCATCTTCCTGTACAGTTTTTATTCTGCTTTTTAAATTGTAATTTGAAAAAGCAATTTCCATTATGTGATGTATCATCATTGCCGTACTTTGGAATGTTTCTGATAATCCATCTTTATAATTTTCTATATGAAAAATAATCTGAACCTGATCAATTCTTACAAATATTAAGTCCATGTATGTCTGTGCAAACTTTACTTTCGATTTTTCTGTTCCATCATACATTGACATTATTTTTTCATAATCACACCCCTCTATTCCACCCTGATTAAATACTTCTTCAAAAGTTCCATCTTCACGACGGACTGCTGCACAGGCAGGAATAACTATTTTTTCATTTGTTTCATCATCTGTAACAACATTTGATGCTGCTAATTCATTTCTCTTTATCACATCCGTAAAAATCTGACATGTATAGCTTGCAAACTGTTTATCTGTAAGGGCATCAGCAACATCTGATAAAATTGTTGCCATTCTCTGTATACTTACAGCACTTTCAAGTTGTTGGTTGGCTCGCTCTTTAATAAGTATTGTGTGATTTACTGATTGTTTAAATAAAACAATGTACATTGCTATTTCATATATGGCAATACCTGTTACTACTACAGTTCGGCTTAACCCATTTGAACCTGCAGTAAGTGAAATTAAATTATAGATATTTACTAAAGAAATATAAACAAATGCAATTCCTACCAGACTCATATATGGAGTTTTATTTTCGATTAAATTTGCTACCTCAATTATAAACAGACCTATTAGTACACATATTGCCATCGAAAAAATAACTGCCGCAATAAGGAGTACTGTTCTGTTTTCTATAAGCAAAAGCCCTAAGCTGATTACAAATACTCCTATGATAAACATGTTCTGCCATAGTTTAAATTTATAATTAATGCTACAAAGACTGCATACTAACACAGATGTTGCAAAATATATTGTTAATATCAATTGCAAACTAAAGAACACACTTTCAGATATAAGAGTGCTACCTAAACTTAACTGATAGAGCATAAGATATAATGCTCCCATAAATAATGTCAGGCTTAGAAGTAATACTTTTATTATATTTTTATCTTTTATTGAAATGGCAATTGTCATAATTACAAATATAATTGCCAACATTAATATTCCAAATGTAAATGCAATTCCAAGTCCACTTGCATTTGAAAGTAATTCTGTACCATTTGTACTTTTTACTAATCTAAATTGAAAACCTATTGGAGAATAAATATAAATTTCCATTGTTCTTGAAACTGCAGAAGTTGCTAATTCCACTTTGTTACAACGGTTTCCAACTACATTTTCTTTATCATATCCATTATCATAAATCTTCTTGCCATCAACAAGAACTTTAGACGGTGCATAATTTGTATAATAAGTATAATATTCCTGATTGCTCTGTGCAGGTATGTCTACTTTAATGCATACATAATCCTGCCCTTTTCCTATCTTTTGTATTTTATTTTCATCTGTCGCCTGTTTCCATACCGCATCTTCTCTTTTCAAATCATTATCCGATGTACCCCATAGAAACTGAACTTCATTTATTTCATTTGCCATACTAAAGTTAGGATACACTACTTTGCTTACTATTGTATGCATCATTAAAGTTATTAAAAATAACGCTATTGATACTCCTGCAACTGTTATTATCGAATGTATTCTTTTCTCTGACATTTCTTCTGAAAACTGCAAAGAAACAACCCCCTTTTTTTCAGAGGTTGTTTCTCTTTTATTTTCCTGATTCTCTATTTTTAAATCTTCTGACTTATTTTCTTCAACCTGTTCTTTAGGCTTCTTAAAAATCTTCATAGAGACGTCCTTTCTGTATTAAAATCCCTGAGTATTTTCTTTTAGTATTTCTCTTAATCCGTTTCTACGTGCCTTTTGTGCTTCGCTATTAGTTTCTATTACCGTAGAATCTATATGTTTTACCGCTTCATGCACAATTTTATCCTCTCCCTGAAGAATATCAAGGATTCCTTTAAGACTTTGCTGTAAAGCCACAATGTCTCGTTCATAAGATTCAATCTTATCCTTTAATTGTTTATTTTCTAACAGTAAATTATCTCTTTCACGCTCTATAACCAATTTTTCTTTAAGGATTTCCTGCATTTCATTTTTTGAAGCATCGCCTTTTATCAGTTTAGATTCTTCTTCAATCTTTTTAATCAATAAATCAATATCTTTATTCATTTTAACTTCTCACTAACTAATGCAAACTTTTTATATAATATAAATCCCCTTCTTTAGCTACATTAATAGTTGCTTCACTCTTAACCTTTGAGCGTACCTCATCTTCATAGTATACCACATTTATTGTAATATTGTCTCCATTATCCGTCACAGTATAATCATATGTAATCTGCTGTGAATAATTTGGAACCCACATCTCAAATTTCTGCTCTGCCTTATTGTAAATATCGCTTTCTTCCAAATTAATGCCCTCAACATTAAACTGGCTTTTAAGCACCGCTTCAATATCTTTTTTTGATGCATCTCTATACTCAAGTTCATCACTTGCAGGTACATCTAATAAGCTATTATAGTACAAATGACACAAACCATATTGTGCTAATTTGTTTACGGATACCGTACTTATGTCATCAAATTCATTTATAGCAAATATATATCTTAATTCATAACAGCATTTTATTATTGTTTCTTCCATAAAAGTATTGCTGCTATCATTTGCCTTAGTAGACTCCTCTACCGTAGTTGTAACCTGCACATCTTCAAATTCTTTTTTATCATCTTTATTTATTATCACCAGCACTATTGCCATTGCAATTATGATAACTATTAAAGAAACTCCTAATATTAATTCTTTCTTTTTTTTCACTTCTATATCCCTTTAACGCCGCAAAAATCAAATTTCTGCGGCGTTATTACTGTATTTTCACACAATTTAAAAATATAATCATTTTTAATCTGTGGCAGTGAATTTATTAACATTTTTATGTAAAATTTCACTATTTATTAACTTATCTCTATATTTATTGGTACTAATTATTAATATTCCCAATAATAATCCTTATAACAGATTGTTTTATCATCTGCTGTTTCAATAAATACATCAGCACTATCAATCCGGCTATATTCCTTATAAGCATCACATGTAATTGTTGAACCTAATGGAAGGTTAACTGATAAACTTTCTAATGGTGTGTTTACTACACTATTAATTCCTGTCTGTTTATTATAATTACCCTTCTTAAAGTAAAATCTGTATGCCATAAAGCAGTTGTTTGTATCTGTTCTTAATACTTTATCACCTTTCGCAATTGTAAATGTACGGCTTGTTGCATCATAAGTGTTCTTCTTTGCTGTAGAACTTACAACTGCTGTATACACAACTGTTCCTGCAATACCATTTCCATTGTCATCATATGTATCGTTGTCCCAGTTATTTGAACACATCTGGAATTTAACTTCTTTATCAAGTTCCATTTTGAAACTGCTCTTGTTGTTCAATACAGTTCCATCCTGTAATCTGATTGACATTTTTAAAGGTACAATTACAGATACTTCTATTGATTCTTTATCTGAATCATCATTTTTATTATCATTTCCTGAATCAGGCTTCGTTGTTTCTGAAGGTTTTGTTGTTTCTGAAGGTTTTGTTGTTTCTGAAGGTTTAGTCACTTCTTCTTTTTTAGTTGTTTCTTCTTTTCCGTCTTCTGTCTTTCCATTTTCTGTATCAAGATTTCCTACTACTTTTTCAACCTCTGAAGGTAATCCATTAGTAGCTTTATATGAAACAACTGCTCCACCTGAAATCTCTAATGTATCTGTTATTAACTGTCCGTAAATCTTTGTACTTCCTGTTAATACTGTTTTTGAATCAGGTGCATAAACCTTACCCGTTATAGAACTATCACCACTAAATTCAAGATTTCCACTTGTATATACATTTCCTGCAAATATTCCATTTACCTGTGTATACTTTGTAGCATTCATTGCAATTGTGTTGGCATTTACTTCTTTAAAATTATTGTATCCTGCATTTTTTCCTGTAAATACAACTGTAAGCTTGCTACTGTCTCCGCCTGCATTAAATGAACCCGGATTTCCACCTGATAATTCATCTACATATAAAACTACGTATCCGTCACCGCTTACTTTAACTTCACCACCAACGTTTAAATGTTTAACTCTGACAACTGTTGTCTGATTTTTATCTGCATGAATTTCAAATGTCTGTCCATTGTAAAATGATACAGTATCTAAATATGCATTATCAGTTAAATCAAATCTGTTTGTCTGCCATCCAATGTAAACACTCTGTGTACCGTCTTTGTATTCTGAAGTAGTTTTTTTAAAATATTCTGAATTCTCATCAGGATAATTATTTGTATTGAATAATCCTGAATATAATTCCTTGTCCATTTCACTAACTTCAATTGGAATATATCCCTGTACGGGTTTATCTACTTTAACCTCCGGCGATACATGTGCAGTTCCTGTAACATGCTTTGTTGCACTGTTTGAATACTTTAAAGTACCATTGTTAATTACAATATCTCCAATTATCTGTCCGCTTCCTGAAAAATTTGCTCCGTTTTTTGCAAGTACCCCATATTCATTTGTGTTTTCTTTTGCCAAAACCCCTATTGGCATTACCACATTAAATACCATCGTCATGACTGTAGCCATAGCTACCATTTTCTTTACTCTTTTCATTACATCCTCCTTCCAATTTTATCGCAGCCTTTTATACACGTATTTACGTATAAAAAAAACTGCAACTCCTTAAAAAGAATTGCAGCCAGACGACCATTGCAAATGTTGCTTTAGGCTCATAGCTTTGTGCCCTATTTTTTCAAATAGTTTACCCTCATCATTTGTAATATATGTCTTTATTTTATAAATTTTTATTTTATATGTCAACCCAAATAAAACTCTTTTTTACATTTTCAAGCCATAAAATAGGATTTTTTTCTAAGCTGATTTATAAAAATATTTTTATTTTCCGGCATTTATTTTATTTCATTAACGCCATCACATCTTCAACAATCTGTTCTTTTGTCAAATGATTTTCTTTAAGAACTTCATTTACATCATATCTGTCTAAGAATTCTTTTTTCAATCCAAAATTTATTACTTTCATATCTGTTGGTCCATAGAATCTTGAAATTTTTTCACCGAATCCTCCGTCTAAAATTCCATCCTCTATTGTGATTACAACATCATGCTCTTTCTTTAACTCTTCAAGTAATTCACTATCGATTCCTGTTATATAACATGGATTAATTAAAGTTGCCTGCGTATCTAATTTATCAGATAAATCATCTACAACTTCTTTTCCTAACTGATAGAATGTTCCTAAAGCAATAACTGCAACCTTGCTTCCTTTTTCAGTTACTTCATATTTATTTAATTTAGAGAAATCTTTTGTTACTTCTTTACCGTCAGATATCATTTCTCCACCCGGCAATCTTATTGCTACAGGATGTTCATTCTGCTCTATACTCCAATCAAGCATTGCAATATATTCTTCTTTTGTCGTAGGTGCCAAATATACAAGATTAGGGATATTTGCCATCATCGGAATGTCGTATAATCCTAAATGTGTTACGTCATTCATTCCATATACACTTCCCCAGAATGTAACTATTGTTGCAGGTGCATTATTAATACACAAATCCTGTGATAACTGGTCATATGTTCTTTGTACAAATGAACTATATACTCCATATACCGGTTTTCCACCATTTGTTGCAATTCCTGCTGCCATTGCAACTGCTGTTTCCTCTGCAATTCCTACATCTACAAATTGTTTTCCTGCTTCTTTTCGCTTGTCCTCTGTAAATCCCATAACAGTTGGTGTTGCAGAAGTAATTGCAACTACTGATTTGTCTTCTTTCATTTTCTTTAACAAATAATCACAAGTTACACTTGAATAATCTTCTCCACCTTCAGCATACAATGATTTTCCTGTCTTTATGTCAAACGGTCCACTGTAATGCCACTGTTCTTTATGCTGTTCAGCAGGTGCATATCCTTTTCCTTTTAATGTATTAATATGAACAACTACCGGCTTACTACTGTCTTTTACTTTATTAAATGCATCGATAAGGCTTGCTACATCATTTCCTTCATTTACATAAACATAATCAAGTCCCATTGCCTTAAATAAATTGCATTCTGCCTGTCCATTTGTTTCACGAAGAAGTTTTAAATTGCCATACAGTCCACCATGATTTTCTGCAATTGACATATCATTGTCATTTACAACAATTATAAGATTTCCTTCTAATTCTACAGCATAATCAAATCCTTCTAATGCTTCACCACCACTTAATGAGCCATCGCCTATTACAGCAATAACATTTCCTTTTTCACCATTTAAATCTCTTGCTTTTGCCAAACCACAGGCAAGACTCACTGATGTTGATGTATGTCCTATAATAAAATGATCATGCTCACTTTCATGAGGATTGCTGTATCCTGAAACATCATCATAATGTTCTTCATAAATATATGCATCCTTTCTTCCTGTAAGCATTTTATGTGGGTATGTCTGATGTGAAACATCATAAACTATTTTATCTTTTGGTGAGTCAAATACATAATGAAGAGCAATTGTTGCTTCTACCATTCCAAAATTAGGTCCAAAATGACCACCATGAATGCTGGCTCTCTTTAATAATGCAGTTCTCATTTCCTCTGCTAATGAGGTCATCTCCTTAACTGTTAATTTCTTAACATCTTCCGGTCCGTTAATCTTTTCTAAATACATTTCAAAGTCCTCCATTAATATTTTTTAAATACAGCATTTACAAAATCATAACCGTATATTGTGTATTCTAAACCATAAACCCAACTTTAGGTCAATATTTATTTTTTCATAAACTTATATGAACCAATTTACGAAAAATATAATATAATGAAGTCAGATTAATGATTTTATTGTATTACAACTTAAATATATAAATTTATAATACGAAGAAAGGAAAATGAAATGTTCTCCTTCAATTGAATTTAACAGGAAATCATTTTATGGTGGTTAATTATGGATACAAATTATTATAATATTGGTGAAGTTTCTAAAATGTTTAATCTTCCTATTTCTACATTACATTATTATGACAGAGAAGGATTATTTCCAAACCTTAACCGTTCAGAATCCGGTGCAAGAAGATTTGATGATGGCACAGTTGAGACATTACGTCTTATTGAGTGTTTGAAAAAAACGGGAATGGAAATTAAAGATATAAAGGAATTTATGATGTGGTGTCAGCAGGGACCTGCCACCTATGGAAAGCGCAAAGAAATGTTTATAAAGCAGAAGGAAACTGTCGAAGCCGAAATTGAACATTTAAAGAAAGTTCTTGATATGATTACTTATAAATGCTGGTACTATGATACAGCTATAGCCGACGGAAATGAAGACAGACTTAAGAATCTTTCTCCTGATGATATGCCACCTGAAATAAAAGCTGCGTGGATTAACGCTCATACATAAATACATAAAAGCCACAATTATGATATTTTATTTGTCTTCGATACAATTTTTCATAATTGTGGCTTTATATTTAATCTAAACCTTTAGTCTTTTATTTCTTACAATCCTGTTTCTTTATTCCTGACACTGTACCGCATCATATCCTGTTTCGCCTGTTCTGATTTTTGTTGCACTTGCTACAGGATAACTGAAAATTTTCCCATCACCAAATTCTCCTGTATAAGCGGCTTTTTTAATTGCTTCTATTGTTTTTTCGGCCCATTCTTCTGAAGAAACAACTATTTCAAATTTAATCTTTGGCTGCATCTGAGGTTCTACTTCCATACCTCTGACTATTTCCTTATAGCCTCTTTGTAATCCACAGCCCATAACCTGCGACACTGTAAGTCCGTTAACTTCTATTTCCATTAATGCATTTTTTACATCTTCAAATTTTTCTTCTCTTACAATTGCATCTATTTTCATTATCATAGAATTTTCATCTCCTAATCTCATCTAAAAATTTTTAATTAACAAATATTAAATTTGATACTATTTACTTTATAATCTTTATATCATTTTACTTTGACAAATAAGTTTATTATTCAAGGCTTTTTACTGATCCATACCGTTAAAACTTGGATAAGCACTTTCGCCGTGCTGTGATATATCAAGTCCGATTTTTTCTTCTCTATCAGTTACTCTTAATGGAGTAAATATTCTAACTATGGCTACACAGATTAAAGTTCCTACAACGGCTATTGCTATTGTAATAAGTATTCCTTCTATCTGAGCTATAAATAATCTCCATTCACCATAAATTAAACCATCCCATTTTGCTACCGGGTTAATTGAACTTTTTCCAAATATTCCTGTTGCGATTCCGCCCCAGATTCCTCCGATTCCATGACATCCAAATGCATCTAATGCATCATCTATTTTTAATTTTTTCTTAATAAGAATAACTCCATAATAGCATATCGGACTTACGAGTGCACCTATTATAAATGATGACCAGATTGGAACAAATCCTGCTCCCGGGGTAATTGCAACCAAACCGATAACCAAACCTGTTGATGCACCTACCAATGTTGTTTTTTTGTCATTTATCACATCTAAAAACATCCATGATAAAAGTGCTGATGCTGATGCAATTGCTGAAGTCATAAATGCATGTGCAGCAAGTCCGTCTGCCTTTAATGCACTTCCCGCATTAAATCCGAACCATCCAAACCAAAGTATTGTAGCTCCTAATACAACAAATGGAATGTTATGGATTCTGTATGTTGCTCTTTCATAACCTTTTCTTTTTCCAAGAATAATAGCGAGTACCAAAGCTGTTATTCCTGAACTTATATGTACAACGTCGCCTCCTGCGAAGTCGACAGAACCTAACTCTGCTAAAAGTCCTCCCTGACCCCATACCATATGTGCTAATGGATAATATACAATTACTGACCAAATGGCTACAAATATAAAGAGTGCCTTAAACTTCATTCTTCCTACAACTGATCCTGTAATTAGTGCCGGTGTTATAATTGCAAACATCATCTGAAATGCACAAAATACTAAATTAGGAATTGAATCTGAATAAGGTCCAATATCCCAGCCTACTCCTTCTAAACCAAACCATCTGAAATCTCCTATTATTCCACCATGGTTTCCACCAAATGCCAATGAGTACCCCAATAATGCCCACATAACAACTGACAATCCCATTATCATGACTATTGCCATCATAGTGTTAACTACATTTTTTCGCCTTACAAGACCTCCATAAAAAAATGCTAACCCCGGTGTCATAAAAAATACCAAAGCAGCACAAATCAACATAAAACCTGTGTCTCCTGAGTTCATACAATAATACCTCCTGCTCTTTTAACATATTTTTCTCAATCTCTTTAGTGTATATGTTATAAATATGGCTTCTACACGTATATCTCTTTGAATTTACTTCTTAGGGATTATACATTTGCCAAATTTTCTACATTTGGCTTTGCCATATATAACGCAAAAAGGACGTGTGGCAAATAAATGCCAAACGCCCTTGTTTGATGAAGCGAAGTCTATCATTTATTAATCATAAACGCAAGTATATAATTAGTTTTTTTAATTATATTATGGATTTACTTTATTTCTTAAAGACTTGCTTTAACTTATTTTGTTTTTGCATAAAATAAGTAAGTTCTACTTTGTGTCCTGCTCTATTGATGTAATTGCAACTGCTCCATCTGCAACAGCAGTTACCACCTGTCTAAGACTTTTTGTTCTTATATCACCAACTGCATAAACTTTGTCCATACTTGTTCGGCAGTCTTCAGTAGCAATTATATAACCTGTCTTATCAGTATCGACAAGTCCTTTTATAAATTCACTTTGTGGTTCCATACCAACTGCAATGAATACAGCTGAAAGAAAAAGTTCCTCTTCTTCTCCTGTCTTCTTATTAAGTAACTTTGCTCCTGTTACAATATCTTCTCCGTAGATTTCACTTACTTCATAACTAGGTTTAAATTCTATATTTTTTGTTTCAAATATTCTGCTCTGAAGTATTTTTGCACCTCGAAGTTCATCTCTTCTATGAACTAAATATACTTTTTCACAAATATGAGAAAGATATAATGCATCTTCCAAAGCTACATCTCCACCACCTACAACTGCAACCGTCTTATTTTTAAAGAATGCTCCATCACATGTAGCACAATATGACACACCTGCACCCGTAAATTCTTTTTCACCCTTTACATTCAGTAATCTGTGTTTAGCTCCTGTAGCTATAATTACAGCCTTAGCATCAACTGTCGCTCCATCTTCTAAATGAATTTCTTTATATTCACCCTTATCTTCAATGGATTCAACTTTTCCTTCTACAAATGGAACTTCTAAAGCATCTGCATGTTCTCTGAATTTTACTGCAAGGTCATAGCCGTTTTCGCCATACAATCCTAAATAATTATCAATTCTGTCAGTGTTTATTATCTGTCCGCCACTAAACATTTCTTTCTCTATAACAATCTGGTCTAGCATAGCTCTTTGAGCATATATTGCTGCTGAAAGTCCTGCCGGTCCACTTCCTATTATTACTAAATCCTTTAAATTTTTATTCATATCTATCTCCCTTTCTTTTATTTAAAATTTTCTATTACTTTTGCTGTTGCCTCTAAATCTTTCTGAGTATGAGTTGCTGATACAAACATTGCTTCAAATTGAGACGGTGCAAGGTTAATTCCTGACTCTAACATATATCTAAAGTATTCGGCATATTTTTCTGTATCAGAAGAAAGTGCTGTATCATAATCTACTACTTTTTTATCTGTGAAAAATACACTCATTAATGAACCAACCTGATTTACGCAAACTTTTTCTCCAAATGATTTTCTTACTGTAATAAGCATTGTTTTCTTTGCTTCCGTGATTTTCTTTTCATTATTTTCTTTTGCCAGAGTTTTGATATAATCTATATTTTTTATCTCTTTATAAATATTTTCAATTTCACTAACTGCGGCTTTATTTCCTTCAAAATATATTTCATTTCTATTGCATGTCATCAGACATATACATCCACTTATATTTTTGTTTTTTCTTACTTTATCATAAAATTCTTTCTTTTCTAATTCATTTAAAGCGTATTTTTCTCTTATAAATGCGTCTGAATTTTTATGGTTAACACTAATGCAGTACATTTCATTCTCCAATTCTTATCTTAATGTTAAGTATGATTAAATAATGTCTGATATTTATAAATCATCTGTTGACCTTAACCAATTTTATCTTTATTTGATAATTTTCCTTTTCAAGATAACTCAATATGCAAAAAATGTCTATCGTAAGCCTGTCTAAATATTTAAAAGAAGGTAGCAATTAATACGACTTAAACTATCAAACCACAGGTTTTAACAATTTAAGATTTTTTCATAATCTTCTTTTGTCATTTATAACATATTTTCCTACTTTCCGTCGCATTCAACCTGTTCATAATCAATAAGTTCCGTAATTGTCGGATGATCTCCACATACTGCACAGCTTCCGTCTGCTTTTGGAAGTTTTATTGTGTGGAATTCCATTTTTAATGCATCATAAGTTAACAATTTTCCTGTAAGCAAATCGCCTACTCCTATAAGGTACTTAATTGCTTCCATTGCCTGCAAACTTCCGATTACACCACCCATTGCTCCAATAACACCTGCCTGCTTGCATGTTGGAACTGCATCCTTTGGAGGTGGATTTTTAAATACACAACGGTAACATGGTCCTTCTCCAGGAACATAAGTCATAAGCTGACCTTTAAATCTTATAATTCCTGCATGTGAAAATGGTTTCTTAGCCATTACACAGGCATCGTTTATTAAAAACTTTGCCGGGAAGTTGTCTGTTCCATCAATTATAAAATCGTAATCTTTAATTAAATCCATTATGTTTTCAGATGTAACAAATTCACGATATGTATTAACTGTTACATCAGGATTCATTGCATTCATGGTTTCTTTTGCTGATTTAACTTTTGCCTTGCCAACATCAGCTGTTCCATGAATAATCTGTCTTTGAAGGTTTGACAAATCTACTTCATCAGCATCAACTATTCCAATTGTTCCTACTCCGGCTGCTGCCAAATACATTGCTGCAGGGGATCCAAGTCCACCTGTTCCTATAATAAGCACTTTTCCATTTAACAGTTTTTTCTGTCCCTTGGCACCTACTTCCTGCAAAATAATGTGTCTGGAATAGCGCTCCATCTGTTCATTCGTAAATGCCATTAAAACGCTCCTCCTCCCATGAAATATAAGAATTCGATTGTATCATTTTCTTTACCCTGAGTTGTTTCAAAATCAGCTCTGTTTAAGAACTCATCATTAACTGTTACAGTTACATATTCAGGATTTTCAACTTTTTCAATTTCGATTAACTTTGCAATTGTTGTTCCCTGTTCAATTTCTTTCTTTTCACCTGCTACTGTTACTAACATTTTCACATTCTCCTTACTCTAAAATAATTTTTCAATAACTTCTTCTATATTTTCAAGTTTTATAAATGGGATTTCCACACTTTGTCTTGATGTCAAATGTACGTGTCCATCTCCATATTAGGCTGTTTACGGATAAATCCTGCAACCTGTTCTACTTCTGTGCCTTCCTTATCCCAATCAGTAATATAATTTACATCTGTAGTTTTTATGTTATTTTTCTGATTTTCATCCAGCAATAACAATACAACAATACCCGCTCTGTGTAAATGTTTTACTACTGTGTAAATGTTTTACTACTGTAGAAACATCTTCATTTGCCTGTGGAGCATACAGATAAGTATGTATTCCATATAAATTAAGGGCTTTTTCTATGTCTTCCACAAATGCTCTGTTTGCACCATTTACAAATTCTACTGTTATGGCAGTCTGTCCTTTAATTGCCGCTCTAACTTTTCTGTCTACTCTTCCTTCATATAATGCACTTTCGTCTGTGTTTACTTCTTCAACGACACCGCATGCTGAAGTCATATTTGTTACTCTGTCGATTAAAATATTCAAGTTTTCCTATAATCTTGCTTTGTAATTCATTTTCTTTCTCGTAATTGGTAATTTCCAATAATGGCGTATTACCTATCAATTCTGTTAATTGCTTTACTATATTTCCCATAATCGCACCGCCTTTTCCTAGTTTGCGAATAGGATTAATATATATTTATTGTCGATACTATCATTTATTTTCTACTAAATCAATAAGTTTATAGGTGTTTTTAAAAAATTTTATTGATATTATAAAGAATTTAACCTTCTTTTGTTTTCAATTTTACAAAATATAACCGTATAACTTTTCGTATAACTTTTTACGTATTACTTTTTACGTATTACTTTAAATCTACCTATGATAAAATATTTTCGCATAAAAAAAGGTTCTAAACTTTACTTGGGGGTAAGGTTTAGAACCTTTTTATTTTTATGAAAATGAAGAAACACTTTACATGTCTCTTCATCTTCTTATCTATCTATTACCAGATATTATAACTATCTTATTCTTTTCCTTCATCTGCAAAATATTCTTTTACAAGTTTAACTACAACTCCTGACAACAGGAATACTGCTATAAGGTTTGGAATTGCCATCAGTCCGTTAAATGTTTCAGCAATGCTCCACATAAGTCCTAAATCCATTGTCGCTCCAACTATTGCAACCAATGAATAGACAAGCATAAATGGCTTGTTTACCTTTGGTCCCAACAAAAATTCTATACATCTTGAACCATATAATCCCCATCCGATAATAGTTGAAAATGCAAAACAGCACATTGCAACTGCCGTAAATATAGAAATCCAAGTTCCATATGTCGATGTAAATCCTAAGATTGTAAGCTCTGCTCCTGCGGCACTTCCATAATTTACCGGAATTTCACTACATAAAATGACAAGTGCTGTAAGTGTACATATTACAATTGTATCAACAAATACTTCAAATATTCCAAACAATCCCTGCTTAACAGGTTTTCTTGTATCTGCACATGCATGTGCTATTGAACCTGTACCAAGTCCTGCTTCATTTGAAAAAATTCCTCTCGATACACCTTTTTTCATGCTCATAAAGAAACTTCCTACAGCACCACCTGTAACTGATGCCGGTGAAAATGCTCCTTTAAAAATAGAAGCAAACACATGTGGTATATTCTGAAAATTAAGAGCAACAACTCCTAATGCAAATACAATATAAATTACCGCCATAAATGGAACCAGTTTTTCTGTAACCTGTCCAATTCTTTTTATTCCACCTAATAAAATTAACGATAATAATACTGCAAGTACTATTCCTATAATTAGATTTACTGTAGATGCACTATCTTTTGAAATAATTCCATAATTAAATAATGCTGAATCTATGGCAGTTGTAATTGTATTAACCTGAGTTGCATTTCCTGTTCCAAATACAGTTAAAACACCAAATATAGAGAACAAGTACGCAAGCCAATGCCAATGTTTTTTCAAACCATTTTTTATGTAATACATTGGTCCGCCAACCAGTTCACCCTTTTCATTTGTTTCTCTAAAATGAACTGCTAATGTTACTTCAGAAAATTTTGTGCACATTCCTAAGATTGCTGAAATCCACATCCAAAAAACTGCACCTGGTCCACCTATTGCAATCGCTCCGGCAACGCCTGCTATATTTCCTGTTCCCACTGTTGCAGCCAGTGCTGTACAAACTGCCTGAAACGGTGTCATTGCTCCGTCTGCCGCTTCTTTCTTTTTAAACATACGGCCAATCGTAACTTTCATTGCATATGGAAACTTCCTTATTTGCAGAAATCCCGTTCTAATACTTAATACAAGACCTACGCCTATAATGCAAGTCATTGCAGGAACACCCCATATAAAGTTATTAACTGCGCTGTTAATTTCTTTAATTAGTGCTAGCATTTACTTAATCCTCTTTCCTTAGTATCAAAGAATTTTATATGTAATTGTTCTTTAAGTATATTTTTTAATTTCACTTGTTATTTTCTATAGATATAATCAATTTATTTATAAACCATAAAAATCACTTTAATCAATTACATTATTAAATTCAATCTTTTATATAATACCATATCAAAGGATTATGGTCAAAAAATTAAAGCCTCGTTTTTTCATCAAAAAAAACTCGCCTTTGTAAACATGGTCTTGCCCTATACAATAAAAACCAGGTGCAATAAGCACCTGGCTTTCTTTGAATATAAAACATTCTTATATTAATTTATGCTTTCGCATTACATTCTAATAAATTAAATATTAAATCTGTGGTCCTGCTGAAACTAAAGCCTTACCAGCTTCATTTCCTTCATACTTAG
>OGZO01001167.1_pt1 | contig 19330 bp, 16 predicted proteins | sample 1576721 | NCBI WGS metagenome assembly OGZO01 (sample SAMEA3541516, study PRJEB24748) | human gut metagenome | biome: human gut; feature: human-associated habitat; material: faeces | place: China | collected 2012 | reverse complement strand
GCGCGCACTTGACACAAACTCGGCATGCGCAAAAAGCGTGCGCAGAAATGAGAGGAAAACATGACAAAAATAGATATTGTATCCGGCTTCCTTGGAGCCGGTAAGACAACCCTGATCAAGAAGCTGTTAAAGGAAGCGCTGGCAGGAACCCAGACCGTCCTGATCGAAAACGAATTCGGTGAAATCGGCATCGACGGAGGATTTTTAAAGGACGCTGGAATCGAAATCAAAGAAATGAATTCCGGCTGTATCTGCTGCTCCCTGGTAGGCGATTTCGGAACTTCTTTAAAGGAAGTTTTAAACACCTATCATCCCGACCGTATTCTGATCGAGCCCTCCGGCGTCGGCAAGCTTTCTGACGTTATGAAAGCAGTCCAGAATGCGGGACTTGGCACAGAGGTTGAGTTAAACAGCGCGGTTGCTGTCGTAGACGCTTCCAAGTGCAAAATGTATATCAAGAACTTCGGTGAGTTCTTCATCAACCAGATTGAGCACGCCGGAACGATTATTTTAAGCCGTACAGACGTTGCATCCGAAGAAAAGGTAAAACAGGCGGTAGAGCTGATACGGGAGCATAACGAGAAAGCGACCATTATTACAACACCGCTGGCACAGCTGGAAGGCAGGGAGATTCTTGCTGCCATTGAGGGGGCAAAGGATCTGGAAGCAGAGCTGATGGAGCAGGTAAAGGCAATGCATGACGAGCATGAGCATCACCATCACCATGATGAGGAGGAAGACGAACACGAGCATTGCTGCCACCATCACCATGATGAGGAGGAAGACGAACACGAGCATGAACACCATCATCACCATGATGAGGACGAAGACGAACACGAGCATTGCTGCCATCATCACCATGATGAGGACGAAGACGAACATGAGCATCATCATGAGCACGACGAAAACTGCACCTGCGGCTGTCACGATCATGACCACCACCACCATCACCATCATGCCGATGAAATCTTCACCAGCTGGGGCTTTGAAACTCCTGCAACCTACACGACAGAAGAGGTTGAGGGCTTCTTAAAAGAGCTGGACAACGAAGAAAAGTACGGCATCGTTCTGCGTGCAAAGGGTATGATTCCGGCAGCAGACGGCACATGGATTTATTTCGACTATGTTCCCGAAGAGAGCAATGTGCGTGCTGGTAAGCCTGATGTAACCGGTAAGATTTGCGTCATCGGTTCGAAGCTAAAGGAAGCAGAACTGGAAAACCTGTTCAGAAAATAATAGAATACTCTGGGAGCATTCTGTTATCAAGAATAAAAAGAGGAGAACTGTATGAAGCCGGTTTATATTATCAACGGATTTTTAGGGAGCGGAAAGACAGAGTTCATTAACTTTACACTGGATCAGCCGTATTTCCAGAGCTCCGGCAAAACCCTGCTTCTGCTGTGCGAGGAGGGAGAGGAAGAATACGACCCTTACGTTTTAAAGCGCAGCAAGACGATCGTGGAAACCATCGAGGAGGAGGCGGATTTTACTCCGGAAAAGATGGTCGAGCTGGAAAAGAAGTATCATCCGGAGCGCATTATCATAGAATATAACGGTATGTGGAAGTTCCGCGACCTGCGCCTGCCGTGGCACTGGAAGGTGGAGCAGCAGATCACAACGATCGATGCATCCACCTTCCCTATGTATTTTACGAATATGAAATCCATGGTTTCGGACATGATCCGCAAATCCGAAATGATTATCTTCAACCGCTGCGATGGTATCGAAGACCTCAATACCTATAAGAGAAATGTCAAGGCACTCAACCAGACTGCAGAGATTATTTTCGAGGATCAGGATGGGGAAATCGACGAGATTATGGAAGAGGATCTCCCATATGACTTAAAGGCGGATAAAATCGTGTTGGATGACAATACCTACGGCATCTGGTATCTGGACAGTCTGGATCATGTGGATCGCTATGTCGGCAAGACGATCGAGTTTATCGGCATGGTGATGAAGCCGGAGGAATTCCCGAAAGGCTACTTTGTGCCCGGACGTATGGCAATGACCTGCTGTGCAGAGGATATGACCTTCCTCGGCTTTGCGTGCGTTTACGATAAGATCGATCTGTATCAGGAACGTGACTGGGTAAAAGTGACCGCAGTAGTCAAAAAAGAATATTTTGCGGATTATGAAGGCGAAGGTCCTGTGCTGTACGCAGAGTCTGTGACAAAGGCAAAACAGCCTAAAGAGCCGGTTATCAGTTTTACCTGATCGGCAGGAAACGATTATGGCAGAGAGGGATAAGGAACTGCAGCTTTTGGAGAAGCGGTTTGCAGAGCTTGCAGACCGCGCCTGGCAGCAGAATCTGTTTGTTTTTACCGGCTTTTTATCGCTGGCAGAGCAGGAGGTGCTCTGGAGAAGCGCTGCAAAGGCGGGAGTACATATCGAATTATACGGCGGAATGGATGGTGCAGAGCGGTGTATGGGCAGGTTCGGAGATCCAGAGGAATTCGGATATGAAGAGCCGTTTCCGATCTGTGCGGTAAAAATCGAGCCGCTGGCGGAAAAATTTGCGGAAAATTTCAGCCATAGGGATTTTATGGGCGCGATTCTAAATCTTGGGATCGACCGGAGCACGATCGGGGATATCTGTGTGGAGGGCAAATGCGCGTATGTGTTCTGTACGTCTGCGATGTCTGTATTTTTACAGGAAACTCTCGAACAGGTGCGCCATACAAAGGTGCGTTGCGTGCCGGTAGAAAAGCTGGAGGCGCTGCCGGAGAAAAAACTTTCTTACCGGGAAGAGCATGTGGCGAGCCTGCGCTGCGACGGAATTGTGAGCGCGGTCTGGAGACTGTCGCGCAGCCAGGGGCAGACGCTTTTTTCACAGAAAAAGGTCTTTGTCAACGGGAGGTTGACGGAAAACGGCAGCCAGATGTTAAAGGACGGGGACACGGTATCGGTCAGAGGTTTCGGAAAATTTATTTTCCGGGGTGAAAAAAACACAACCAAAAAGGGACGGCTTGTGATCGGAGCCGATCTTTTTGTATAGGAGGACGTATGCTGGGATATACCTGGATTCAATGGCTGTTTTTCTTTTTCTTTTACAGCTTTTTTGGTTGGTGCTTTGAATCGACCTATGTTTCACTGCATGAAAAACGGTTTGTAAATCGCGGTTTTATTCGTGGACCTTTTCTGCCGCTGTATGGAACGGGCGCATTGATGATGCTGATCGTGTCGATGCCGTTTCAGGACAATCTGATTTTAACGTATGTGGCGGGCTGTGTGGGCGCGACAGTGCTGGAATATATCACGGGCGTGCTGATGGAAACGCTGTTCAAAGTCCGTTACTGGGATTATTCCCATAAAAAATTCAACTTCCAGGGTCAAATCTGCCTGGAATCTTCGCTGGCATGGGGATTTCTGACGATCCTGATGACGCGGATGATCCACAAGCCGATCGAAGCGCTTGCACTCTGGCTTCCGTCTTCGGTGCTGACGGGTGTGACGATGGTTGTGACTGTGATTTTTGCAGCGGACTTCGCCCTTTCCTTCAAGGCGGCCCTGGATTTGCGCGATGTACTGGTTCGGATGGAGCAGGCCAAGGACGAACTGGAAAAGATGCAGAGGCGTCTGGATGTGATTCTGGCGGTTTCCGAAGAAAACTGGGAAAACCGCAAAAAAGAGTGGAACCAGAGTGTCGAGAGCACCAGGGCTGGCTTTGTACAGCGCCGGGATGAGCTGGTAAGCGGTATCGAAAAGCGTTTCGAGCGTGCAAAGGAGCTGTTGCCCAGCGGAAGATTGAATGTCAACCGGGAAGAGCTGTTCGACCTGCGTTCAAAATTTGGTGTGAACCTACAGCGTCCGGAGCTGGCCTCTTTCCTGAAGGATTTCACAAAACGCGATATGCTACGCGGCAACCCGGGCATGGTTTCGAAGAAGTTCTCCGAAGCATTGGAAGAACTGAAGAAATCCGCTGTGGAATATAAGAAAAGAGAAAAAAAATAAAATGCATGCTCTGCGAGCATTCTATTGTCAGGAATAATAACAGGGTGCGCAGAAATGGGAGGAAGCATGACAGTTTTTTGGGGATTGATGATTCCGCTTGCCGGGACGACGCTCGGCTCGGCATGTGTATTTTTTCTGAAAGACAAACTCAACGAGCTGCTGCAGAAAGGGCTGCTGGGCTTTGCATCCGGCGTCATGGTAGCGGCGTCTGTCTGGTCGCTTTTGATTCCGTCGATGGATATGGCGGCGGGAATGGGACGGCTTGCATTTGTACCGGCGGCAGCTGGCATGCTTTTGGGCATGGCGTTTTTACTGGGGATGGACCGCGTTGTCCCGCATCTGCACCTTGGTACACAGGAAGCGGAGGGACCAAAAACCTCCCTGAAAAAAACGACGATGCTTGTCCTTGCGGTGACACTGCATAACATTCCGGAGGGCATGGCGGTCGGCGTCGTGTTCGCGGGCATGCTTTCGGGCAGCACCGGGATTACCGCCGCCGGAGCGTTTTCACTGGCGATCGGAATTGCGATTCAAAACTTCCCGGAGGGTGCAATCATTTCAATGCCGTTAAAGAGCGAAGGACAGATGAGCCGCAAAAAGGCGTTTCTGTACGGAACGCTTTCGGGAGCGGTAGAGCCGGTCGGTGCGGCGCTGACCATCGCACTCGCCAGCGTGATCGATCCGTTTTTGCCGTATCTGTTGTCATTTGCGGCGGGCGCGATGCTCTATGTTGTCGTAGAAGAGCTGATTCCGGAAGCCTCGGAGGGCGAGCATTCGAATCTGGGAACGGTTGGATTTGCGGTCGGATTTGTACTGATGATGGTGCTGGATGTGGCGCTGGGATAAAAGGATGCCCCCGGCAGCAGAGGATTTTGGTTCTCTGTTGCCGGGGGCAATTGTTCATGACAATAGAATGCACGCTCCGCGAGGATGCGCACTCGGCGCAAGGGTAGATGGTTGCTGAGGCAACCGCGCCTCGGCGCGAGAATGTGCCAGGGCACATTCTTTTTTACACAACTTCCAGGTGCCAGGTATAATAGAGCTTCGGATAATCGGAAAGATAATGCTCGAGCTCGAAATCATACCGGACGGTGCCGCTTGTTGTAAACGGGAGCGGTGCAAAGCTGCCGTCTTTTAAGGAAACGGACAGGTCGCCGATGACAAAGCCCTGTTTTTTCATTTCTTCTTTAAAATAATTGAAATAAAAGGCGCCGTCTTTGGAAAGCGTATAGCGTACCTCGTAGCGGTAGCCGGAAAAGAGGCGTTTGCTCTGCGTCAGAATTTCCTTTTCCTGCATCCGGTCGCGAGACAGAAACGGATAAAAGTTTGCAAGCAGGGCCGTTCCCTGACGGTAGTCGCCCTCGTGCCAGAGGCGGGTTCCATCAAAAAGATGCTTGCCGCCGACGGTCTGGTATTTCCCGCTGCGGGCATCCTGACGGATGGTTTCCTGCAAGGTCTTTAATTCTTCCTGAACGAATTCCGACATGCGTTCCGGCAAAACGGGAGTTGTGGGGGCAGGTTCAGAAGCAGCCTGCGAAGCCTGGGCGGCAGACGCCTGCTCTGCCAAATTTGACTTCTGGTTCTGCTCTGTCTGGATTTCTGTTTTAATTTCATCAAAAAAGGACATGATGGGATTCTCCTTTGTATACTACCCCCTATTTTAAGCATTAAAGATTTTGTTTGTCAAATTTTTCTTCACAGTATTTGCAGCGATAAACTTCCTTGTTCGGGTCAGCGAGGACGAAGATCTGCGGCAGCTCCTGTTCGATCGAGGTAATACAGCGGGGATTTTTGCAGCGAATGACGTTTTTGATCTGTTTGGGAAGCTTTAATTCCTTCTTTTCGACGATATCCCCGCTTTTGATGACATTGACGGTGATGTTATGGTCGATAAAGCCGAGAACGTCGAGGTCGAGCATGTTGACATCGCATTCTACTTTCAGAATGTCCTTTTTGCCCATTTTGTCGCTGCGCGCGTTTTTGATGATCGCAACGGTGCAGTCGAGCTTATCGAGCTGCAGATGGTGATAGATGGACATTGCCATGCCTGCCTGAATATGGTCGAGTACAAAGCCTTCTTCAATTTTACCTACGTTTAACATAAGAAATCTCCTTTTTCTCAGTCCACATGAATATTTAAGAGGGTCAGAATCAGCGCCATCCGGACATAGACCGCGTACTGCGCCTGTTTGAAATAAACGGCTCTCGGGTCATCATCCACATCGACAGAGATTTCGTTGACTCTGGGGAGGGGGTGCAGCACCAGCATGTCGGGGGGTGCGAGATTCATCTTTTTCGCAGTCAGGATATAAAAATCTTTCAGGCGGACGTAATCCTCTTCGTTGAAGAAACGCTCTTTCTGAACGCGGGTCATGTAAAGGACGTCCAGCTCGGGCAATTTGTCTTCCAGACGGATAACTTCTTCATAAGGAATATTTTTTTCACGCAGCATCTCTGTGATATAATCCGGAACCCGCAGTTCGGTCGGGGAAATGAAGATGAACCGGATGTTGTCGTAGCGGGAGAGCGCGTTGACTAAGGAGTGTACGGTACGGCCGAATTTTAAGTCGCCGCACAGACCGATGGTCAGGTTGTTTAAACGCCCCTTTAAGGAACGTATGGTCAGCAGATCGGCATAGGTCTGGGTCGGATGCTGATGGCCGCCGTCACCGGCATTGATAACGGGAATGCGGGATTTCTCAGCGGCAACGATCGGAGCACCCTCTTTGGGATGCCGCATTGCGCAGATATCGGCGTAGCAGGAAACGACGCGGATCGTGTCGGAAACGCTTTCGCCTTTGGAAGCGGAGGAATTGGATGCATCCGCAAATCCGAGCACTTTGCCGCCAAGGTTCATCATAGCGGCTTCAAAGCTTAAACGGGTTCTGGTGCTGGGCTCGTAGAAACAGGTCGCCAGCTTTTTGCCCTCGCAGGTATGGGCATATTTGTCGGGGTGTTTCTCGATGTCGTTGGCAAGATCAAAGAGCTGATCCAGCTCTTCCACAGAAAAATCCAGTGGGTTCATCAGGTGTCTCATGAATGATAATCCTCCTTGAACAGTTGAGTTTCAGACATAATAAAATCGAAGAGAATCAAACTCCCTTCGATTTGAAACAAAATGCCTGTATTTCTTTTCAAAAAAATGAAATCCATGTCCTCTGCCGGAAATAATCTGACAAAGAAAAGAAAAAAACGAACTTCCGAATAAACAGAACTGTTGAAAATAAAACATGACAGACTGCATGGTCATCGCGCTTCCTCCTTTGGGTTTCATTTTGCTTGGACAAGTATAGCATAGGGATATTTTGAATGCAAGGAAGAATTGAAAAAAATATCGCGATGGCGTATAATGATACTACAGTTCACTCGAACGTTCCTGTGGGCAGATCTCATGCTTGCATGAGGAGCTGCCCATAGGAATGCTCGAAGGGAGCGCCGCTTCATGAGCAAAAAGAGCTGCGAAGCAGCGGGAAGCATCGAAGATGCGCTTTTGCGAATGGCGCGGTGAACTGTTCGCAAAGCTGTGGAATGCTCGAATGGCGCGATGAACTGTATCGAATCCACCAGATGCAAAAGGAGGAAATAGCATGGAATTTCGGGAAAAGAAAAGATGGGGATTTTTTGGACTTCCCTTTACCTTTACAACCTACATGGTTACAGAAGAGCTGATCACTGTGGAAGAGGGATTTATTAACAAGCGGGAGAACGACTGCTACATATATAAAGTACAGGACGTAGAACTGATCCGGACGCTGGGGGAGCGGATGTTCGGACTTGGTACTGTAAAGTGCTACACCGGCGATACGACAAATCCGGAGCTGTATCTGACCCATATCAAAAATGCAAAAAATATCAAAAACTTTATTCTGGAAGCGTCTGAGAAAGCGCGGTTGAAGCGCAGGACGATGAATATGCTCGACATCGGTGCAGATGGGGATATTCCGGAGGAAAACTAATTTTCAAAAAAGTATTGACAAAGAAATCAGACTGTTTTAATATGTTTTCAACAAGTTGAACTTATATTAATTTAAACTGATGAAGTGGAGATAACGGTACAGGCGCACTTCCAGAGAGTCTGGGCAGGTGGGAGCCGGGCAGAAAGCGGAGTATCAAATGGACCACAGAGGGCACAGTCAAAGGAATTTTGTTCCGAGTATTCTGTGACGGAAGGCATCCGTTATTTGCCGGGGGTATGTTAGTATCCTTTGGAATGTTTGAATTCTTTAAAAGATATCTGTACCCTGATAAAGAGTGCGTACGATCGCAAAGTAAGGTGGTACCGCGGGAAGACAGGCACAAAGTGCCTGCAGCTTAAAAGATGATGAGCCCCCGTCCTTGACAGACAAATCTGTCATGGGCGGGGGTATTTTTTTATCGCATAGGAAACTTCCAGGAAACTTCGTTTCCACACAATAAAAAACACTCTATTACAGTTTACAGGAGGAACAGTCGCATGGAACAGACATCACTGGAAGAACTGAAAAGAACGGCAGCGTCCGGAGCTTACCGGAGGATTCCAATCCGGCTCAGAGAAAAACGTGCCCGCAGGGCGACTGACGACGGAGCTCACGCCTCTGTTTGATCAGGAAAGCTACTGTGAAAAGGTGGAGCAGGTCAAGCATTACATCCATGAGGGAGACATTTTCCAGTTGGTGCTTTCGAACCGTCTGGAAGCCGGATTTAACGGAAGCCTGTTGGATACCTACCGGATTCTGCGGACAAAAAATCCATCACCCTACATGTTCTATTTTTCCAGCGACGATCTGGAAATCGCCGGATACACTGGTAAAGGTGGACAATCAGACGGCGTACACCTTCCCGCTTGCCGGGACAAGACCCAGGGGAAAGGACGAAAAGGAGGATCTATTGCATTTTTGACAGCGGGAGAAAACAGAAATTCCGCTGGTATTTATGACGTATTTGAATCCGGTGTTCCATTACGGCCACGAAGCGTTTTTTGAACGCTGTCAGGATGTAGGGATCGACGGCATCATCATCCCCGATCTGCCCTTTGAGGAAAAAGAAGAGGTCGATGTTGTGGCAGGTAACTATGGCATAGACCTGATCTCGATGATTGCACCGACCTCCAAAGAGAGAATCCGTAAGATTGCCAAAGGAGCGAAAGGATTTTTGTATGTGGTATCATCGATGGGCGTAACCGGAGAGAGAACCAATATCACCACCGATATCGATGGGATGTTAAAAGAAATCCGCAGTGTCAGCAACGTTCCGGCAGCAGTCGGCTTCAGCATCCACACGCCGGGTCAGGCGGCGGAGATTTCCAGAACGGCGGAGGGTGTTATTGTCGGAAGTGCAGTTATAAAGCTGATCGCAAAATACGGCGCTCATGCGGGCGGACATTTATACACCTATGTGCGGAGGATGAAAGAGGCGGTCAGTCACAGCCAATAAGCGGAAGCATCCACGCTGCGGTTTCCGAAAAGGGCGCGGCATGGGAAGGCGCGTGAAAAAAATCTTTTCTATCAGAAAGAATGGTGTTATAATATTCTCGAATTCTATACAAAACAGCAAAACAGACGCCGGCAAAAGAAGAACCCGGCGGATGGGAGCCAGAAGTAAGGAGGAAATTTAAGTAATTAAATATATTATCAAACGTGAGTAAACATACTCAAAGATACTTAAAATCCATAGTATTAGTTGGTAACTTAAAACCACTGAAATCATAGGAAAGATAAGCCAGTGCAAGTTGAAACAGTCTTGCTAACTATAGGGTAGAACCTTGATGGTAATGATTGAGTAATGGTAGAAGTCCATGAAAACCAAATGGCAAAAAAATCAAAATTTTAGAAAGGAAAAGCTATTTAGATGAACCTATATCTAATCAATAAAAAAAGAATTTATAGGTATGTACCGATGGCTTAGTCGGGAATTTACGACTGTGGAGTGTACAAGAACTTGTGAGTAGTGTGTCACTTGCGACCACCAAAGCATACACGATGAAGCAGTAACTACAAATTGTGAGATTGTAGCGAATCATCTAGCATATACATTTGTATATGTTTTTAGTAGCAGTGTGGACAAGATGGAAAAAAAGAATCTGGACTGGGCAAATCTCGGATTCGGCTATATGACAACAGATTACCGTTATGTGGCAAACTACAAAAATGGTGTCTGGGATAAGGGTGGACTGACAGACGATCCGACAGTTACCCTGAACGAATGTGCAGGTATTTTTCATTATTGCCAGGAGATCTTTGAAGGTCTCAAAGCATATACAACAGAGGATGGACATATCGTAACGTTCCGCCCGGACTTAAATGCAGTCCGTATGATGGACAGCGCAAAGCGTCTGGAGATGCCTCCGTTCCCGGCAGAGCGTTTCCTGGAAGCAGTAGAAGAAGTGGTTAAGGCAAATGCTGCATGGGTTCCTCCTTACGGCAGTGGCGCAAGCTTATATGTTCGTCCTTATATGTTTGCAAGTTCTCCGGTTATCGGCGTTAAGCCCGCGGATGAATATCAGTTCCGCATTCTGGTAACTCCGGTTGGACCGTACTTTAAGGGCGGCGTTCATCCGCTTACCATCTGTGTCAGTGATTTTGACCGCGCAGCACCGCATGGAACCGGACATATCAAGGCTGGTCTGAACTATGCGATGAGTTTGCATGCCTATGTAACCGCACATCAGAACGGCTACGATGAAAACATGTTCCTTGATCCCGCAACCCGCACCTATGTAGAGGAGACCGGCGGCGCAAACTTTATCTTCATCGACAAAGAAGGAACTCTTGTCATTCCCAAGTCTGACAGCATCCTTCCTTCTGTAACACGCCGTTCCATCGCAGTCGTTGCGAAGGATATCCTGGGCATGAAGGTGGAAGAGCGTCCGGTTAAGCTGGCGGAGCTTTCTGATTTTGCAGAATGCGGCGTCTGCGGTACAGCAGCTGTTGTGTGCCCGGTCGGCAAGGTGGTAGACCATGGCAGGGAGATCTGCTTCCCCAGCGGTATGGAAAGCATGGGACCGGTGATCCAGAAGCTGTATGACACTCTGACAGGTATTCAGATGGGCAAGATCGAAGGACCTGCAGGATGGGTTCATAAAATTATGTAACGGATTTATAGTTACAGTTCACTCGTGGTTTCTTGGGGGCAGATTCCATGCTCGCATGAGAATCTGTGCACAAGAAACCACGGAGGGAGCGCCGCTTTATGGGCAAAAATGAGCTGCGAAGCAGCGGAAAGCATCGAAGATGCGCTTTTGCGAATGGTGCGAGTGAACTGTAACATATATAAGAAAAGACTCGAAAAAGGGGAAAAGGGAGGGGTTATCATGAAACTGGTAACATTTAATATCCGCTGTGATTTTGGGCAGGACGGGGAGAACAATTTTGAATACCGCAAGGATTTGATTTTAAAGAAAATCGCGCAGGAGAAACCTGATATGATCTGCTTTCAGGAAGTGCTGCCGCATATCGCAAAATGGCTGAAAGAAAACCTGACAGAGTATTATGTAATCGGCTGCGGACGCAGCCCGGAGCTGAGAGACGAGCAGGTCAGCATCGCATACCGCAAGGATCGCTTAAACCTGATGGAGATGCAGTCTTACTGGCTGTCTGAGACGCCTTATGTGCCTGCATCCCGCTACGCAGAGCAGAGCATCTGCCCCAGAATCTGCAACGAAGCGCTGTTTGAGGATCTGGAAACCGGAAAGGTATTCCGCATTGTAAACACCCATCTGGATCATATCGGCGCACAGGCGAGAATCCTGGGACTTCGTCAGATCCTGGAAAAATTAAAGACCGAGAAACTCTATCCCGACGCAGCGACGATGATCACCGGCGACTTTAACGCAGAGCCTCAGGATCCGGAATTCGAAATCTTAAAAGAGTATCCGGAATACACTAACGTAACCGAGCATATCGGAATCACCTATCATGGATTCACAGAAGAGGATCATCCCTGCAGCATTGACTTTTTGCTGGTGAAGGGCGACATCAAGACCGGCGAGCCTGTGAAGTGGACAGACAAAGAGGGCAACGTATGGCTGTCCGATCATTATCCGGTTTGTGTGGAAGTAGAGTAAAGATGTTGTTGGGGTCAAAAAGTATTTTGACCCCTTTGATACCGGATTGCTCCGTGCGTAGCGCGTGACACAAACTCGTCATGCGCAAAAAGCGTGCGTAGAAATAGAAATGAGAGGAAAAGATAAAAGGATTTTGCAGAGCCGGGCGCAGTAAAATTTGATAGAAATGCAAAATAATCGGAGGCATTATTATGGCAGAAAAAATCGTCGGACTGATATCGTGTCTTTTATGCGCGGTTCCGTTTTTGATTATCGGGATCTTTGAAAAAAACAGCAAAGAGCCCATCACTTTCTGGAGCGGAGATAAAACGTTAAAATCGAAGGTAAAAGATGTCACGGCTTACAATCTGGAAATGGGGATGCTGTATCAAAAGTGCGCGTTTGCATTTATGCTTTCCGGGATCTGCTGCCTGATTTCGTTAGGCTTTGGGATTGTGATGCTTGTTTTGGACTGCACGGCAGGGGTTTATCTGATGTATCGAAGCTATAAAAGAATTCTGGAACGGAATTCGTAATTGACAGCGCCTGCAGGAAAGCGATGGCTCAAATACATGACCGCCAATACGATGCATACCTGCGCAATGAGGGGCGAATTGTCAGATCCTAAAACCGCCCGATCCGGTGAAAATCAGACGAAAATAGAGAGCGCCCGCTTATGCTGTGTTTTTCACAGAATAAGCGGGCGTTTTTGAAATGTCGCTGTCGCAGCGTAAGGCAGCGTTTCAAAAGCTGTTTTCCAAAGGACCTCAATCCCTGTAAAGAACCGGGCTGACGCAGAGCAGTCCTTCGATTGCAGGAAGCGCGTCGATTTCTTTCAGCTGCCCGGCAGCAGAGCTGGTATCTTCAGCGCTGCCGCAAGATGTCGAAGCAGCAACATGCGCAGCGTTGGATACAGTTGCCGCACCGTTGATTCCCGGAGCTTCGTACAGCAGCGGAATAATCGGATCGGTTCCGGAGAGCTGGTTGAGGGAAACGCGTACCGGTTTGTCGAGTGAAACGCTCGTTGTGAATGTTTTGTCTTTTCCTTTTAAAACGACCTGAGCTGTTTTTGGAACAGCAAATCCGGTCTTGTGGGCATCTGTAAACGTCAGAAGCAATTCGTTTGTTTCCGGGAGAACCTCCGTCAGCAGCAGAGCGCCTTTGGAAACCCAGGTGCGGTGCGTGTGAATGGCGGTATCGAGCTCGGAAGCGATGTTGCCGCCGTTTTTGCCTTCGATGTAGGTTGCATAGCAGCCTGCCAGCTTCGCACGGTTGTGTAAGTCCATGCCGCTGGTCGCGGTGATTTGATATCCTGAAAAAATCAGGGACATCCAGAGATTCGTGCCGCGTTCGTTTACTTCGTGGAGCGATTCCGGATTGTTGAAAATCTCGATAAAGTCAACCTTTGAGTAGTCCGAGACGGTCATTTCAAAGCGGCAGCCGCGGGCAAAAGGATCGCCATAGGAAAACGGATGCGCGATGCCGACGAGCGCGCCTTTTTCGCGGGCAGCTTCGAACAACAGCTCGGGACGGTGTTGGTCGATCGAGTTCCAGGGAACATATTTTGCGAGGTTTAAGCAGAGGATATGCCCGAAATAAGTCGTATATTCCATGCCGCGGATCAGGCTGATCGGATAATGCTTTTCTTCCAGCAGCTGTTCGATCTTTTTCTGACCGGAGGTGGTGTTGTGGTCGGTGATGGCGAACGCATCGACATGGTCGGCGGCCAGATATTCCGTCAGCTCCTGACAGGTTAAGCTGCCGTCGGATTCGACCGTGTGGTTGTGCAGCTCAAGGCGTTTGAAGCGGGTGGATGCAGTGACGGTATTACCAGCAGAAGAACTGCCAGTGGTGCTCGAATCGCCAGCCGTGGCAGCAGAGCCAGCGCCGGAGACGCCCGAACTGCCAGCCGTGGCAACAGCGGAGGCAGGAGCACTCTTAGCGTCGCACGAGTTGTCAGCGCTCCCGGCAGCATTCGAAGCCCCCGCATTTCCCGCTGCAGTCTTTACCGTATCCATTAGATTAAAGTTCGGTGCGATTACACCCTGTCCGACCGGATGTCCGGAAACGGTCAGCGTGTACTGCGTGTTGTCCAGCAGCACGTTGAAAACAAGGACGGTCACTTTTAAAACGCCGGAAAAGGTGTCCTGTGCCAGACAGCCGTCGCTTGTGAATTCTTTTGTGTATAACATGTGGCGGTCCGTCAGCTGGCGGTGGATGCAGCCGATGAAATTGTCGTTTAATTCCGCCATTGTGTGAATTTCTGTTTTCATTTCGTGCAGAATGGTCTGCCTGAACTCCTCGACGGGATAGGTCGGGGCGCCATATTTTGCAGTGCAGAGCGTCTGAAGTCTGTCAATGAGCTCAGGCGTAACGTCGCTTTCACTGTAGAGCCGCTTGTCAAAGCTAAAATGAATGTCCAGCTCGTCATAGACCTGATCGAGGCTGATGGTGTAGGTGATCTGTCCTACAAAGCCTGCGTCCAGCATGCCGCCGACGCGGTAAATTTGTTGATAATTCTGATCGGTTGTCATACGTTCCTCTCCAAAATGTATAGTTGCAGTCAGACGCTTCCAAGACAGATGCGGAAGCGTGTCAGCTCAGCGATTAGCGCAGCGGAATCACCATGTTCCAGGTTCTGGAGAACTGGTAGGGTGCAGGACCTTCCCCGGTTGCCAGAAACAGATGCGTGGGATGGTTATTTTCATCAAGCAAAAAGTAAGGGCGTTCGCAGTTTGCCTGATCGGTCTGTCTGCCATCGGACCAGGTAACGTGGCGGGAGTAAACGACGGGATTTTCGGCGAATTCCCAGTGAATGCAGTCGGCGCTTTCAGCGTACAGGCCTGCACCCCAGATGCCGCTGATGCCGGGACCTCCGTTTTTGAAGTCGTCTTTGATCAGCAGGCGGAATTTTCCGTCCTCGTACCACAGGTACGGATCTTCCAGATGGATGTTCGGGTCCTCGAAATTAAAAATCGGGTCATCCAAAATCCGCTCAAATGGACCATCCGGGCGGGGCGCTTTTGCGACACCGATTTTTAATGGACCGTCTGCGAAGGAACGCGATTTGTAGAGCATGTAGGTCGTTCCGTCGGGCTGGATTGCGACTGCAGGATTGGTCGTTGCAGTGCAATCCCAGTGGGAGCAGTCTCTGGGAGAAATCAGCGGCTCATCGCACCGCGTCCATGGACCAAAAACAGACGGTGCGGTTGCAAGACCGATTCGTTTGCGGTTCCAGACCTCGGTAAAACGCGAGCTGTCCACCTCGTCACCGGGACCGGGAATCGGACCACCGAAGGTCGTTCCCATATAATAAAGGTAGTAGGTTTTGTTCCATTTGCGGATGTACGGATTGTGCACGTTCATGCCGTCAAAAAAAGTGCGTCCCCGGCGTCCGAGCACGACCTCCTGAAAGGTATAGGGACCTTCCGGATTTTTGCTGGAAGCCCGGACGATTTCGCAGTTAAACAGCCAGTTTGCACCAAAGCCGAGATCTTTCGGCCAACGGGACGCAAACATGTGATAGGCTCCGTCTTCCCCCTGTACGACGGAGCCGCACCAGATCCAATAGTCCGGGTCGGAATAACCGCCGCCGACCGGAGCCGGCAAAAGCGCGTTCTGATAGGGATTCTGTACCATATTCTTTTTTATAAAACCTCCCCTTGAAATTCTGAATAATCTGTCCGGGTTTGACAGAAGTTTGAACCCGGCTTTTCTTTAGCGTATAGAGAATTTCCGGAAAAGTCAAGGGATCTGTGAAATGTCCAGTCGCAGGAATAGAATTGTGCATTTTCTGACCAAAAAGAACCTGATAAAATGCGAACATGAGAAGAGTTGGAATCAGGAGGGGTATCGATGAGACTGGAACGTTTTTATGAAAATACAGAAATTTTGCACGTCAATACAGAGCCGGACAGATGTTATTATCTGCCGTGCGATGCAGCTGGAAATTCCGAGCAGATTCTGTTAAACGGAGTCTGGAGTTTTCAGTATTTTCCGTCGGTTGCAGAGGCGGAGGACTTTCTTCGTTCGGAATTTGATCCGAAAAAAATGGATAAAATCCCGGTTCCGTCCTGCTGGCAGTTTCACGGATACGATCGCCATCAGTATGTAAATCTGTTTTATCCGATTCCGTACGATCCGCCATATGTCCCGTTCGACAATCCGTGTGGCCTGTATCGCAGAACCTTTGCGGCAGAAAATCTGAAAAAAGACGAGCGCGTGTACCTGGATTTTGAAGGGGTGGATTCGTGCTTTTATGTGTGGATCAACAAGGCGTTTGTGGGCTACAGTCAGGTTTCCCATGCGACGTCAGAGTTTGACGTCACGGAGTATCTGTCGGATGGCGAAAATGAGATGTATGTGCTCGTTTTAAAATGGTGCGACGGGACATACTGCGAGGATCAGGACAAGCTGCGTATGTCCGGGATTTTCCGAGATGTCTATCTGCTGCGCCGTCCCAAAGATCATATCCGGGATTTCACCATTCGCACATCGTATGAAGAAGCGGTCGGAAAAATCTGCGTCAGAACGGAAAAAAGCGGCACCTGCACGGTAAAGGCGACCTTAAAGGACAGGGACAGGGTGATCGGGGAACAGGCCGGGGAATCCATTTGTTTTACGGTAGAACAGCCAGTTTTGTGGAATGCGGAGGAGCCGTATCTTTATACGCTGGAACTGGAAACAGAGCGGGAAAAAATCGTGCAGAAAATCGGAATCCGGACGGTCGAAATCGTTGACAGAAAGCTGTTGATCAATGGAACATCGGTGAAGCTAAAGGGCGTCAACCGGCATGACAGTAACCCGTATCATGGGGCGGCGGTCACGAAGGAGGATGCGCTGACCGATCTGCGGTTGATGAAGGAGCACAATGTCAATGCGATCCGGACGAGTCATTATCCGAATGCACCGTGGTTTTCCGAACTTTGCGACGAGTATGGATTTTATCTGATCAGCGAGTCCGATATGGAATCGCACGGCTGCGGCGAGGTGTACTCGGAGGAGGATAAAGACTGGGTTTCCCAGATTGCGAAAGCATTCGGGTTTGCGAAAGCGATTCTGGACCGGGTACAGAAAAATGTGATCCGTGACAAGAACCGGACGTGCATTTTATTCTGGTCCCTGGGCAATGAGAGTGGATATGGTCCGAATATGATCGAAGCGGCAAAATGGGTGAAGGCCTATGATCCAACGCGGCTGATTCATTATGAAGGCTGTACCTGGCAGGACTGGCAGAAGCAGGATTTATCCGTGCTGGATGTGACGAGCCGGATGTATGCGCCGCTTGACTGGATTCAGAATTATTGTGAAAACGGGGAAAATAAAAAGCCGTTTCTGCACTGCGAATGCTGTCATGCGATGGGCAACGGCCCAGGGGATCTGGAAGAAAATTTCGCGCAGCTGTATCAGTACGAAAATTACTGCGGTGCGTTTATCTGGGAATGGTGTGACCATGCAGTTTATGCTGGAAAAACGCCGGATGGAAAAGAAAAATTTCTGTACGGAGGAGATTTCGGGGATTATCCGAACGATAAAAATTTCTGTATGGACGGGCTGGTGTATCCGGACCGCAGATCACATACGGGACTGCTGGAATTAAAAAATGTCCTGCGTCCGGTGCGTGTGACCGGTTATGACCGCCGGACAGGCGCGCTGGAGCTTCGAAACATGCTGGACTTTACAGACGCAGAGGATGCGCTTGAAATTCACTATCTCTGGAAGCAGGAAGAAAATGTGCTGGAAGAGGGGATGATTTCTGAGTTTCATCTGCCGCCGCATCGAACGATGCGGGTGATGATCCCGCCGCTGCAGACAGTGACCGGCGCAGACGAAACTGTCCTGACCATAGAGCTGATTCAGAAAAAAGGCGCGCCGCTGACCAAAGCGGGACATCTACTGGGCTTCGACCAGATAGTCCTTGCGGCGAACGCTGATGCTGTCACACAGGAGCTTTCGCTCGCGGAATCCGTCGCGCTGTCCCTGATCTCCTGTACGGAAACGGAGACAGAATACTGCTTCGCCGCAGAGCATTTTACCTGCCGCGTCTCCAAACGGACGGGTACGGTTGTTTCTTTTATAAAAGACGGGACAGAGTATTTAAAACAGCCGATGGTGTTTGATATTTACCGCGCGCCGACGGACAACGACGGCAATATTTCGGAAAAATGGAAGGAAGCCCAGCTGCATCATGCGATGGTACGGGTATATGAAAGCAGCGCATGGCAGCGTCAGGATGGCTGGAGTGTGCGGATGTATTTTTCGATGGCTGGCGTTTCCAGACAGAAATTTTTTGAAGGAAATGTAGAGTGGAAGATCGGAAACGACGGAAGCCTCGACTGGTATGTCGAGGGCGGAATCGACCAGACCTTTCCGTTTTTACCGCGGTTTGGACTGCGCTTTGGTGTGGACAGAAGCTGGAATCAGGTATCCTATTATGGCTATGGTCCGCAGGAGAGCTACTGTGACAAGCACCGCGGCAGCAGACTTGACGTGTTCACGCAGACAGTAGAGGAAATGCACGAGGATTATCTGAAGCCGCAGGAAAATGGAAACCATTTCGGAACGCGGTGGGTGCACCTGGAGCAGATGCCTGACGTCGGTTTCACCTCCCGTGGGGCGCAGCCGTTTGAATTTGGCATCTCCGAATACACGCGGGAGGAGTTGGAGAGAAAGAAGCACGCGTTCGAGCTGGAAAAGTCGGATTTCCTGACGGTGTACTTTAATGATATGGTCAGCGGCGTCGGTTCTGCCAGCTGCGGACCGGAGCTGGCAGAGAAGTACCAGATGAAGAAAGCGCACTTCATCTGGCAGATGGAGCTTCGATGGGCGTGACCCTAAATCGTAGAAATGTCCATTGTACAGTGTGGAAATGTCCATTGTCGGAAATTTATACAATTTTTATAATAATTTCATCAGATGACGGGAGGTGAAGAAACCTGTGAAAACAAAGAGCCTGGCATCCCGAAAAGGGAAAACGTCCGGGAATGCGTCAATCGGAGTACGACTGATGCGGTACTGGCCGTTGTATGTCATGCTGCTTCCATGTATCGTCTACTACGCACTGATCTGCTATGTGCCGATGGCTGGTTCCGTTCTGGCATTTAAGGATTATTCCTTTAAGAAGGGAATCTGGGGAAGCCCGTGGGTTGGTTTTGATTATTTCAAAACGTTCTTCAAGAGCTACGATGCAGGACGACTGATCCGCAACACGCTTGCGATCGGTATTATCAAGTGCATTCTGGAATTTCCGTTCGCAATCATTCTGGCACTTTTGTTAAATGAGCTGCGCAACATGAAGTTCAAGAAAATTTCTCAGACGATTACCTATCTGCCGCACTTTTTATCATCGGTTATCAT
>OGZO01001153.1_pt1 | contig 19448 bp, 18 predicted proteins | sample 1576721 | NCBI WGS metagenome assembly OGZO01 (sample SAMEA3541516, study PRJEB24748) | human gut metagenome | biome: human gut; feature: human-associated habitat; material: faeces | place: China | collected 2012 | reverse complement strand
ACTGCCTGTGGAACCGGCTTTTTTTGTCACTATGGTAAAGATGCTCGGAATTGCATATATTGCGGAGTTTTCATCCTCAATCTGTAAGGACTGCGGTCATAGCGCGATTGCATCGCAGATAGAGCTTTTTGCGAAGGTGGCAATTGTTGTGATGTCAATTCCCGTGATGTCGTGTCTGATAGAGCTGATTGGAGAACTGTTTTGATTTGTAGGAAAAATATTTTTATAATAATCATGTTGATTGTGATGTTTTTGCCGCAGGACTGTGTGTATGCATCGGACACTGAAATTACAGATACAATTGAGCAGCAGATGCTTGAAAAAATAGATATGTCAGATGTGGAAAAATATTCAAAGGATTATCTGCCGGACAGACTATCGTTTTCGGATATTGTGGATGCTCTTTTAGACGCAGATCAAAAGGCAGGCGAAAAAATCTGTGAGTATATTTACGAGCTGTTCTTTTACGAGATAGCGGCAGTGAAGCCGGTTATTATAAATGTGCTGTGCTACACGATACTTTTTATGGTGTTTTCAAGGCTTATTTTCTGGCGGCAGGATTATGTATACAATGTAAGCTTTCTGTTTATGTATGCATCGGTTATATCAATGCTTATGGCATCTTTTTTTGTGTTGTCTGATGTGGCAAAGGGCTGTATTGATGTGCTTTTGACCTATCTTACAGCGCTTGTGCCGGCATATGCGACAGTACTTCTTGCGTCAGGAAAAGGATTTTCTGCATCAGGCTTTTACGTGCTTGCATTTGTACTCATTTATGTAGTGGAGTGGCTTATAAAGCTGGTGCTCATACCGGGAATTCATTTGTTTCTGGTGCTTGAGGTGCTCAATCACGTATCTAGTGAAAAGAAGCTTGAAAAGCTTGCAGAGTTTATTGAATCAGCAGTTACAAAAATAATGAAGGCATCCATAAAGATAGTAGCGGGCATAGGCATAGTCCAGGCCATGATTGCTCCCGCAAAGGACAAAATATCGGAAAGTCTTATCTTAAAAAGCTTTCAGGCAATACCCGGTGTGGGGAGGCTTGGGCAGGGTGCAGGTGAAATTATGCTCGGCTGTGCGATGCTCATAAAAAACAGTGTTGGTATGGCGGCGATTATCGTGCTTTTTTTCATTGTGCTGACCCCGCTTGTAAAAACACTAATCTTTTCGCTGATGTACAGATTGCTTTCCGCTGCGTTGCAGCCGGTTTCAGACAACAGGATTGTGGAGGGCATAGAAGCCGTTGCCAGGGCAGGAAATCTGTATTATATCGTGATAAGAGATGCATCTATATTGTTTTTTATAGTGATTGCGATAGTATGTGCATCTACAAGCTTTATGGGAGGTTGATAGGGCATGAAGAGTTATTTGTATCTGGCATTTTTTTTCATGGTAATGACATATTTAACGCCAAAGGAGCAGTACAGGAGGTACTTTAGGTTTATGCTTGGGGTGTTTTTGGCGGTCATTATTCTAAAACCTCTTGCGGCAGGGTATGAATATGACTTGAGATTTGCTGAGCTTACAAAGAAAATAGAGGGGATTTCGTATGAATATGACGCGGATGCGACAGATTTGTTTAAGGCTTTTGAAGCTGAAGAAAACTGACTACATAGTGATTTTACTTGTTGGAGTGCTGCTTCTTATTGTAGTGCTTCCGGTAAAAGAGGAAAAAAAGACCTGTAGTGATTCGCAAAAGAAGGCTAAAGCTAAGTCGGTAAGTGAAAGCACCTACGATGATGAAGAATATGAGAAGCTGCTTGAAAAAAAGCTTGAGGGTATTCTTGAGAGGATGGACGGTGTGGGCGAGGTGTCTGTGATGATTACGCTGTCAGACGACGGCACAAGGATAGTGGATAAGGATACAAAGGAGACCTCGGAGAGCATTGAAAAGACTACTGTCATATACGATGATGAGGATGCAAGCGTGCCTTATGTCACGAGCACGGACAAACCGACTGTTTCAGGAGTGCTTGTGGTAGCGCAGGGCGGAGGAAACCCACAGATAAACAATGATATTTCTAATGCGGTTTCTGCATTATTTGATGTGCCCATGCATAAAATAAAAATAGCAAAAATGATATCCAGGGAGGAATAAAAGTGAAGAAAGGCAGCCATAAAAATCAGATAATTATTACGACGCTTGCACTTCTTTTGGCAGTGGTCGGATACATAAGCTACGATAACAGGGATACCTTTATGAATGCAAAGGATGTGCTTTCCACCGAAATCGAAGCTGTAAATGGCGAAGCGGATACACAGGTATCGGATGAGGTGGCACTTGAGACAGACTCGACAGAGGAGATATTAAATGCCGGTGAAACGGTACTGACAAGTGCATCCACGGAGAGTGAGGAGTGTGTGGCACAGGTGAAGCTGGGACGTGAGCAGGTTCGTTCAAAGAACAAGGAGGCTCTGCAGAAGATTATCGATGATGCAGGAGTGTCAGAGGAAGAGAAGAAGAGCGCAGTCGATGCCATGGTGAAGCTGACAGAAAATGCACAGATGGAGGAGGATGCCCAGATGATGCTTGAGGCAAAGGGATTTAAGAATGCTGTGGTAAGTCTCAGTGATGACTGCTGTGATGTGATTGTTGGAAAGGAAGATGTGACTGATGAAAAGAGGGCTCAGATTGAGGACATTATCAAGCGAAAAACCAATATAGGGGCATCAAATATTGTCATATCTACGATGGACTGATACATAAATTTTTAGTATCTTGAAATGGAAACCGTTTTAAGCTATACTATACTCTGATTTTGTTTGGAGGAAATATCAGTGGATAACTTAAGACAGGAAATAGAAAAAAGAAGAACATTTGCAATAATTTCCCATCCGGATGCAGGAAAGACTACTCTGACAGAGAAGTTTCTTTTGTACGGAGGGGCAATAAACCAGGCCGGTTCGGTAAAGGGAAAGGCTACGGCAAAGCATGCTGTTTCAGACTGGATGGAGATAGAAAAGCAGAGAGGTATTTCGGTTACTTCATCTGTGTTACAGTTTAATTATGACGGATATTGCATCAATATCCTTGATACACCGGGACACCAGGATTTCTCAGAGGACACATACCGTACACTCATGGCAGCCGATTCGGCCGTCATGGTAATTGACGCGAGCAAGGGTGTTGAGGCACAGACCAGAAAGCTCTTTAAGGTCTGTGTCATGAGACATATCCCGATTTTTACATTCATAAACAAGATGGACCGTGATGCCAACGATACGTTTGAGCTTCTCGATGACATTGAAAAAGAGCTGGGCATCGCGACATGTCCTATCAACTGGCCGATAGGCTCAGGAAAGCAGTTTAAGGGTGTGTATGACAGAAACAGCAAAGAGGTCATGACATTTGCTGACACCTTGAAGGGTACAAAGGAGGGCTCGGAGAAGATTATTCATATAGATGATCCGGCTCTTTCCGATGAGATAGGAGAGGAATTTAAAAGCCAGCTCATGGATGAGATTGAGCTGCTGGATGGCGCCAGTGCCGATTTTGATATGGAGCTTGTCACAAAGGGAGAGCTTTCACCTGTATTTTTCGGCTCTGCTCTTACAAACTTTGGTGTTGAGACATTTTTACAGCATTTCCTTAAGATGACATATGCACCGACAGCAAGACAATCTGACATCGGAATGATTGATCCGTTTTCAGAGGATTTTTCTGCATTTGTATTCAAAATTCAGGCCAACATGAATAAAAATCACAGGGACAGAATAGCATTTATGCGAATCTGCTCCGGACAGTTTACAGCCGGCATGGAGGTATACCATGTGCAGGGAGGCAAGAGCTTAAAGCTTTCACAGCCGCAGCAGATGATGGCAGATGAGAGAAAAATAGTGGACAAGGCATATGCTGGCGACATCATAGGTGTGTTTGACCCGGGCGTATACTCTATAGGAGATACACTCACGACAGCAAAGGATAAATTTGAGTTTGAGGGCATCCCGACATTTGCACCTGAGCATTTTGCGAGGGTATCACTTGTTGATTCCATGAAGAGAAAGCAGTTTGTGAAGGGTGTCACACAGATAGCGCAGGAGGGTGCTATCCAGATGTTCCAGGAGTACAAGGGCGGCATGGAAGAAATTATAGTCGGCGTGGTCGGTGTGCTTCAGTTTGACGTGCTTAAATTCAGACTTGAAAATGAGTACAATGTGCAGATCAGACTAGAGAATCTGCCATATGAGCATATCAGATGGATTGAGAACAAGGATGAGGTCAATGTAGATACAATTAACGGAACAAGCGATATGAAGAAGGTTGTCGACATGAAGGGCAATCCGCTTCTTCTGTTCATCAATGAGTGGAGCATCGGCATGACACTCGATAGAAATGACGGACTTGTGCTTACTGAGTTTGGAAGAAACTAGGTAAGGATTTCAAGGTTGAATTTGGACTTGACGTTAGTGAGAGATTATGTGTATAATGAAGACAGTTGTGAAAGCAACTGTCTTTTTAATTATGTTTTATTTGTATATTTTTGAGTATTTTAGCTATAGCTGTTTTAGAGTATAGCGTGAGGCACAAACAGCAGCACGGGCAGCTATCTGATTCTGTAATTATTCCAATTTATTAGTTGACAATTGAATAGAAGTGTATTATTATAATAGCAGAACGAACGTTTGTTCGTAAGAGAATAGGAGATTATTATGGCAAAGGAAGATAAATTAAAAGCATTAGACGCTGCCATCGCGCAGATTGAGAAACAATACGGAAAGGGCTCTGTCATGAAGCTTGGCGACAACTCAGCCAATATGAATGTAGAGACAGTACCTACAGGCTCATTAAGCCTTGATATTGCATTAGGACTCGGAGGGCTTCCAAAGGGCAGGATTATTGAGGTGTACGGACCGGAGTCATCAGGTAAGACAACGGTTGCACTCCACTGTGTTGCAGAGGTACAGAAGCGAGGCGGCATCGCAGGCTTTATAGATGCGGAGCATGCGCTTGACCCTGTATATGCCAGAAATATAGGTGTTGATATTGACAATCTCTATATTTCACAGCCGGACTGCGGTGAGCAGGCACTTGAGATAACAGAGACAATGGTGCGTTCCGGCGCTGTGGATATCGTGGTTGTCGATTCTGTTGCGGCACTCGTACCAAAGGCCGAGATTGACGGAGATATGGGTGATTCCCATGTCGGACTTCAGGCCAGACTTATGAGCCAGGCGCTCCGTAAGCTCACGGCAGTTATCAGCAAGTCAAATTGTATCGTTATATTCATCAATCAGCTTCGAGAGAAGGTAGGAGTGATGTTTGGAAATCCTGAGACTACCACAGGTGGAAGGGCATTAAAGTTCTATTCATCAGTGCGTCTTGATGTCAGAAGAACTGAGTCACTCAAGCAGGCCGGTGAGATAGTCGGCAACCATGTCCGCGTAAAGGTTGTTAAGAATAAAATAGCTCCTCCTTTCAGGGAGGCAGAGTTTGATATCATGTTTGGCCAGGGTATCTCAAGAGAAGGAGATGTGCTTGATCTTGCAGTAAATGCAGGCATTGTCAACAAATCCGGTGCATGGTATGCATACGAGGGAGACAAGATAGGACAGGGTCGTGAGAATGCAAAGACTTATATCCATGAGAATCCGGCATTTTTTGATATGCTTGAGGCAAAGGTAAGGGATTTTTACTTTACACAGCCTGAGGATGAAGATGCAGCAGTACAGGAAGACTCAAAAAAGCCTGAAGCAGAAGAATAATAAGTGAGCAGGGTTATATATGATAGAGATTACCGGATATGAGAATATTGGTAAAGGCAAATACCGCACGACCTTTGATAATGGCACGACATGTGTGCTGTACCGTACAGAGGCCGTGCGGTACTCTATTATGGAGGGAGCCTTTATCAGTGAAGCGGATTACGAAAAGCTGATAACTGAGGTGGTAGGAAAGAGAGCCAAAAAGAGAGCACTGCATCTGCTTGAACAGATGGACAGGAGTGAAAGAAAGCTTAGGGAAAAGCTCACACAGGACGGATATCCGGATTGCTGTGTGGATGCAGCGATAGATTATGTTAAGAGCTTTCATTATCTTGATGATTACAGATTTGCTTCCACATATGTCAGGTATCATCAGGACAGCCTAAGCCGCAGGCAGCTGGAGCAGAAGCTTATGACAAAGGGTATAGGCAGAGATGATATAAATTGTGCCATAGACAGCGAATACACTGCTGATGAAGAGGAACATATAGCAAAGCTGCTTGAAAAGAAACACTATGATCCTGATAACTGTGATGAAAAGGAGTTTCGCAGGATATACCAGTTTCTTATGCGCAGGGGCTTTAAGAGCAGCCAGATTCTTTCAGCAATGAGGTCACAATTACCTTGACAATTTGCACCAAAAAGTATAGAATTTAATTGTTGTAATTTGTGAAATACAATGAAAATTTAATAAAGGAGGTGCTCCTGTAATGCTACCGTATATCATTACTGCTGTAGTTTCTGTTATTATTACTGCATTGATTGTATGGTTTGCAGCCGCTTCATACGAGAAGAAATCTGCTAACTCCAAGATAGGAAATGCTGAGGAGAAGGCAAGAGGAATCATTGATGAGGCTGTAAAGACTGCGGAGGAAAAGAAGCGCGAGTCTATGCTTGAGATCAAGGAAGAGTCTATTAAGGCTAAGAATGATCTGGATAAGGAAATCAAAGAGCGTAGAAACGAGATTTCCCGTAATGAGCGTCGTATCGTTCAGAAGGAAGAGAATGTCGACAAGAAGCTCGAAGCTATCGAGAAGCGTGAAGCCGGATTTGCAGTTAAGGAAGAGGAACTCAAGAAGCAGAAGATTGAAATATCAAAGCTTAACGAGCAGCGTTTACAGGAACTTGAAAGAATCTCTGGATTAACCTCCGAGCAAGCTAAAGAATATCTCTTAAAGACCATTGAAGAAGATGTAAAACTTGATACTGCAAAAATGATTAAGGAAATGGAAAACAAAGCAAAGGAAGAGGCAAACCGTAAGGCTAAGGATTACGTGGTTACAGCTATTCAGAAATGTGCAGCAGACCATGTGTCTGAGACTACTATTTCAGTAGTATCGCTTCCGAATGATGAGATGAAGGGACGTATCATAGGAAGAGAGGGACGTAATATCCGTACTCTCGAGACTATGACAGGTGTAGATCTGATTATAGATGACACACCTGAGGCAGTTATCTTGTCAAGCTTTGATCCAATTAGAAGAGAGGTTGCAAGAATAGCTCTTGAGAAGCTTATTGTTGACGGAAGAATCCATCCGGCCCGTATAGAGGAGATGGTTGAGAAAGCTCAAAAAGAAGTCGATAATATGATTCGTGAAGAGGGTGAGGCTGCCACACTTGAGGTGGGCATACATGGTATTCACCCGGAGCTTGTGCGTCTTCTTGGAAAGATGAAGTTTAGAACAAGCTACGGTCAGAATGCGTTAAAGCATTCTATCGAGGTTGCACAGCTGACTGGCTTACTGGCTGCTGAAATTGGTGAGGATGTCAGAATGGCAAAGCGTGCAGGCTTATTACATGATATAGGTAAGGCAGTAGATCACGAGATGGAGGGTTCACATATCCAGCTCGGTGCCGAATTATGTAAGAAATACAAAGAGTCACCACTTGTGATTAATGCAGTAGAATCACATCACGGTGATGTTGAACCGGAGTCACTTATTGCATGTCTCGTGCAGGCAGCTGATACGATCAGTGCGGCACGTCCGGGTGCAAGAAGAGAGACTTTGGAGACATATTCAAATCGTCTTCAGCAGTTAGAGGACATTACAAATGGTTATAAAGGGGTAGAGAAATCTTTTGCTATTCAGGCAGGTAGAGAGATTCGTATTATGGTAGTTCCTGAGCAGGTCAGCGACGCCGACATGGTTATCATGGCCAGAGACATATCTAAGCAGATTGAGTCTGAGTTAGAGTATCCGGGTCAGATAAAGGTTAATGTAATACGTGAGTCACGTATAGTGGATTACGCAAAGTAGAGCATTAGCGTATTGTCGGTTTGACATAATAACATGTACATTTGAAAAGGCTTCGTATGAAGCCTTTTCTTTTTTGCAAAAAATAAAAACGTAAATGCAGCCGATTTTTACAATGTAGTGCTTATGGTATGAAATAAATTATCGGTAACTGTTCATTACTACTGAAGAAAATTGTATATATTGCATAAAAATATATGTATAAGATATCTTGTATTCACAAAAATAGATAATGGTACGTGACAAAATTAGTAAAATGTTATAAAATGGTAAGTGTAATATTTAGCAACTATTCAGCATTTGATGGCTGCAATATTTATAAATATTACAAGGGAGAAACTATATAATAAAATATCATATGGAGGGTTTTACAATGCAGAGATTTACATTACCAAGAGATTTATATCACGGAAAGGGTGCGCTTGAGGCGTTAAAGAGCTTTGAGGGAAAGAAAGCTATTATCTGTGTGGGCGGAGGCTCAATGAAGAGATTCGGCTTTTTAGACAGGGCTGAGGCTTATTTGAAGGAAGCAGGCATGGAGGTTAGGCTTTTTGAGGGAATCGAGCCTGATCCGTCAGTGGAGACAGTCATGAAAGGTGCGGCTGCCATGGAAGAGTTTGAACCGGACTGGATTGTGGCTATCGGTGGAGGCTCACCTATAGATGCAGCTAAGGCTATGTGGATTAAGTACGAGTATCCGGATATCACATTTGAGGATATGTGCAAGGTATTTGGTATTCCAAAGCTTAGAAAGAAAGCACATTTCTGTGCTATTTCATCCACATCGGGCACAGCAACAGAGGTTACTGCGTTTTCAATCATCACAGATTATGAGAAGGGCATCAAATATCCAATTGCAGACTTTGAGATTACACCTGATGTTGCAATCGTAGACCCTGAGCTTGCAGAGACAATGCCACAGAAGCTTGTTGCACACACAGGAATGGATGCCATGACACATGCCATCGAGGCATATGTATCAACAGCCAACAGTGACTTTACAGATCCGCTTGCACTCCATGCAATAGAGATGATACAGCATGACCTGATTGATTCATACAATGGCGATATGGCAAAGAGAGATGCGATGCACAATGCACAGTGTCTGGCAGGAATGGCATTCTCCAATGCACTCCTTGGAATAGTTCATTCAATGGCACACAAGACAGGCGCAGCTTTTGCTGATTATGGTGCACATATCATCCACGGAGCAGCCAATGCTATGTATCTGCCAAAGGTTATTGCTTTCAATGCAAAGGATGAGACTGCAAAGAAGCGCTACGGAGCAATAGCTGATTTCATGAAGCTGGGTGGAGAGATACTTGATGAGAAGGTTGAGCTTCTTATCAAATACTTACGCGGCATGAATGATGATCTGAATATACCACACTGCATAAAGAATTACGGAGCAGACAGTTATCCGACAGAGCAGGGCTTTGTACCGGAGAAGGTATTCCTTGAGAGACTTCCTGAGATTGCGGCAAATGCTATCCTTGATGCCTGCACCGGCTCAAATCCGCGCCAGCCAAGCCAGGAGGAGATGGAGAAGCTTCTCAAGTGCTGCTATTATGACACAGAGGTTGATTTCTAATCAAAATGGAGACTCTGAACTTTAATTATTTAGAAGGTAAACAGTAAAATGATTGATGAAATGAAACGGCAAAAAAGAGAACTTGTATATAAGGGCTCAATACTCGATATATACAAGGATACAATGCAGTTTGCAAACGGCAAGACAGAGGAGTGGGATTTTGTCTCACACAGAAAGGGCGCTGCGGCAGTGCTTCCGGTGCTTGATGACGGCAGGATAATCATGGTACGCCAATACAGAAATGCCCTCGAGAGAGAGACAATAGAGATTCCGGCCGGCTGCAGGGACTTTGTGGGAGAAGACACAAGGCTGTGTGCAGAAAGGGAGCTTAAGGAGGAGACAGGCTACAGCTCTGACGATATCTCATTTTTACTTTCGCTTCGCACAACAGTAGCCTTTTGCGACGAAGAAGTAGATGTTTATCTTGCCAAAAACCTGAAAAAGGGCGAGCAGCATCTCGATGATGCCGAGTCAATCGATGTAGAGATATACACCCTAAAGGAGCTGTGCGACATGATTTATGCGGGGAAAATACAGGATTCCAAAACAGTCAGTGCAGTTCTTGCTTATAGTAATATGATTAAATAAACAGACAAAATAATACCCCCAAAATAATATGAGCCACAGGATATAAAATTCTGTGGCTCGTATTTTATGAAAAATATGTATATAGTTTGTGGCTTAAGAATTCATTTCTGCAATATCGTAGATAAGCTTCTTTGAATCCTCCCATCCAAGACAAGGATCGGTGATGGATTTTCCGTAGACATGCTCGCCAATCTTCTGGCTGCCCTCCTCAATATAGCTCTCAATCATGAGACCCTTGACAAGTGATTTGATATCAGAGGAAAGCTGTCTGTTGTGCATAACTTCTTTGGCGATACGAATCTGCTCCTTGAACTGCTTTCCGGAGTTTGAATGGTTTGTATCTATGATAGCAGCAGGATTGACAACATCCATCTTGTCGTACATCTCGTGAAGACGGATTAAATCCTCGTAATGGTAGTTTGTTGTAGTGTTGCCATGCTTGCTGACTGCGCCTCTTAAAACAACGTGTGTCAGAGGATTTCCTGATGTCTCAACCTCATAGCCTCTGTAAACAAAATGATGTGGGTGCTGTGCTGCATAAACAGAATTGAGCATGACAGAAAAATCACCACTTGTAGGGTTTTTCATACCGCTTGCCACATCGAAGCCGCTGACGGTGAGACGATGCTGCTGATCCTCAACAGAACGAGCACCAATTGCGACATATGAGAGGAGATCCTCAACATAGCCCCAGTTCTCAGGATAAAGCATCTCATCTGCACAGGTGAGCCCGCTTTCTGCGATGGCGCGGATGTGCATTTTTCTCATGGCAATAAGACCCTCAACCATATCAGGAGCCTTCTCAGGGTCAGGCTGTGAGGCGATACCCTTGTAGCCCTCGCCGGTTGTTCTTGGTTTATTTGTATATACACGTGGGATGATAATTACGCGGTCCTTTACATCCTCCTGAATCTTTGTCAGGCGGCTGACATAGTCACAGACTGACTCCTCGTTGTCGGCTGAACATGGTCCGATAATGACGAGAAATCTGTCATCCTTTCCGCAAATGACATCTGAAATCATTGCATCACGCTTGGCTTTGAGCTCGGTAAGCTCCTTTGACAGAGGGTATTCTTCCTTGATCTGTGCAGGAGTTGGAAGCTGGTTTAAAAATGTGAAACTCATAATACTACTCCTTATATAAATAGTGATTTTATTAATTAAAATGGTATATTATAATGGCATATCGGAAAAAATTTCCAATATATAATGCCCAAACAGTTAAATAATAAGATAAATGAAATATGTTGTCAAATTTTTATCAATTATAATAGTATGCATAAAAAGTTATAATAAGAAAAAAGTAACATTGAAAAAAACTAAAAGATGTGATATAAATAGTTGGTAACTTTTTTTGTGACCGTAGTTTAATGGATAAAATTCCGGACTCCGACTCCGGCGAGTGCGCGTTCGATTCGCGTCGGTCACATACTTTGATTTTGATATGTTGGGTTAATGGAGGAATCACATGAAGGACTTTTTTAACAAGGAAACATTGGATAATATAAAGCAGTTTTGCGCAGAAAATAAAAAATACGTTGGAGTAGCAGGTGTACTTGTAGGACTCATACTTATACTTATAGTAGTTGTCGCAGGAGGCAATAATGGCAGACAATCCAATACTGAAGCAGGATCACAGACAGAGATTTCGGTGAAGGATTTTGAGTTTGAAAAGGATTACACAAATGACGCCAAGGACGATATCAGCACATTACTTGCTGATTATTACAAGGCATACGTGGGTGATGACCTTGATACACTTGGCAAGCTTGCGACACCTATGAGCGACAACGAGAAGAGCTATATTGGTGTTGTCAGCCAGTACTATGAGTCAGTCAATGACATTACACCTTACACCAAGAACGGTTTGAAAAAGGGAACATACTTTGTGTCTGTTAAAAACAGCATAAAGTTTACGGGAGTTGATACACAGGCACCTACACTTGACTTCTTTTATATAGAGACAGGTAAGGACGGAAAGCTCTTTATAAACAATGTATACAGTAATTTCAACAGAACATACTGCGAGAATGAACTCGATGACGATATTATGGAGCTTATTTCTAAGTATACTGCTTCATCTGAGTTTGCAGACCTTCATGAGGAGGTACAAAAGGCATATGAGCAGGCGGTCGGTTCTGATGCCAATTTAAAGACTATGCTTGAGACAACACTCACAGGTGCTATAAAGCAGTGGTACACATCGTCTGGCATTGCCAATTTAAAGAAGTCTGATGCAGACACACAGACTACAGAGGCAGATACACAGCAGGCAGATGATGCAGCACAAAACAGCGACCAGCAGACTACAGACCAGCAGACTACGGATGCAAATGCAGGACAGACCACTGACCAGAATGCAGGACAGACCACAGATCCGAATGCAGGACAGACTACAGATGCCAATACTGCAAATCAGCAGCCGGCAGAGCAGCCACAGGCACCGGCTGAGTATCAGGTAGTGACAAAGGATGTTGTAAAGGTGCGTGATGGTGCAAGCACAGATGCAAAGGAGCTTGGTCTCTTAAAGGAACAGGTAACACTTACAGCATATGGCACAGAGGGCGACTGGACTATAGTATCCTACAGCTCCGGAACAAATGGTAGAGCTTATATCAAGACAGAGAATCTCCAGACAGTAGGACAGTAAAAGCAATACAAAGTAACAGATGTGCATACAATCATAAGAAGCAACACGGAGGCTTAAAGGTCTCCGTGTTTTAATCTACATGGCAAATGACTGCTGTAAAGAGTAGAAAAGGCTGCAGCCTGGTTTATGTATATCGGATAAAGCAATCTAAAAAGAGGATATGGTATGGAAGAAAATGGTGTAAGAATAAATAAATTCCTCAGTGAAGCGGGCGTGTGCTCAAGGCGTGAGGCAGACAGGCAGATAGAAGCCGGCAAAGTAGAAATAGACGGCGTGACAGCAAAGACAGGTGACAGAGTTCTAAAGGGGCAGACTGTCACATATAATGGACAGGTAGTATCAAAGGAAGAAGAGATGATACTGATTGCCCTCAATAAGCCGGCCGGCATTGTCTGCACAGCAGAAAAAAGGGAAAAAAACAACGTGATAGATTATCTTAATTACCCAAAGCGCATTTATCCAATTGGCAGGCTGGATAAGGATTCAGAGGGACTTTTACTTCTGACCAACAATGGCGAGATAGTAAATAAGATGATGCGCTCCGGCAACAGACACGAAAAAGAGTATATTGTCACAGTAAACAAAACAATATCTGACAGCTTCATAAGAGGGCTCGCAGGAGGCGTACCGCTTGTAGAGCTTGGTGTGACAACCAGAAAGTGCCATGTGAAAAAGCTGTCCTCAAAGCAGTTTAAGATTATTCTGACCCAGGGCTACAACAGGCAGATAAGACGGATGTGTGAATACTTTGGCTACCGTGTGGTTAAGCTTGAGAGAGTGAGAATCATGAATATTGAGCTTGGTGACCTGCCAAGAGGAAAGTACAGGGCGGTGACACCACTTGAATACAAGGGGCTCAAAAGACTGATTGCGGATTCCTCGAATCAGCCGGTTATGCCTGATACGAATAAGAATCATTCTGATAAGAAATATACGGATAAGAAACATACGGATAAGAAATATCCGGATAGAAGAGCAAAGTAAAGCAGACAGGGGATTATTACGGCATGGAGAATAACAAAATAAAAGATAAGATAGATGAGCTTGTTGAAAGTCTTAACCGCGCATCAAAAGCCTACTACAACGGCGCAGATGAAATAATGCCAAACTACGAGTGGGATGCACTGTTTGATGAACTTACACAGCTTGAGGAAAAAACAGGATATATCCGTCCGGACAGTCCGACACATAATGCAGGCTATGAGGCAGAGGCAGGAAATCGTGAGCCACATGAGTATCCGGCACTTTCACTTGCAAAGACAAAGAGTATTGAGGAGCTTAAGAAATGGGCAGGTGATATGCCAATCTGGCTTTCATGGAAGCTCGATGGACTGACACTCGTGCTCACATATGACGGTGGCAGGCTTGTGAAAATACTGACGAGAGGAAATGGAACTGTAGGAAGTAACATCACCTTTTTGCAGGATGCCATAAGCGGCTTCCCAAAGGAGATACCATACAAGGGACATATGGTTGTAAGAGGGGAAGCGACAATTTCCTACACGGATTTTAAGCTGTTAAATGATACAATCGAGGACGATGATGAGAAATATGCCAATCCAAGGAACCTTGCCTCCGGTACATTAAATCTCGATGATGTGGAAGAGGTGAAGCGCAGACATGTAGTGTTTTATGCGTTTACACTTGTGCATATAGACGATGATATCGTATCATGGGGTGACAGAATGAGCTATCTTAGTGATATGAAATTTAATGTTGTCAAAAGGGAGGCAACAGATGCGGCAGGCCTCGAGGATGCTGTAAAACGCTGGACAAGGGATGTCGAGAGTGGCAGGATGGATGTGCCTGTGGACGGACTTGTCATATGCTATGATGACACTGCCTACGCTGCAGGCGGAAGTGTCACGGGACATCATGCAACGAGAGCAGGTTTTGCCTTCAAGTGGCAGGATGAGGCTGTAGATACGAGACTTCGCTATATTGAGTGGTCGTGTGCGGTTTCAACAATATCGCCTGTGGCAGTTTTTGAGCCGGTGCAGATAGAGGGCACGACGGTCTCGAGAGCTTCGCTTTGTAATCTGACTGAGATAGAAAGGCTTGGAGTGGGAAAAGAGTGTACACTTTCCGTGATAAAAGCCAACAAGATTATTCCGAAATGCATAGCTGTAAAGGATGCGGTGGGAGAAGTTGAGATACCGAAGGAATGTCCGGTGTGTCATCATCCGACACGCATATTTGTAAGTAAAAACAGCGGTGTGAAGACGCTGCATTGTACAAATCCTGACTGTACAGCCAAGAACGTCAAAAAGTTTTCAAGATTTGTCAGCAAAAGCGGAATGGATATAGATGGACTTTCGGTGCAGACAATGCTAAAATTTATAAATGAGGGATTCATAAAACAGTTCCCTGACATATACCATCTGCCCGAGCATTTTGATAAGATAAGCAGCATGGAAGGCTTTGGAGAAAAATCATGCATGAATATGCAGACTGCCATCGAAAAAAGCAGACATGTCCATCCTGTTAATCTGATATTTGCACTCTGTATACCTCTTATAGGTACCGATGCAGGCAAGAAAATTGTCAATGCGATAGGCTTTGAGGGTTTTGCGGACAGGATGAGAAATGCCACTGATTTTGTGGATATAGACGGTATAGGCCAGGAAAAGTCAGGCTCCATACTTGAATGGTATGCAAATCCCAAAAACAGCGCGATGTTTGAAGCACTGATTAAGGAGCTTGACATAGAAAAGGTCGATATAAAGGATATGTCGGAGGGAAGCTTAAACGGCAAGATCTTTGTTATCACAGGCGATGTGCATGATTTTGCCAACAGAAGTGAGTTTAAGGCATATGTGGAGTCACAGGGCGGTAAGGTGACAGGAAGCGTGTCAAAAAAGACAGACTATCTGGTAAATAACGACACTGAATCTACTTCATCAAAAAATAAAAAAGCAAAAGAATTAGGAATACCTATCATCTCGGAGGATACATTTATAGAGATGTTTGGGCGTTAGAAAAGAGGTTATAAAATGCCTATAAAGACACAAAATGATTTACCTGTAAAGGAAATACTTGAGAGAGAAAATATATTTGTGATGGACGAAAACAGGGCATCACATCAGAACATAAGACAGCTGGAGATTGCGATTGTAAATCTCATGCCATTAAAGGAGGACACAGAGCTTCAGATACTGCGCTCATTGTCAAATACCCCTATACAGGTCAATGTAACGTTTGTGACCACATCTACTCACGAGGCCACTCACACATCACTCAGTCATCTGAACAAGTTTTACGAGACCTTTGATGATATAAAGGACAGATATTTTGACGGCATGATAATCACAGGGGCACCGGTTGAGCTGATGGAATACGAGGAGGTAGACTACTGGGACGAAATATGCAGGATAATGGAGTGGAGCAAAACACATGCTTTCTCCACACTTCATCTGTGCTGGGGTGCACAGGCCGGATTGTATTATCATTACGGCATACAAAAGCATGTGCTTCCAAAGAAAAAGTTTGGTGTGTATGCACACCGTGTAAAGAACAGAAAAATCCCGCTTGTCAGAGGGTTCGATGACGTATTTTATGCACCGCATTCAAGGCATACCGAGGTGTTAAAGGAGGATATATTAAAGCATCCGGAGCTTACCATACTTGCGGAGTCGGATGAGGCAGGAGTATTCCTTCTGATGGACCAGGACGGCAAGAAGATTTTTGTGATGGGACATCCTGAGTATGACAGATATACTCTTCACAATGAGTACGAAAGGGATAAGAATAAGGGGCTTGATATAGACATGCCGGTGAACTACTATCCGGACAATGATGATACACAAAAGCCGCTTTTACAGTGGAGGTCTCACGGCAATATACTTTACTCCAACTGGCTCAACTACTATGTGTACCAGGAAGTGCCGTACGAGTTCATAAACAACCGCGAGATAATTGGAAAATAATGACAAAAATTATAGTTTTTTTTAGTTAATTTTGAATTGCATAAATGCCAAAGTGTGGTAAAATATAACTATAAACCATTATAAAAAACCAAAATAATTGCAAAAGCTAACAAAAATTTAATAAAATTAAACAAGGGGGATTTTAATATGGCAAAAGAGCTAGTTGCGATGCTTCTTGCCGGTGGTCAGGGCTCCAGACTTTATGCACTGACGCAGAAACTTGCAAAGCCGGCAGTTCCGTTTGGAGGCAAATACAGAATTATTGATTTTCCACTTTCTAACTGTGTTAATTCAGGCATAGATACAGTTGGTATACTGACACAGTACCAGCCGTTTGTATTGAACGAGTACATAGGAAATGGACAGCCATGGGATCTTGACAGATTATATGGAGGGGTACATGTGCTGCCACCGTATCAGAAGGCTTCGGGCTCTGACTGGTACAAGGGCACAGCCAATGCGATTTATCAGAATATAGCATTTATCGAGAGATATGATCCTGAGTATGTTATCATACTTTCGGGAGATCAGATTTGTAAGCAGGATTACAGCGATTTTCTTAAGTTCCATAAGGAGAAAAATGCTGAGTTTTCTGTAGCGGTTATGGAGGTTCCATGGGAGGATGCATCACGTTTCGGTCTCATGGTAGCAGATGATGACGACAAGATCACAGAGTTTCAGGAGAAACCAAAGAATCCTAAGTCTAATCTTGCATCCATGGGTATTTATATCTTCAATTGGGATATACTTAAGAAGTATCTTATCGAGGATGAAAATGATCCGGATTCAGAAAATGATTTTGGTAACAATATCATTCCAAACCTTTTGAGGGATGGCCGCAGGATGTATGCATATCATTTCAATGGCTACTGGAAGGATGTAGGAACAATTCCGGCTTTATGGGAAGCCAATATGGAGGTGCTTGATCCGGAACACAGCGGTATCAATCTGTTCGATGAGAACTGGAAGATATACAGCCGTAACAGCGGTCATACAGGACATTTCATCGGCAACAATGCAGAGGTTACAGACTCTATGATTACCGATGGCTGTGTAGTGAAGGGCACAGTAAAGCATTCAATTCTTTTTGGAGGTGTCGTCGTAGAAGAGGGCGCAGTGGTAGAGGATGCAGTTGTCATGGGCGATACTGTGATAAAAAGAGGAGCTAAGGTTACACACTGTATAGTTGCAGAGGGTGTTACGGTAGGCTGTGATGCAGTTATTGGAGAAAAGCCTGAGGAGGATGTGACAGGTGATGTTGCTACAATTGCACCGGGAGTTACAATTGGCGACAGAGCGGTTATAGGACCAAAGGCTATGGTATATAATGATGTTGAGGAGGGCCAGGAACAATGCTAAACATGAACAACGAAGAGGCTTTGGCCGTTATTTTTGCAAACAGCTACGATGCCCTCATTCCTGAGATGGTATCCGAGAGACTTATGGCTTCCATTCCGTTTGCAGGTCGTTACAGACTCTGTGATTTCCTGATTTCAAGCATGGTACATAGCGGAATCGACAATATATCTCTCATAGTTAAAAAGAATTATCACTCTCTGATGGATCACCTGGGCTCAGGTCAGGAGTTTGATCTTGCAAGAAAAAATGGTGGTATTAATATAGTTCCGCCTTATGCACAGAAGCAGATTAAGGTGTATGAGGGCCGTGTTGAGGCAATCGAAAGTCTTAAGGGCTATCTGAGAAAGTGCACTCAGAAGTATGTTATCATGGCTGATGCCAACTATGTATTCAATTTTGATTTCAGGGAGCTGATTGAAGCACATAAGACTACAGGGGCTGATATCACTGCAATGTACCGCAAGCAGGAGGTACCGAAGGTATTCTTAAGACCAAACGGCAACAATGATGAGATGTACTATACATTTGATATAGATGATGGACGTATCAAAAAGATATATATCAATGACAGGGATATGGGCAAGGTAAACTTTGGCATGAATATCTATATCATGGAGAAGGAGCAGCTCATTAGAATAGTGGATGACGCTTTTGTACATGGTTATTCTTATTTTACAAGGGATCTGATGGCTACAAACACTGATTCACTCAATATCCAGGCATATGAGTACACAGGTTATGCTTCACAGATTACAGATATGAAGAGCTATTTCGAGGAGAATATGAAGCTCCTTGATGAGGATAACAGGGAAGCATTGTTTAAGAGTGGCAATTCTATCTATACAAAGATCAGGGATGATAACCCTACAAGATACATAAATGGCTCAAAAGCCAAGAATGTCATGGTTGCTGATGGCTGTGTCATCGAGGGTACCGTGGAAAACAGCATCCTATCAAGAGGCGTCAAGATAGGAAAGAATGCAAAGGTCAAGAACTGCATCCTGCTACAGGATACGGTAATTGAGGATGGCGCCAATCTGGAGTACGTGATTACAGACAAGAATGTTCGCGTATCAAGAAATAGATCACTTACGGGAAATGACTCATTCCAGGTTTACGTGGCAAAGGGACAGACCGTATAGCCGGTTAAGGAGGAACATGGACATGGCAGAGAATAGAAACACAATAAATATCAAATCAGATGAGTCTGGCGAGATCAAGGTAGCAGATGAGGTTGTAGCTATCATAGCAGGTCTTGCTGCCACTGAGGTTGAGGGAGTAAGCTCCATGGCAGGCAATATCACAAACGAGATTGTCAGCAGGCTCGGTATGAAGAATCTCTCAAAGGGAATTCAGATTGAGATAGCAGACAATGA